>Ga0209489_101198_pt1 | contig 52888 bp, 26 predicted proteins | sample SiratrowhiteBW_FD_187527 | JGI IMG/M metagenome (GOLD analysis project Ga0209489, IMG submission 187527) | Root nodule microbial communities of legume samples collected from California, USA - Siratro white BW (SPAdes) (version 2) | ecosystem: Host-associated > Plants > Roots > Nodule | place...
CCCGTGTCTTGGTTAATTAGGAAGTGCATTGTCTAAGGATCTGATCAATAACGATTGATATCCTGACTCTACTAGTAATAGGAATCAAATAGATGATCATTACTAGGTGGTGAGAGTCGAAGGAGATATGAACTGGGTGACTGCAACTTGAAATATAGCTGGTCAGAAAAGTCTCAGGGGGACTAACCCTGTCATACATGATTGATTATTCATTTGTGTGGGGGCTGTGTGGATTCACAGTTTGGAGATGTATGATAGGTGCATATCTCGGGGTCTATTCAATGCACGAGTCTTCTGGAAGTAGAGTCATGTTTGTAGTGTGTTAGATTCTTTTATTGTGATGATACATGAAATTGAATATTTTTGATTTGTTAAAATTTGGTTAGCTTACCCTTTTCTTTGGTTGTATTGTGTTTGATTTTCTATCTGTGATGATCGTGTCTTGACACTGGAGCAGATAGTACTGCAGATGGATCTTTGGGAGATCATCTAGGTTGAAGGATGTTGTTAGGAATAATGCATTATTTTGAAAAAAAAAAACTTGTATATGATATTGTAAATATGTTTTGAAATTTCAGTTTAGCTTATTATGTAATTTTGATGTATGTTAACTATGGAATACTGTGAGATACACATGATGATAATACTTTAGTTGTCATAGTAGAAGCTTTAATTTTGTGGGGTGATACAATTAGTCCTTTATAAAATTTGAATGATATTTCAATTAAGAAAATTCATACAAAATGGAAAGTAAAATACAAAGCAAAAAAGAAAATATTCGTAAAATGAAAAAAATCACATCATCACTTAAACTCTAAACTTAAAAGGATAAATGAAAATATTGATTCACTGCTTAAAAATATCTCTTTTCAAAACATTTAAATTTACAAAAAAAAAATATATATATAATGTCATAGACTCCAAGTGTGTTTTATACAAAAAGAAATATGCTTCTGTTTATAGATATTTAGAAGTGTGCCAAGTCTAAGCTTCTAGGATAATAAGTTTTTTCTTGGTTTCGATGAAAAGTTTTGCTTGATTTCTCAGATAAGCTTAAGCTCATACTATATTAAAAACTTCATTTCCCATTCTACAAATCAAACATTCCTAACCAGTGAACTATTATTTAGCTACTTAACTATTTGTTTAAAATTACATAGACCATTATTGTTGATTTTGATAAGCAGAAAATAATTATCAGTTTGTGTTCAAATGGAACATATCAATCTTAGAGTTTGTAATCATATAGATGCGTATCAATTTTATTGTTTGTCATTAGTACAAAAATGCATCTAACTGATTAAGAATTAACATGCATCTAATAAGTGTTAAAGGACTCTAATTTATGCATATATAGAATAATTTGAACTGAGCTTCATTTATGAATTAATGCACTTTAGAAAATATCTTTAAGGAGAATACCTCATGTGTTTTTGCGTCAAGTTTAAAAGTTTTCACTTTTAAGCTTATCAAAAGGCACATATTGCAATAAAATACTAATTTCTTATGCTTGATTAGCTAACTATAATTAATATTTATTATACAAAGATGTGATAATTTAATGTAATCTTGTGTTGAGATGAACAAATATAAATACCCTTATATTTATTTTCTTACTTTCTAATCTTGTAACTAACACTGAATAATGCTTTAGTTTTTTTTTTTTTTTAAAAAAAACAAGTTTAAAAAAGATGATCATGTGTCAATTTTGACTATCTACTTTTGTTATAGGATATTAAATTTGAGTAAACTCTATTATTAAGACAATTTGTCTATTTTGAGAAAATTATTTAAAATTTTTGTTAAAACAGTTTAATTCTTCTCCTTATGTTTTATCCTATTTTATATTAGCCTGATTTCTAATTTCTAAATTTTTATCTTTGATACTTTTTCCATATTCATATTAGGTTTTTCCATATTCATATCAGATTAACCCTGATGAAACTAAAACATTATATTTTTGTGTAACCATGAGTTTTATTTGGTTTTTAATTATAGGGAGTAATTAAGGGATGAAATATAAAATGACAATACGATAATTATATCATATCCGCATGTTATCTTTCTTATTATATTTCATAAATTCAACAAAAAATTGTATTTTTTTAGTCATAAAATATATTGCATAAAAAATGTAATTATTAATATGATATGATATATTTATTATTATATTTTTAGACTATGATGATAATGTTTTTCGTATGTGAGTATATGATAATATAGATGTTAGATTAACAAGGATAAATGTGAGTTTTCTAAGGATGCTTGAAAGACTTATTTTGTAACTATTTATTAATATCAACATATGTTATATTTTGGTTATGTTTTGTAAGCATTTTGTAAGGGCATTTAAATTTGTACATGTATGTAAATGTGTGGGTGTATATGTATGTACTTTTATATTTGTAGCAAAAGTGGTAATATAAAGCTGAGTCCCTTTTTTATTTCAATTGGACAAATTAAGGTAGGGATACAACAGATAATAAAAAGACATTTCCAACAACATCAGCATTTTGAATGATAGCATTTGTTCCTTTTCTCAATCCAAAATCACATTCCATTTGGATTTATTCACAAGGATAATCCTTCAAATAAAGGTGATATTTGAGATTAGGGAAAACCATGTTGAAAAAGCAACACATAGGGAAATGAGTAGTTTTTTTTTGTTAGCATTTAGCATGTTTTAAGTGTAATTGTCATTGAACTCTATTTTTTTTTTTTTCCAAAATATAACATTTGTTGTAGCCCATTTACTAGTTTCATTGTTGAGATTTAATTTTTTGGAAAAACCAATAAAGTGGAGTCAAAACTAGTTTTAGTTATAGTAATATCATACTTATTCTTATCATTCTAAACTATCACTTTTTACAAATTCATGTTTGTGTCAATATAAGAGGTCGAAAAAGCACTAATGAAAAAATAAAAATAAAAATGACAACAACAGTGTATCATCAAAATTAAAAGAGCATTGCTAAAGATAATGACCAAAAAAATATAAACTATGTGTAATAAATTATTAACTTTAAAATTTTAAATAATGGTTCACATATATCACCTATAAAAATATCTTTTTAAATAAAGACATCAATCAGAATAATATTATCATAAGAATATCACATCTCAACTAAGTTGATACCTTATATATCAATAATCATAAGTTCCTTAATAATAATTTGATTAAAAATAAAATAAAAATAAAAATATAAATAAATACAGGAGATGAAACCGAAACCGAAACCTATGTTATCAAGAAAAATCTATACTGATTATAAAGAATCTAATTTAAGAGAAATAGACATAATTTCAAAGGAAACAAATTCTTGTTTCAAATCCACCTCTAAACTTACTAATCTACAAAAATAATTCACCATGATTATTATAACATGTTTTATATAATAAAATTATAATAAATTAGAAAAACACTTACACTTTTGTCTTGGAATCAAACAACTATAATATTATCCATCTGGCATGATTAGAACTCATTTGTCCACCCATATTAGATCTCTTGAGGCCTCTAGTTTGAAATAGTTGCAACACCCACCTAATACTAAAACCTCTATAGAAAGTTAGTTATACCAATTTTTAAAATTAGATGCATTAGCTCGTCCCAATCAATTGAGTTAGGTAAATAATGTTAGTTTTTCTACACATGAATATTAATCCCCTCACATATATACACACACATGTCACTCCTAAATAGCTTCTAATGAAACTTTGTTTTCTCTATAATTAACTCTTTTTTTTCCTATTTATCACAAGTCTATTCAACTATGTAGGTACATGAATGAGGTCCACTCATTATTTAGTTAAAAGAAATCCTTGTGACGTGCCTTTGTGACTTCACTTCGCACATGACTTAGTTTCTTAATTACATTTTTTTTTCTCTCAAAGGTAAACAAAGTGTTTACGATACTTCTATTGAACGTAAAGTGGCAGTGTAACAAATCTCAAGCAAACAATGATTAAACGACGAAAAAACTCAGTTTTATTCCTATGTTGTGCTTCACAAAATATCTCAGAGAATAAAAGATTCAAACGAAAGAAAAATAATAAAAAAGGAGTGTGTCAAATGTGGTGTTACCAATGCAGAGTTCTTGATAAAACCCTAATTAATCTCTGGCGTCAACGATAGCTGGAAATTTATACAGAATATTGTTCACATCACATTCTCCCATCTCTATGTTTTGGCATAATTTTTAATTAGTTTGACTTTTCATCTTTTGGATGAGTTTCTTCATCTTATGTAACGTAAGGGAACACCCTCCATTTTTTTTAAATTGCATAATATTCAAAATAAAAGCATACAACTTAATCAATAAATATTACAATTAATATAAATTTTAAGGTCCTCATTATAAAAATGAATAAACTGACTATATATTTATAATCAAATGACAGTTTAAAAACTAAATGAATGACCTATTTAATCGTAAAATACTTAAGATATACAGTCAACTTCGTTATCGAAATAGTAAAAAATCTAATTTAATATGCAAACGTATAAAACTGTAATACATTTTATAAGATCAGTTTTTTTTTATCAAAAGTATAATTTTACGAGCACTGATACTCTTAACAGCAATTTACATTCATTTAACACTTAAAAATAATATTCTTTTATTAAATAATAATATTTTATTAAAAATAGATGTAAAATGGGTGTAATTTTTGAATAATGTTGTCAAACTGTATTGATTTTAATTTTAAAGATCAAACTGATATTATATCAAAAACTATTTTATTGCTGAAATATAATACTTAAATATATTTAATCATATTTTTGGTTATCTAAAGTATTAAATTCATGTTTTTTTCAGACTTTTATTATATAATCTATAATTTTAAATTTTAATTAATAATATTTATTTTCTAGTTTTTATTCTAAGAGAACAATTTCAACAAACGCAACTCTTTTGAAATGTATACCTTTTTTTTTCTAGAAAAGGGTGATACCCAAGTCACAAGAATCATTGAAGAAGATAATATCACTTTATGTATATGCACGAGAGGACCCATACTATTTCAAACACTTGATTATGAAAGTGGTTGGGATGACCATTTCAGTTCTCTTTATTTTAATATACATTAAGTTTAATTTAATATATATTTTAGATAAAGCAATTTTTCTTTTAAAATTCGAAATTAAAAAAAAAAAAACATCGCATACCAATAGTCTTATTTATCGTAATTATTTATCTCCTTGTATATGTTACGCAATGCCACAATACAATATAATGATTATAAATAAAGATATAATAACATAATAATATGTGTGTATTTATATATATTCATTTTTCATATATTGTCTTTAATTTGATCCTTTAAAAGATCATTGTTAAAACCCCCACGCAGAAAAAAAGGTCCACAAGCCACCATGCATATGAATACGCCATTCAATTATTAAAGATGACGATGATGATTCGACGTTATTATTTTATAGATCTGAATCTAAATTTTCAACTATTGTTTTGCTAATTTTAGTTTTAATTAGTAAGATCTTTTAAATTTTGTATGTAAAAGTTTATATAAACAAACTCTACTAAAGAGATGAAATTAATTTCTTTATAAAAAAAGTTAGTTTATGCATATATTTACGTAAAAGTTAAAAGATAAAAAAATCGTCTAGTAGTTTTTGTAATTTTTTTGTTTAGACAAAATATAATAAAATTTTATGATAAAATTCCTTTTTTATTGTCATGTATTTTTCGTAGAAGAGTCTATTAATAAGCTACTTTAAACAAATTCACTTCTGGAAATGGCTATCCATGTAAGAACTTTGATAACAGATAATTTAAAAATGGTTTTATACACGTTTTTTTCTGAATTTTTAAGTATATTTAAATTCTGACAACTCACTTAAACTTAAAAGAGATTCTGAAACTAGCATGCCCAAGATGCTGAAACACTCTTTAAAATAAATGGAAGAAAGGAAAAGCCAGAAGTGTGACAGTGTTAGGAGGGAAAGCGAGGGTTCTCCTAACGTAACAAATAAGTGTGTGTTTATCTGTTCATGCAATCATATGAGCTAAGAATCTTTGTATAAATCAAGAAAATAATAATTATTTTATAACTTAAAATAAAAAATAAAATTTTAAAGAAGTTTTAATTATTTTTTTAAAAGAAGCCTGAAAAAAAAATTGGTGAAACCAACCTTAAAAATGTAATGTATATCTTTGGGTCAGCGTAACCCTGATCCACATGAGGTTACGTCATCTTTGTCATCTCTATCCAAATTCTGGTAGAGAACAAATTTAATAGAAGGAAACCATTGCCTAGAACTCATAATGGAACAAGATGCTTCCTTTGGTACCAAAATTCTAATTTTTTTAAATAGCATTTAGAGGTGTCAAATACACCAACTTTACAGCTCATTTTTCCAATATTACTCATAAATATCATGTAAATATTGTCATCATGGTATTGATTAATATATATAGGAATGTGTAATGCTTTATTTATTAATTAACTAGATACTGAGATAAAGATAAATATGTATATATTTATTTTATTTTAATTCTTAGAAAGTTTCACTTTTATTTTTATTTTTTATCATTTATTTCATTCATTTTTTTTACTGTATAATTCTTTTAGTAATTATTCGATATTCTAATTTAGACTATAACATATCCCATTTAAACTTCATTCTCTCAAACCAAATAAATATTTGTTTTTCGTATATATTACTTTCAACAATCTGATAACTCAATCCTTAAATACACTACTAAGTACACGTGTCTATGAAGACATATTAACTATACTGCAGATTTAGATATTCTAAAAAACATATAATTCTTGTATAAAATTTAATATTGCGATAAAACACTCCCATATTAAATTATCTACTTTAAGGATCTATCGAAATTTATAATCAACTTTGTTTGCCTTTTCTATCTAATTTAAATTAAGTTTAAGCTCTCAACTCCACTAATGTCATAACAAAGCTGAATTTATAAAAAAAAAAAACTCTAATTAACAATCTAAACATACCATCTTACTAATCGATATATCAAAATTTTCCTGAAAAACAACACATGTAAAGCCTTATCTGTAAGCATGCAACCATGCTCATAAAATCAACTCAATAAAAAAGACAAAAAAAAAAAATTACTCAAAAACGCTTTATAATCTAACAAAAATGTTATACTTTCCAAAAGAAAATTCTAAGATGGATTTAAATCTAAAAAAATAAAATAACTATTTTAAAAATCTAGATAAAAGGCAAAAACAAAATACTCTAGAAAAACGATTTTTATGAAATTTAAATAATTAACTTCTCTTATTTATAAACTTTTTAACTTAACTAATAAAATATACATATTTCATCTTGTTTAAATCATTTTTACTTTCAAATAAATTAACTGAATTTTTATGAAAAATTAGACAACATTTTGAATTTCAAAAGTTAAATTTACCCTTTCAAAACAGTCTTTAATTATAATCAGAAATAAGTATAAATTGAGTGATTAATTCTAACTAAACAAGGAACAGAAGTAATGATAAATTGTATTATTATTTTTGAAATTTATATAACAAATATAAATAAAGAAGTTAATAAATAATTTATTTTTATCACATTTTATTTAATAGATAAAATTATTTTACTCTACATTAAAAATTGAGATTTTATTTTTACATTTTAAATGTTGGGTGTATTTTATAAATTTTTATAACATATTAATAAAAGATACAAAGTTATTTTAAAAGTTATAGGATTTTTTTCTCTTTTACCCTTTAAATTCCAAAATAGGACTAATGAACATTTTATACTTTATTAATTTAATTAGGATGATTTAGGTGACAATTATAATCTAACTCTTTTTTTAAGAAAAAAAAATATGGCAGTGTCAAAAAAATATAATGGAATATAAGATAAAGAAATGTTATCATGTCAATGTACAAAGACAATTAATTATATAAGACCATCATACATATTCTCATAGAGGATTTGGTAGAAGAGTTTTTTTATTCATTTGATTTGATTTACTTTTTAAAAAGATACCAATTTCAGGAATTAAGGTTTCTGGGGAATGGTTTTAGTCAAATTTTCAAAAAATATTTTATGAGAGAGAAGCGTAACCAATTCTTGGAAGTAAATAAAAATTGACTAAAAATATATTATTTTTATTAAACCATTTAGCACGGTAAAAAAATAAAGATTTTGATAAAAATAACAACATATTGTCTTTTAATTTTTAAAACCTTATATAATTTTTTTAAGAGTATTTTTCATTAAAAAAATTTAATCATTCAAAGAATAATAATTCTAAGAAATCTATAATTCTCAATAACCACAATAAAAAAAAGTTTCACATTCCAACGCTATCATAAGGTAAATAACTTTTAAATAAAAGTATCTAAAAATAACTCGCTTGAAAATCAATTTTACAAATATTCATCCAGATGTACAGTATAACACTATTCTGATAGTTTTTTTTTTTATAAACATATTTATAAAAGTAATATTTTTTTTATTTTAAGTAGCTAAAATATTTTCTTTTTGAATTTATAAATAAGTCACGAATCACTTCGTATAGATGTTAATTTTAGCTTCTGAAGACATTTTTTCTTGCTTTTATTTAATTTTTCTTAACAAGTTTATCTGAAATAGGACCTAAGTCATTATTCTAATTGCAAAATCTAAGAATTGCTATCCGTATGACCAGGAATCTGGACAATAAATGTATAATGAAAACACAATCAAAATTTCTCTCATTAAATAACTATAAAAAGCTACAATTAATACATATATTTTAAAGTAAAAAGGTAAAATTATACTTATAAACAAAAATGTTATTTTATTATTATTACTATTATTATTTATATATAAGAGAGGAGAATGTGGAAGTGCCAGTGGGAGAAGGGTGAGAAGGAGCAATACGCAACATCCAATCGAATCAACGATCCAAACAAAAACATAGAAAAATCAACGTTCCTTGTTGTTGGTCCCTAAACTCCAACACTGTCTGTATGAACATACAATTGTTTGGACGGGTATGAAGCTTCTACTACTCCCATTTCCACTCCCGCATTCAATTTATTACCCTAATTACTATCGCCAACCTTCTTTCTTCTTCTTTCAATTGCTTCCCATTGCATGGACCATTTCACCTTCTAACACAATCAATTTTTCTTTAATATTTTCTTCCCAGACCCAGAGAAAAAAACTACCTGAAGAAGTTGATGAATTAATTAATATTAAATATTACTTTTCTCTTTCTCTCTCTCTCCCTCTCCAACCTTAATCCCTTCCCTTGCCCCACTTTTTCTTCAAAGCCTTTATCTCTGCCTCAACCCTCTCCCTTTGCTATTGTTTCCTTTTTTCCGGCTATTTCGTGGTAAGTTTCTTTTTTGGGTTTTGTTATTGCGGGTTTTCTGATTTCAGTTATGTTCAATCTATTCAATTTAATGGTCTCTTTCCATCTTCTACCTTGCTCTGTTTTATTTTTATTTTCCTTTTTCATTATTTTTCTCCTTTGGAGATCTTGAATCGGATTAAATGGTTTTTTTTTTGTTTTTTATTTATGGATGTCATTCAATTTGTGTATTGGGTATTCGACCTCTGTGTGTGTTTTTCAGATTGTATAACAGACAGAGTAAACATGAAACATGACGTGTAGCTTTGAAGGAGCTGAGTATGAAATCGGAGTGCTAAAATGAATTTTTTGTAATACTTAAGCCTGTTTGTTGAAGGCAAGTTATATGTGGAAACATTTTGTTTTGGGGGTTTATTTTTACTTTTTTTCATATGAAATGATGTTAGTGTGGACGACCAAGTTTATGCCGGGTTCATTGTTGGATGTTCCTTATGACTAACGATTATAGTATGCTGATGGCACTTTTGAAGAGCTCACTATAACATATTTTTAGGTGTGGTGCCACGTTTAATGAATAAATTTTAAGTTCTACCTTGAAAAATACTTGTGTTCTGCACACATTAAGACTCCGATTTTTGGCGACTTGTTGGTATATTTGTTCATAGCTGTCACTATTTTATGTTGGCTTGTATGATAATCAGGCATTCACATTTTGTAATGGATTTGAGATCTGTTTGTAGCTTTATTTTGAGTGATACTTTATTTGAATTAATCTTGTTTGTTAGTGAGTTTTACTTATCAAAATCACTGGTATGTTTGTTGTAAAGGAGCAAATGGTTGGAATGTCAACGGAGGAAGTGTCTGGTAGTCCTAGATGGGGTGCTTCAATTATTATGCAGACAACAGAGGATGTGACTAGAGCTGTTTCTCCTGCTGTGAATTCTCCAAGGCCATCTGTTATATATTCATCAAAAAATGATCAAGGTGGCAATCAACTTCAAAAACTGCAGTATCAAGTTACAAAAATGATAAAAGGATTTTCTCGCACTCCTGAAGTTAAATATAATAATTACAATCCGGAAATCCTGACAACTCAGAAGCGTCAATGGGCTGCAAACTTTCAGTTACAGTACATGGTAGGACTAAAATCTTCTTATTTGAATCATTAGAAGTCAGAACTAGTTGTTTGGTGCACTTTTTTTAGCTTAAACTATAAGGAAATATAGTTGGTTGATATTGTTGGATTTTTGGTCCTTGGTTTTAAATGCTTTTTCCCTTTGTTCTTCATTTACCAGTTTGGCCCAAGCATGAGTTACTTGAACATTCAGCTGTTTCCCCTTTCACCTTAAACCATCTTATCTACATGAGTTTCTTCTTTCTAAATGTCATTATCAGCGTTTTTAGATTTGTGCCTTCTTTTTGATTTGGCAAACAAACTCATACTAATTTGTCTTGGGAATATAATTGTTCTCAGACTCTGATAGACTCCCTCATATTTGACAGGACCATAGGTCATGGAAGGAGCCAACAAAGCTGTTTGAAAGCATGGTGGTTGTTGGACTTCATCCTAATTGTGATATTCAGGCACTGCAAAGGCAATATTTCTTAAGAAAGTCTGAAGGCTCTGGTAAATTACGAAGTGCTCTTGGTTATCAGAATCAATCCCGTGTGGAGCCTAGTCTTGAACCTCAGGTTTTGATCATCGGATGCATAAATTGAATTAGCACTACTGTAACTGTCCTAGTTATTCTCACTGCCTCTTGTCCTATCACTGTTTTTTTTCCAACAGTATTATTGCTGCGTCCACTACAAATTTCATTGGCTGCTATTCTGAACATTAATTTTGTGTTCTGATGTATTGGTATCATGAAACTGTATGTTCATTTTCTTTCCAGGTCTTATTTGTTTACCCTCCAGAAAAACAGCTGCCTCTTAGAGACAAGGATCTTCTCTCTTTCTGCTTCCCTGGAGGCTTGGAGGTTAGGTGTATGCACAACGAACTTCTAATTTCCCCTACCTGTTTTATGCCATTATTGTTGCTATCAACATCTTCACCACGGTTATTATCGATATTATTTTCAGATAAATATTGAGAACAGATTACTTCTAGCATTGTTTAATTATTTTGACACGTTGTAAATTTTTGAAAGATATTTCCCCTATCCCAATTTGATATTGTGGAAAAAACCACGTGTGTGTCTTACTTTTGTTTACAATCAAAGGGGAAAATAAGCTCAAACTAGTTTTATAAAATTGTGTAAGTTGTTTTCATAAGCTATCCTGCAGAATTTATTGAAAAACGCTGAAAGCAGTTTATGAAACTATCATAAGCCATTTGCATAAAGCTCTCCCAAAAACTTTTGTAAGTACTTGTGTCATAAGTCAAAAATAAACTGTAAATAAGATCTTCCAAATAGGTCAAAGTGAACATCATTTTATCAAATGTAAACCGAATTAGATTAGGTACCCTCAATATACAGTAGTAATAAAAAAAGCATGTTGATGAATCAGAGTGATCAATTTTGTATTTAATTTTTGTATCATTTATCTAATAACTTATTTTAGTTGAAGTATCTGCAGTGAGTTAAATTTATTTATTTTTATGTCAGTAACTAATGTGAAGCTTATACTTTGGTTTTGCTTTTTCCTGGATCTGATTTCAGGTTAATGTTGTCGAGAGAACACCTTCCATGAGTGAACTGAATGAAATTCTTTTTGGGCAGGTATTTATGAAATATTATTTGTCAATCTGGTTACTTTGCATCTGCAACTTCATTGTATACAGACTCCTAGCATGTTTGCTTTATTGTTGTCATGCGAGCCAATGCACTTTCGCTCCAATCCATATCTCTACTATCATTGAGTTCAACCTATGTTTGAGGCTTCCCAACTTCATAACCAACACACTATCAGTATATTAGATAACCAACGTGTATGATGAAGTTGGAGAGTGTTTAAGTTTTTAAACACTGATGCTCACCTGTGTTTGTATATTGATTTTTTCAGGAACACCTTAAACAAAGGGATCTGTCTTTTGTATTTAGACTACAGGTAACATAAGTGTTCGAATAGTTACATGGTTTCATCTTTCTTATATTTTTTTTATACTAATGTTCTCTCTCTTCCTTACATCAATATATTCTAAGAGTGAAACTTGGATTATATATTCTGGAAACCTTCAGAAATGTATCTTGGAATTATATATTTCACAAATGGAATATGATAATTCATCTGTCTTTTCATTTTATTCACTAGTCCAATGAATGCATCTTTCTAAATTATTCTTAGCAAATGTTATTTGGAAAAATGACTGAAAAGGAGTTTCTGTTTATGATTATGTAACCACTCAGTTGTATGGCAATATTCATAGAGTGGTTATTGAGTAACCACTTCTGGACTTATTTAACCAACCACAGTAGTAGTAATTTGTTCCTAAGGTGCATACTTTTAATCAATAATTCCTTTTCACTATTTCAAGAGGTTTATAGGTGGCCAGTGTTAGTTTGGAGTCTTTTTTTGTTGTTTCTGGAACTTAATTTTTCTTGGATCTACGTTTGTAACTTTCGAGGTTTACCTCTTCTAAGGCATCAAAGGCTCATATACTCCCATTCAAGCTTTGAAATTGCTTCTAGTTGCCTGTGCTATATATATATATTAATATTATATCAAATTTCCCTTTCGAGTTCTGAAGGGAAACATTTGTCATCCTTGTGATTTTCTATATACCTTCAAACTTCATTTTCTTTCCAAATTCACCTACCATGTAAACCATGTCTTAAGGACCTATTGACTGGTATTTTGTTTAGATGATCCTTAAGTCTGAATACTTAATGGCTTTACCTTTAACTGTAAGTCTCCCTTAATGTTTTTTTTTTTTTTTTTTTTTTTTTTTTTTTTTTTTTTTTTTTTTTTTTTTTTTTTTTTTTTTTTTTTTTTTTTTTTTTATATTATACTCATTTCTCTACTAACAACGCTACTTTCTTTTGGGCATCTCTCAATGCCACAGGGTGCTGATAATTCAACTCTTTATGGTTGCTGTGTCTTAGTTGAAGAGTTAGTGCAAAAACCCTCCGGATTGCTCTCCCTGATTTCTGATAAGCAGTCGAGTTATTCTCCTTTGAAACGTGAACGCCATATATTAACTACACAAAGATGTTACTGCATTCTCTCAAGACTCCCATTCTTTGAATTGCACTTTGGTGTATTGAACAGGTAGGTTGATGATGTTGGACTTATCTTGTCACATCTATTGTATTAATTTTTTGAAGAACAGTTATGTTAGTATTAACTGGGTTATGTTGTGTCTTTTATGCACTGAAGTGTGTCAAGTAACTAGTGATCTGGTGATGATTTATAGGATTAATGTGCGGTATTGAAACATAAGTGCTAGTATTTTTTGTATGTTTGTGGAAATTGACTTGTCACTGTGATTGCTTAAATATTAGTATATTTACTACTATGAACATTTTTCAGTTTCAAATGGACAGATAAAAATAAATATCTGCATTTCTTAAGTTAATCAACTTGGCTGAAAAAGACATACAATAAGCAAAGCAATGTTTAATAGTGCGAGGAAGACATGTACTTATTGTTTAGTATAGTATAGGCTTTATTTAAAAGCTGTCTAGTGTTGTACCTATCTTTGTACCCAGTACTCCAGATATGACTTTACTTGTTTTTTACTCTTCCCTCTTCTCATTATACATGACAACAACTACTCTTAATATAAATATGATAACCTATGATAGGACAATTAAGCTCTCTAAATAACATTGTCTCTATTTTATCTATCTTCATATGGTATCTTAGCTTATCTTAGTAAGATTTGTTGGGTTTATTGTGTCACCCGTTGTCGTACCATTACTGAACCACTAACAGTATATATTCTCACTCTTGAGATATTACTAAATTATACTATATAAGTAGGTTTAAATCTGACCTTACAAGCCGATTTTATGAAATTGAGTTAGACATAAAGTTTACTTTTTCAAGGAAGTGGTTCATTTGCCCCTTACATTGTAATTATTTTTCTTATCTTTATTAAGGCCTTCTTGAATAAAATTAGTAGTTATAGTGGGAGGCTAAATGAATATTTTCTACCATTTAGATTCTTAGGGTCAGAAAAAAAGATAGGGCAAGACTTAGAAAACATTGGGAGAGACTATTAAGAATGACATATTGTTTTTGAAAGAGCCCAATGGAATTGATTGATCTATGTATGCAACATCATTTCATGGGATTAGGCTTGTTTTTTGTTACTTTAGTTTTGGTAGCTTACATTATTGGGTGCTGTTTTTTTATCTTGGTATTTGGTAGAAGTATTTAAATTATGCATTTTATATGCTCACATTTATTGTGTGATTCATAGAATGTTAGAATTCTTTGCAATCTAGCCTGACAATATTTATGCTACACTTCTATGGTTTTTGTTCGACTAATTGTGCTAATATCTTTGTAGCATGTTCATGCAAGAACGACTAGATCGGTTGACGAAAGACATTGGAGATTTAAATTTAGAATATGTTGAAGGTAGCTGTGAGGAAGAAAATTTTGGTGAAGATTCAGAGTGCATGTCGGTGAATGATAGATTAGAAGATAGACATGATGACAGTCCAACAATTTCTCAATCAAGCTTAAGAAATTCCTCACCGGAAATCATTGAGGATGATAGTCCCAATAAACAAATAGTTAACGGGGAGCTGCATATATTTAATGATAGAATCAATGATGACAATGATGTGCCTTGTGATCCTGAAAATGATAGAAAAACTGTTATCGAAGAATCTGGCACTGCAAAAGCTGACGGTAGTGATTTGTATGGAGATGCTTTTTTAACGAATAAACAGTCAGAAGATAGGCGTTTACCCAATGCTATTCTACCACTCTTGCGGTATTGCCAGTATGAAAGCTCTGAATCTTCCTGCAGGTACAAGAATTTGTCATTGTTCAGTGCATTTAGTCCGTATTTATGTAAACTCAACATACGTAATGGTGTTCACTGTGCTTTGACTGATGTCATAGACGTGTTTTGTTTCGTGGTCGGATCTGAAAGTGCTAATAACAGAATCTTCTGTATGAATTGTCTGATGTACTTGGTTCTCTATAGGTTCAAATAATCATTTTACTTGTTTATTCCTTGACATCATTTGACAGCAGATATGTTGGTTTGTTTTTGATTCAGTAGTGTTCATTACTATTATGTTCTCTGGTGTATTCTTGTGTATGGTATGTGGAATGAGTTAATGAGGAATAGCGGTCATTTGAATGACTCGCGGTACCTACCTGTTGTATTTTTAACTCAATCTGCTGTGGTTTCTTTTTGTAGAATGCACCTAGAATTGCTTATTCCTTTTTCTTTTCTTGCACATTTCTTTCTAATAAATTATCTTTACTTATCCAAGCTAATCGTGATGTATTTATGCAGTTATGTTTTAGTCCGAATATGCTGTGGTATTTTATATTTTTGTTGCCTCTTCCAAATGGTTATATAAAACATATGTCTGTTTTATGCTGCTTTCAAGGTTCACCCTGTGAAGGATATTTTAGTCATAATCTGTTCATTTCTTATGAATGATGCATCTTAAACATCTGCCTCGTGCAGTTTTCAGGGTTCTCCTTGTGATGAAAGAAATTTCAGGAGTGATGCCGATGATACTGAGACAGAAGATGCTTCAGTTTCTGGCCAAGAGGATTTAAATGACCTAAATGGTATTCTTGAGTGGGCTAAGGTTTGTAATTTAAAATTCGTTTTGCACTGTTATTTTCTGGATTGTGTATCGATATTTATAACTGTTGTTATTTTTATCAATTTCCAGGCAAATAACTGTGGATTATTACAGATTATAAGTGCGTATTATTGCTTAAGTTGTCCTGCAAGGGGCACATCACTTAGGTTTCATCCTTTGGAGCACCTGCATCCCTTAGAATATCACAGACCAGATGAGGCAATTCTACATCTTGCTGGTTCAACTGTTGATTTGAAATCTTTCAGTACAGGTCTGGCATTAGCAGAGGTAAGTTACACTAATTATGTATTGTGTTTGATGGTCATATCCTCATGAAAATACTTCATTTTTTTTGTTTGTTCTTCTCAGGCTCATAATTCTCTTCTGGCTGAGGAGGAGGCAACTGCATTATCTACATGGGCTGTAGGGTGCATGTGTGGTACCTTGAGACTTGAACATGTAAGTTCTGTTTTACCTTGTGATTGAATATATGTTCTTATACCAAATATCTTAACATTTGTGGAAAAAACTGAGTTGACTTCGGTGCCATTTTTATAGTTAGTCAACAACTTTAGAAAGCAGAGATTATAGGAGATGTTACATATGTTACAACTGATTTATAGGAATGGAAAACAATTGCAAAATTAGGATTTATACATGATAATAAAATGACACAACTGTAAAGAGTTGAAGGACACGTGATTAAATAAGAATTAAGCGCAGATGGCATTAAAATATTGCTGATCCATTGAGCCCTGGAGTTCAAATGTATTGATACGTGTGTAGCAGTTTCATAATGTTTTGTCCAGGACTTTTACCGCTACATGTTGGTTTGAATGGCTTTATGTCTATTCTGCAGGTGCTAATATTCTTTGCAGGAGCTTTACTGGAGAAGCAGATTGTTTTTGTCTGTTCTGATTTGGTATGTCTTGTGGCTCAAATTAAGTCAGTAATGATATTGTGAATATTATTTATTTTCTCTATTCAATTTTATATTGATGCTAATGTTATCTGAGCCATTGGTTGTATACTTATAGATGCCTTTTTCTCTCAGATTTATTGTTATTTCTTTATTACTAAACAGTAGTAATTATATTTGTACTTAAGTTGCCCTTCCTCTTTTAGGAATATTTGAGTTGGAATTTTGATGTGCCCATTTTGGCCTTGCTGACCTGATCATGCATTAATGATCAGCTATTTTGCTACTTGTAATCTGTTTTGTACAGACAGCATCAGAAGTTGTGTTAGTTATTTTTGGATCTAACTAATGTGCATATCTTCTGTTTACAAATTGATTACATCCACAATGAATATGGTTAGCTATACTGTGGTTTTGACCCAATCTTGGATTGGCTGATTTAGAGATTTTAATTGTCAGAAATAGGCATCTCACTTGAATAGTTGATATTTTATATAGTACTTAATGGAAACAATGTGATTCTTTTGTGATCAGGGAATCCTATCTGCATCAGTTTTATCAGTTATTTCACTAATCCGGCCCTACCAATGGCAAAGCTTGCTAATGCCGGTTTGGTTCCTCTCCTTTCAGATTAAAATTCAGTATGGATTTTCGTAGGTTTTAGTATCACTTCTCCACTTTAGTATTTGATAAGAGCACACTCTTGTAGGTTCTACCAAATGACATGCTTGAGTTTCTGGATGCACCTGTCCCTTACATAGTGAGTATTCTGGTCTTGCTTTACTATCAAGATTAATACCTGATTTATATTGCCATAGATAAATGATATTGAATATATTGTGTTGGAGCTTGTGAAATCCATTTAATAACAGCTTCTATAAATTGGAACATTAAAATCAGAGTGATTAGTGTGGTATGTAGTTTTAAATTTGGTTTGAACTGTTTTCTATTGTGGCCTTTTATATTGATGATATGATATATCATAACTGACTTGCCACAAAATTGATACTCTAGGTTGGTATCAAAAACAAGACCAATGAAGTTCAGTCAAAGTTAACCAATAATGTTATCCTGGTCGACGCCAACAGGAATCAGGTCTGCTTCTTTCTTTTGCTAGTCTCGAATGGCATAAAACGTAGTTTCCATCTCCTTCCCCGTAAACCATGTTGTATTGTATTTGTTAAAAAATAGTATGCATGGCTACTTCCCTCATATTATCTTGCAAAATTCTTGGTTGAAAATGAATGAAACATTTCTGTGCATTGTTGAATTCATACTGCTCGATTATTGTCATTTGCTTGCAACACATACATTTATGTTTTCTTATTTCGTGTTCCTTTGAAATTTTCTTTTATCAAATTCAGTTCTTTTCTTAATTTGGGAAGAAAGTGCTCAAATTGTTCATACAACCCAACTGAATTGGTCACCGCAACTTCTACTCAAAATATAATCAACCCCACAGAATTAGTTATACAAAGGGTGTCAATATATTGCACAATAACTAAACTGAGTTAGTTAGAGTCTACAATTGTCAAAAGTAAAAAGTTATTACAATTCTTTTGCACAACGAGTAAATTAAAGAAACAGAGTAACACTTTAATAACAAGATAAAAAAGTAATGTGTCTGGATGATATATTGTGGGTTTATGTGAGTGCAGATTTCCTTGAATATTGCCCTGAAAATGGTTGGATCATGGCTTCTCAAGTATTTGCTTTTTATATTGTTGTATTCTAACTTCTATCATGCTGTTTTCTCACAATAGGTGAAGTCATCGGCAATACCTCAACTGCCAAGGCAGAAAGAGTTAATAGCTTCTTTACGCCCTTATCATGCGACTCTTGTGGGAGAAAGTTACTTGGGTAGGAGAAGGCCAGTATATGAATGCACAGAAGCGCAGGTACGTATCAAATTTTAAAAAAATACAAGTAGTTTGTGATAGGTTTATAGAATGTCATATTGTCAACAATCAGTTATTCATATTGTAAAAAGTTCAAGATTTTAAACGATCAATTATTCATATTTCTATATTACATTGTCGCCAGCCATGTCAGCATAATGTTACATCATCTTATATTGTTTTTCCAACAGGTAGAAGCCGCCAAGGGATTCTTATCAGTGTTAAGGTCTTATTTGGATTCCCTTTGTCACAACATTCGTTCGCATACAATAACCAATGTACAGTCCAATGATGATAAGGTCCGTGTTTCTTCTTAACAGCAAACAGAATTACATTTTTGTGTTATCTATATATTTTTTCGAATTGTTTCTAATGTCTCACCTTTGAAAATAAGGATTTAATCAAAGGTCCTACACTTGGACCCTGTTATATAGTGGTTAATATTTAATGCTCAGTTGAGTTGGGTCTGGAAGGGTAGGGCTGTAAAAATACATCTTAAATTTATTGGTTTTACTTTATAGTTTGTCCTTTAACAAAACAAGCACCATAATTCTTTAGAGGGTAATCTTTTAATAATCCCCATACAACTACATTACCTTTTCCTGACAATTCTTTATTGACTATAATTTTACCTTCAGTGACATGGCAAACAAGCTAGATAAGTTTAACTTGTTTGTCTATACTTATGTTTTCTTCGTCCCTTGGAGAAAATTTATACTAGCTTTTGCGCAATTTGCTAGCATTGAGATGTAGAATGATCATGTTCTTAAGCAATAAGCAGAACTAAAATAACAATCATAACAAGACCATGTAAATTGAATAATTCTTATTCATATGCGTGTCATTGTTTGCAAATATAAACTTGCATTGCAAATAACATATTTTAGCTCATAATTTGAAGATATGAATGCTTGTACTTTCAGGTATCCTTGCTTTTGAAGGAGAGTTTCATCGACTCATTTCCTTATCGGGATAGGCCTTTCATGAAGGTTTGGCTCATGAACTTTACATCATGATCTATGCTAGTTATGTAAAAGTTATCTTTATTTGCTTTCTGGTTTTAAATGACTGGAACTGACTCCCAAAATGTATTTGATTTTCAATTACTTGAAGTCCAATTCCGAAAGTTATATTTTTGTAAATATGATTCAAACATAGTTTCATGGTGTAGTTTTTCTGGCTAAATTGTTAGTGCTTGAGAATCATTGTAATACTTGACATTTGAGGTGTGGTCTATTTATTTCAACTATTAAAGCTGTTATTGGGATATCTATCTATCTATTTACAGCCAATGACAAGCTTCTATCTATTGGCATCAGGCCAAGCCAGGGTGTTGAAGGGTTTCACTCAAATCTTGAGATTCATATGTAACCTTTACCATGTGGCTGTTAAGTGTCTTGTACGCTTGATACACATGGGTGAGGATAGCTACTTGTCACCTTGGATTCCATATAGTTCTTGATTGAGTAATTGACTTGTTCAAAAGTCAAGTTAACACGTGATTGTTGCGTTCTCAACTGCATCCTCCTGCTTGTTAGTGTGTCAAACCAAGTGAATGTCTATGAGCAATAATTCTTATAAGTAGACATGGGTTAAATGTTCTGTTAGAGGACTTATTTGTCAGATGCTTAAATACTTTTGGCATGTTTATCATATTCATGTAATTTATTCAACACATTTCTATTCTACCTTTGCGCAGATGTTTTATGTTTTTGGGTGTTATTCTCAGTTTCTTACTAATGCGGATTTCTTCTTTGTTGTCTTGTGCTAAACAGCTTTTCGTGGATACACAGCTCTTCTCTGTGCATACAGATCTTGTTCTCTCTTTCTTCCAAAAGGAATAGAGCTATTTGGGAATATTTACAAAGCTTGAACGCAAGTTCAGTGTTGTATAATTTCTCTATATTATGTATGAGTAAAAATTTTCTGCCTACATGTAACGAAAAATTCCACCCGCTTAGGCTTGCTGCAGAACTTGTATATAAGTAGTTGGATAGTATATTTAGTCTTAATAAGTGCTATTAAGGTATCATTCTGTGTAAATGACATTTTTTTGTCATACACCAAAAGTAGAAGTTTTATGCTTACATGATTTTAAAGTACAATGCAGAACTTGCTAGCTGAAATGACGAATACGTTTTCTAAATCCTTATAAACATTTGCGAGGACTAATGAATATTGATTATAAATGTAAAACCAAGTGTATGCTTGATTTTTGTCGTAACGTTCCTCCAATTCCAAGTATTTTAACTAAACTTTCAGTTTAGCTGCTTCTATCGAGTTAATAGTAACCTTATTCTCCCTTGGAGAGCTTGCACTAACGATTTGTGAACATCTTTTTAACACTTTATTAATGCATATTGCATTTCCTTTTATGTCACATCATGTAACTATTTCTGTGTTTTTTCTATGGTCTTTTTGAACTGGTATTTTTAGATGGGTATAAGGCTTAGAATTTGGTATAACATTCAGTTATAATATATATATTTGTGAGGTATTTTAGGTTTAAATTCCACTTTGACCCTATATGATCACAAACAGTATATATAGAACCTATATACAAGTCTGTTGTGTTTAAGTTAGTGTCTTGTAATGTGTTCACTAAAAGGTTGAGAGTTGCCAAATACACAATGAATTCAATTTAAGGTTCATTCACATAAAATAATAACAATAATAATAAATATACTCTTTTATATTTTGAAGTAACCTCAGTCTTTTAAGAAATACATTAATTGGACTAAAATAAACAGAGTAATTAATTTAAAGATAAAAAAAATTCGTTTTGTTCATTTTGAGAGTAAAGACATGAGTCAGAGGAAGTAGCAGAGGAAGATTTGACTGAGTGCAAATTTAGAGCCCTACTGATTCAAAGACAGTAAAAGTGAAGGTTCCTTCCGTGTCTGGTGATCCATGGCCTAAATGGGTGGTTGCTAGCAGACATGGACATCTCTCTGGTCCCTGGTCCTTCCTACACACAAGGAAACAAACGTTTTAGCTGCTTTATGGTTTCTCTCATCCTTATGGGGACCAAGTTTTATTAGATTTAACTACCCTCATGCTGCTCTAGGTACTTTCCTCACTTGACATGACTGTCTCCTCATGCCACATTTTTGTTCAATGCACTCTCCACTTCACCTCTTACCTTGTCGTCTTCTTACAATTTCTCAAGTTCCTTCACACCATCAAGTTTAAAATAAAGCTTAACACTTAAATGCTCATGCTGCTCTTGGCCATAGGATTGTTCAAAATACACGTAAAGGCAAGTCACGTGGTGATCTCAACCTCTTCATAACATTTTCTCCTCCCCATTATTACTGTTTTTCTGAAACAAATATCAAAGGAACAATGAAAGGAATGATTTTAGATGGGCCATATTCATATCAGCTTTTTCAAACTTCAACTTACATTGCATGTAACAAATTTCTTCTCTGAAAAATAGCCATGTAGCTGGGTTCATCCTATATTTGTCCATGTTCGTCAAGTTTTTAGCATACCCCTACCGTTTAAGACATGTTTTGATCAACTTTTACTGGTCAAATTAGTTCATACATATCATAGTTTTTTAGCGTTAAATCAAGTTTTTAACTTATTTTTTCATGAAAAGATCAACTTGCAATTGCAAATGTTGTCCCACATGTTATTCCAGAGGTACAGATTGAAGGAAATTGATGACCTACTAAGCATTCCTATTGCAAGAAGTTGGGGAAATCATAACTATTCAAGAAGCGTGATTTGAGTGTACGACTGTGTGTGAGATTGTGGTCCAAGTCCAAAATCTGACACTGTGCACCATGATTCAAAGGTAGAATAACGTGAACAATTAATATTGTACATTAAATCAAATAGATTGTAGATTTTCTTATGAATAAGAGGAAAGAATGTGAACAGAAACTGAGTTACGTCACACATTTTCTCATGAATAATGTGCATGCGTGTAAGTTACTTATACAATTTTTAAACCAATGACAGATAAATTCTGAATTACTTGCTGAAAATACAAAAGTTGCAATCACTATTACTAGATACATGAAAGATGAACCTAAAAGTAAACACAGGAACCTTAATATTACAAATTACCTGTGAACACTTGTTTTCCAAAAAGGAAAATCCAACTTTGCCATTTTCCAACAATAGCTATAGCAAAGATACCGCATTTTCCCTTGAAGCTGTCACAATAATGGAAACATTTTATGTGTCCCTTATTTCTTAAACATGCAAGTTTTTAAAAGAACATGGTAGTAACTTTGGAGCTTTGTGTTTTGACAAGCATTTGTAGATGATGACATGCATAAGAGACCATATATGTTGTGCTTTGATAAAGGGGAACAAATAATTGTACAAGTACTGAAATACCCCCTCTAACTATAAATGCTCTCAACATGGTTTAAAATTGGAAATTGTGGTCTTTCAGTCAGTTCCTCTTTATTGGATGTAGGAGTAAGACTAGACAGAAAAAAAAAGAGACACTTCAGATATGCACCATACTTGAGTGATTTGCTATAATATCATGTAATGTTACAGTTATGCAATCATACAAAAAATACTTTATTTTGTCACAGTTATGCACCATGCTTTAGTTTTTCTTGTTTCTATGTATATTTTGACAAAAGAAAAAGTGCTTAAAAGGAAAAGCTATTACAATTTACAGGAATAATTCGTATAAGCTAAATGAACTTATCTTTCCTTTACTATAGAATCCTCTAGCTTATCTATATATATTCCACTAAAGCTTTAATCTTATTTCATTTTCTTCTTTGCAGCACCACATATCACTTTCTTTCTTTATTACTATGTTCATTCAAGCTGTCGAAACAATCATACACTAAATTTCATCACACAAAATACTCTAGCAAACAAAAGATTAAAGCATTATGCAATTATAGTGATATTTCTTGACATTTTGCATTTATATTTTTGCTTAATCTTTCCATTATCCATAAAATAATGGTCTTTTGAAAGGTATCTCAAAAGAATCTAAGATTATACTTCACTCTATGACACCATAAATCCAGTGCATGAATGAGTAAAGTTTGAGGACATTGGATTTGAAATAAGACAAAAAAAGAAAGTTAAAAAAGATGAAGTTAAATGAAGATGTGAAGTAAATTTAAGAATGCATCTGAAATTGAGAGTTGGAGTGAGGAGGGGAAGGGTGTGAACCAGGTGCAGTGCAGTGCAGAGGTATATGATATGATATGAACTGTGGTGAAGAAGGCACATTAGTACTCTACCTTTCTGCAATACTAACACTGCAACAATAATTTAATACAACCAAACAATTTTAATATCAGACCAACTTTCCCTCTCATTTTATTCATCTCCCCCACCCTTTCACTACAAAATTTCTTCTTTATTACCCTCTCAAACTTCAATTACTCAAACACCTTATCTTAATCTGTTTTATTTATGATAAACCAGAATCTTGCATTCTGAGTTCATGTGTTACTGTTTGTGGATTTGTGATGATTCACTCATTTATTGTAGTTAAAAAATGGTATTAATTTGAATAAAAAGGTTTAAAGTTAATAAGAAAATAAGTTATAGTTTAATTTAGGTTTAACTGGCCAATCAAATGAGTTAAGTTTAACTAATTTAAATTTATTATTATTTTATTATTCATTGAAAGATTTTGACAATTTTATTAATGATGAAACTTATCTTTGAGTTAAAGTTCGTAAATAAAGTTTTGAATCAATGTAAATTTGATTAAAAAAAATGAATTTAGTACATGTGATTTATGTTTTGAATATTTTTGTTATAAACATTTTATTTATAAAATAAAGTTTATTCGAATAAGGCTAATTAGAAGTACTTTTACCTGATGTTGCTTTCTACGTAAAAATACAAATAAAAAAGCACTTTAACTTTGGGCCAAAGGAAGAGGGAAACATGAATGGAACAAGGAAACAAGGGTTTTCGGACAAATAGAAATGTGTGGAAATATTTAAAAAATATTATAAGTTTCAGAGATAAAACTTTTGACATCTGAATTGCATGAAAAGTAAATAATAGTGTTGTAAAAATGGATGTCGTTTATCTTCATATTAATATCAAATTTCGTAGATGACACCAAACCTTCTTCAACGACACTTCCTTTTTAAGTTGTTTTATCACAATAGCAATTATAAATATTAAATCAGAACAATAATATAACAATAAATAATAAATAAGCATTAATGATAAAAATAATATTAATAATAAGTTTTAAACATATTTTTAGTCAAAATTGAGATTAGATTCTTTAGGTTCTCCAAATTTAGAATTGATTCTTTTAGTTGTTATAATTTGAAAAAAAAAAAATTATCCCCTTTATTCTAAATATCTTTGATTAAAAATAAATACGGTTAAAATTGTTCTATATAACTAATATCACTAAAATATTCATCAGCATGTTTGGTTTTCTTTCAGATATTTATTTTCTCAACATTTATGCATAAATTGTTTGTGACAAATGATTGAAATATTTTTTAATTAACATGATTAAAAATATCAATTTTAAATTTAAAGAATAAAAATTGAAAATATAATTTTTTCTTCTTCTTTTGTCATGTATGATGAACTTTGAAGGTTGAGAAACATTTAATATGTTATGTATTGTATAAAACATTAAATTTATTTTTTTCACACATTTTTTATTGTAGTTTTTGTTGTAGAATCTTTATACCAAATAATGGTTAAAATTATACATTACATAGGAGAGATAGTTAAGTTAAAGTTAAAAATAACTCTTATCAAAATATTGGTGGATTGTTGAAATTTGTGTTCAAAACTCAATAGATATTTGAAACATGTTTGGTTTTGACATGGTCACTCTTGATAATAGACATTTGAAGAATTTTCTGAATAACAAACTCTGAGCTTCATGAATATTCTTTTGATTTCCTGCCAACTCATGATTTTTCATTATACTTATAATCCTATTTTCAATTTTTAACTATTAAGTGATTGGTCACTCAACACAGTGTTCTTATCATCCTATAAACAGTATAACTATATGATTTGATCTTTGTCCTATTAGACGCATTTATATGTTGATTATTCCCTTAATCAAAATTTCAGGATTATATCAACATTTCTCTCACTAGAGTCTCAAGCCATAATTAACTTAACCAATATGTATTATTACTTAAGTTAATTATTGGCATTTGGAACTTGAATAATACTAAAGAATACATGTAATGCTTACTCTTCACTTAAAAGATAACTTAACACTTAAATAAGACATGAAAAAAAAATAACAAACCAACAAGGTGTAAATAAAAGAAAAACATCACCCACTATAGAAACATGTCTAAAATATTTTATAATAAAATACATAATTTAAGTATTCAAATAATTTTATTATAATCTTATTTTTGAATTTTTAAATTCCCTTGTTTTACCAAGTTTAATATTTATAAGATTAATAAATATTTATTTGTTTTGATGTAAAAAAATTGTTATCTTTAACAAGTAATTTTGTTGGTTCGAAAACATTTTTTTTATGAAATGGATTAAATTTTTCTTAGTCTAGATACAATAAAATAACTTGATTATATCTAATGTCTATATTCATTCAAATGAATATATTTTTCAGAATTTCAAAATTACATGTTTAAAATATGATGTCTTTTATGTTTTTATTTAAAATATGATTATATCTAAGTTTAGTATGGATTTGTGAATATTTTTTCTTTATTACCATTTTGTCGATTTTGTTATCTTAATTACCTCAATGGAATAGTGTTAAATTATGTGTTCAAAATTTTCCAAGTACTTATGACGCACAAGTAAAATTTTTAAATAATTTAAATTTAATGTAAAGTTATAAGCATTTTTAATTATTATTATTATATATATATATATATAATTAAAGTTCTTTAGCAATATTTAAAATTAATAAATATTGAATTTACACACATCAATACCACTACTAATAAAAGAATGATATAGTCTTACAACAGTAAGAGACTAAGACTATTTTTTTTTATATGGCTTTACTTATTCGTTATTGATTTTTTGAAAAATTTGTTTGAGATAATGTTAATAAGATTATATATTACAAAATGAGGCCTTCTGTTATCTATGAAGTTTTAGATTAATATTATTTAAATACTAATTTAAAATCCCATTAAACTCAATTATCTTAAAATAATTATTTAAATTTATAGTTTGGAATTGATTATGGGAATTGGCAAGTTGAATTAAAACCTTGACCGCTGAACCCATCTAAGAATAATTATAGTTATAATTATAATAATTATTATGATTAAAGATGTTTATTACGTTAGAGTAGATGCGCCAAATAGATAGCACGTGGTTTCTACAATTAACTCCATTAATTAATTTATAATGGTGCTCAAACGCAAACAACCCTGCGTTCTGGCATGTTCATATTCTTATAGTAAAGAGAAAAAAGATGGTTCACCATGTGAGGACTGTCTCCAATATTGCTCTTCAATTTATAACCTAAATGTAGAATCAAGATCTGAATCACTCTCGTATTAGGGTGTATGTAAGGAGAAAAAAACTCATTAATTTAATTTTTAGATTATAGAAAAGTTTATGTAAAGAGACTCCAAGTAACAAACAATATGATTTCAACACTTTTACATTTTTTAACCTTATTTTTCTTGAAGGATCTTGTCACTGGTTGGTGCACGTGCATGTTGTAGATTATGGTAGAACTTTAGTATGCGAATCATAGAAGCTAATTAAAAAGAAATTGTGTATAATTATAATTATGCATATAAAATGGTACATACCCCCACAAGCATATAAGAAAGATTTATTTACGATTAAATTGGTAAGGTATTTATTATTAATGAAAAAATGAAAGAAAAAAAAAAGGAAAAGTACAGGAGTATTAAAAATGCAGTGTGCAGGTGCATGTCTGGTTTTCTACGTTTCCAAAATGAAAAAAGGTCAAAATGTTAGTGGGGGGGTTCTGGGGTGTGAGGTAAAGGAACAGAAAAAGTAAAAGAGTTTAGTAGCAGTAAAAGCTGGGAACCGTACAATGCTCTCAGCTTCAGACACCAACTCAACTCTAATACTATTAACAAATACCAATAATAAGTTTTTCCTCTTTTGTTTTTATGGCCTTTTTCTTTCTCTCTCCCTTTAGTTTATGGATTTCCGTAGATGTGTCAGAGACAAGAGCTGCCAGAGAGACAGCTTAGCTGCACAAGCTGCAGCAGCAGCAGCATCAGAGACAGAGAGGTGCAGAGATGAGAGAGAGAGAGAAATCTGCATCAGCAATGCCATACCACTCTCTAATCACAACCATTAGTTTTATCCATCTACACAAGATTCTGTAACCCCATGGTCCCTGAAATAAATATACCTGCTCTCCCCTCCAAACCCTATTCTAATATTAATACTCTTAGCCCACAAACACACCACTCTCTTTTCTCTCACTTGCAAACATTTTCCTTTTCAAAATTCAATTTTTATACTTTTTTCCTTTTAAAAATTCAATTTTTATACTTTTTTCTTTTAGTTCATCATTATGGTTTATTGAAAATACAAGTGGGTTATATATATCATGTTATTAGTTTTTTAAAGAAACATTACTTTGAAACAAATGTAGTTTTTATGACAATTTTTTTTTTTCTGTCTTTGGTGTTATATATATATATATATAGCCCTTCTCTTTGGTTTGCATTTCTGTTTATCTCTTCTTGTACTCTTTTTGCTTGATGATGAATGGAAGGAACAGGTTTCCCTTCACCCCATCACAGTGGCAAGAGCTTGAACATCAGGCTCTCATCTACAAGTACATGGCTTCAGGCATTTCCATTCCACCTGATCTTCTCTTCACAATAAAAAGGAGCTACTTTGATTCCCCTCTGTCCTCAAGGCTTTTGCCTAACCAGCCACAGCACTGTGAGTTTTTTTCTTTCTTTCCTTTTCTCTTTCTGTGTCTCTCTTTTTCTGTGTCACTGTGTTTGTTGTGATGGTGCAAATCTTTGACAAAAGGGGTTGCTTGGTTTGTTTGTTTGGCTGCAGTTGGATGGAACTACCTGCAGATGGGTTTGGGGAGAAAAATAGACCCTGAGCCTGGTAGGTGTAGAAGAACTGATGGCAAGAAATGGAGGTGCTCCAAAGAGGCATACCCAGATTCAAAGTACTGTGAGAGGCACATGCACAGAGGGAAAAATCGTTCAAGAAAGCCTGTGGAAGTTTTGAAACCAACACCAACAACAACAAACACAAACGCTTCAAATCAACAACCAATCTCATCAATCACCAAACTTAATACTGTCAATACTCTTTCTCCTCTTGCATCATCTCAAACTCACCAACACCACCCTCCACACTATGCCTCCTTTCTCTATCAGCACCACCCTCCATCAAGGTCCTCTGCCATTGGCTTGTCCTTTGAAGACAACAGTGCCCCCTTGTTTCTTGACACTGGCTCTTGCTCTCAGTCCAACACCGATTGCAGGTTTCTGTCATTTTCACAATCACACTGCTTAAACTCAAAACCACTTTCTTCAATCTTTCTCTCTCACACACTTGTTTTTTTTTTTTTTTAATAAAATTAAAGGAGTAGGTATGGTTACTCAGAGAAAGAAGAGGTGGATGAGCATGCTTTCTTCACAGAGCCATGTGGTATCATGAAAAGCTTTTCTGCTTCCTCTATGGATGATTCTTGGCAACTCACACCATTGACTATGAGCTCCTCTTCTTCCTCCACCAAACAGAGGAGTTCCTTTGGCTTGTCCAATGATTATTCTTGCTTGCAACTTCAGAGCCACTCCAAGCAGCAAGAGCAACAAGATCAGGGTGGTTGCTACATGCTAGGAGGAGGCCAACTTGGAAAAGAAGAACCTCAGAAAACGGTTCACCGCTTCTTTGATGAATGGCCCCACAAAGGAAGACAAGGATCTTGGCTTGATTTGGATGACAAATCTTCCACAACCCAACTTTCAATTTCCATTCCCACCTCTTCTCATGATTTTCCAGCCTTCAGTTCTAGAACCCACCGTGGTAATTGCCAATTCAAAATAGCTTCATAACTTTGTTCATTATTTTTTTTTTCTAGGAGTTACTCTTTCATCAGATTACTTTAAAAATCGGATTTTTTACTCATTAGAAAAACATTTTTGTTTTTGTTTTCTTCTCTTATTGGTGAACAGTGAGAAGTTTATGTGAACAAGGTCTTGTTCTGATACAAGTTGGGATCTTTCTGTAACCTTCTATCTGATTCTTTATGTTTTGCAGATGGTTGAGCTTAAATCTCAATAATGGGTCCTTGTACGGAATCAAAGGCCAAAAATGTACCTGGAAGGTGGGGTTAAGATGCTTCGGGGTCTTCTTTCAGCCACACCCCCTTCTTTTTCTTCTGCCATAAAGGCGTTTGAAAGGGATTTGTGTCTCCCTGGAGAGATCTAATATGTGTAATCCTATATCCTAATGCTTTTTCTTAGTTAAGTTCTTTCAAACACAGTACCAAACATTCTGTGACTAAGCCTAAGCTCTTAATGCTTGAGCTAACATTCAAACTTGGCATATCTTTGTAATTTTGGTTCATCATTTTGTGCTTCATAGATACTGTGAAATTGAGTGCACTATGGCCCACAGGATTTGCTTGTTTGTCACTTGTGAACATCCATGCCTAGAACCCCTTTGTAATCACACTACTTATTATTGTTAAAGTTAAATTCTTTTCCTTTTCTGCATCAAAGGGTAGCTTTTTTTTGATGAAAACTAATAAGGAAGTGCATGTGTTACGTAATAAGGGGAAACACCGTTGGCCATGAAAGAAACAAGGTGTGCCCAAAGTATTCTCTTATCACCGTGTTTCTATAGCATGGCCTAATTTTGTTTTTATCCGTTCCGTAAATTCTTGTTGTCTCCAATTCTGAGTTGACTGCTATAAATCTGAACAATTCTAAAACGTTGACTACTGTGTGCTGTTGGCTCACTCACATGACTATGCCATAATTGATACATACGTGGCAGAAGAGGAAAATGAAGTGTGTAAGCTATGAATAAATTCTAAGTTTGATCTTAAATCAATGGTGGTAGATGTATAATTAAAAGTGGTGAGACACGTACCCATCATTTCTATCAAACTTTTTGAGAACACCCAAGTACCCAAGTACTTCTCTTTTATTACTGTTATAGTCTAAGTGGTAGGACTCCAAGTTAAAGCATTACTAAACTTTTCTATTCTTATCCTCTTTCATACAAGAACAAAACCATGATTTAGATATTTTTGACCTCAGATGCTACGAGATCCTCTGTTTAAGATTCTGCCAAGTTTATCAGAAATATTCCGATTTCATTCCACCTTATCATAATATTATATAGTTTTATTCCAACTTATCATAATATTATATAGTTTTCTAATTTCAAGTCGACTAGGTGAAGAAATTAATTTCATGATTCAATCATCCAACTATATAGGTCAAAAGCTATTCCTTGAGGGTATAAAATACTCTAATCTCAAGGTTAAACTATTTCTTAAGGGTTCAAAGTAGACTCGCGAAGAGACTAATTTCATGACTCAATCACATGTGTTAATACTCCCTAGTGTACAATTACTAAAAATTAGTAGCTTCACGAAATATTTATTTTTAGCAACTTATGATAAAAGTATTCGATGTATATTCAACAACTTGTAATAAAAGTATTAGATGAATATTAAAATTGTAGGAGTTGATTATTTATTTATTTTATAATTAATAGGAAATGTTTAGATTGTAAACTCTTACGTTGTAAAATTAATATTTGTAGTGTTATGTTGCAAATCAACAATATTTTCCACTGATTCATATGTTAATTAGTAGAAGTTTTTTTTAAAAAAAAGAAAAAGAAGAAAAAATGTATAACCTAAGTTGCTCTCTTAGGTTTATCAATATGAGAGTTAACTGCAAGAATTTTGATAATGACTCTTCCACACTATCTTCAAGTATGTATTAAAATAGTAATCACAACACTTTTATACATAATCACCAATAATGGATGAGTTTAAATTTGCTAAAATAAACTTAATTTGTATACGGTATCCAAAAGCACTATTTTATAAATAAGAAAACAAGTGATTTTGACAATTGATTTTTATGGATGCAAAGCACTATCCTTTTATACAATATTAATGCATACTTTTTTTTTTAAATGTTCTTGTATATTTTCTTGTTTACAATATATACATAACTTACAAAGAAGTGCAACTTTTCATATATCATTAGAAGTTAGAAGCAATACCCAAAAAAATTGATACAAGAAGTTAGAAGCAATACTATGGCTAATGATTAAAGACAACAATAATCATATTTTTGAAAACCTCTATGCCAAAGTTTCCAAGTGTTTATAATGAAATTTTAAAAAGATAAAGATAGTTTGACCCTTGGGTTTTATACTCTCTAAAATATTTTATTTAAGAGAACTTTGTTATACTCTCTCTTTTCAAATTATTTGTTTTTTCAAATGTTTTTTACTTGGATAAATATTTATTAAGTTTTTGTTATTATTTGAATAAAGTATTTGAATTACTAGCAAACAACATAAAATCGATAAAAAGAAATTCATACAAATATCGATAAATATTAATCACTACAAATTTTTACAATATATATATATATAACATTAATTAAAAAATAGTCCTTGGTTGAAAAATACTCATTGAAATTGATAAAAAAAAATCCTAGTTGATATTAATCAAAAAAAATATTATCAAAGAAAATCTCGATTAAAGTTGGTGTAGAAATAACGCTAACTTAGGTTATGATTAACAAACAATCCTGATTTTCATTAACTGAAAACAATATTAACAAAATCGTGTTTGACATAGTAAAAATATACACTATTAATGTTTGAAAAGAAAAATTCTATCAATCAATTGAAAAATAATATTGTTCTATGAAAGAAATCTCGTTATTATTAATATAAAAAATAATGTCAAGTCAATGTCTTGACCTCAGTTGAACCGACAATCTTAAGATCGAATATCTCAATTGAAACTAGATGAAGAAAGAATATAATGATAAAAAATATAAATTAAAAAAATATGAAGAATTTCAAATTTCTACATTTCTAACAAAATTTGAAACTATGTAATTTTAAATAACAAAAGTCATTCTAATAAATTTCTAAATTTTCTTTAAATTCTTTATTCAAACAACATATTTTATAAAATATTTTAAATTTCTATAAAAAAAGAATATTCTAAAAAATCTTCATCTAATCGCGTTATAAAAAACTATACATTCATATCCTTATCTATTACCTCTATCCACCTCTTCACCCCATCTCTCCATACACATCATGAAAAAGGGTATGGATTTGTGGTATCAAATTGCTTCTTCCTGAAGCAACATGATTTCATACTGGTTCACTAACTCCTTTTGAGTTTGAGCTTATTTTCTTTTACCCAAAAGAAATATAGTTTGTCAAATTCATGTATAAATTATTAATAGTGGGTTGTTTAATTTTATTAAATTTCCCACTTTAGTTTATGTAAATCTATTTACTAATGAATGTGCAAATAACCCATCAACTACTTTAGATAACCCATAAAATAAAATCTAAATTAAACCAAATCATCTCTGGTCAAATTTTAGTATAAATTATACTGAATCATCTTGTATACAACTCCTATAATTCACGTAGCAACTAAATTACACAAAACGGAATATACATATATATATATAATTTTATATTTATATATTAAATCACAAAAAATTAAATTAATTGGCTTAAACTTAAAAATACACATTTTATTTTTTAAAATTTAAAATTATTTATTTATTTTTTAAATAAGACCACTATGAGCCGTTGATCAGACAACAAGAACAGCGTTGTGTAAGCCCCCAGCGTCCATTTGACATAAGAATAAAACTTTTCTTTCTACCTTTTAACTTTTCAAGAATATATACATAAATTTCAATAATGTTATCACTGCAACAAATCATGTGACTGACGGTTAGGGTCCAAAATTCAATATTGTTTCTCCTCATCACTGCCATCATCTCCATTTGTCTTATCCACGTCCCTGATTTCTCCATCACTCTCCTGCATGTCACCAGAGTTTTCTCTTACAGGACTTGACTGCCTTTGCAATGGTTCATCATCATCAGATTCCGATAATGCTTGCCTTCGCCGGGCTATGCTTGAGGATGGTGCAGCCTAAACAACACAAAAAAAGTAGGGAATTATTTCATCCAGCCAAAAGGTTCATCATCAGTAAAATTGAAGTTTCGGAGATTGAATGGTAGTCAAAATCTGAATTATTAGAAGAAACAAGGACGATGGAAATAAAAAATTAAGGATATAGATTTTAGTGAAATGATTCATGCATTGTTATTATCATTGGCTTACTACAGCTACATTCCAACCAGATGTTCAATTACCATTAGCCAATGTGAAGTAAGATGGACAAAATTAAATTCGAACCAAAGAATATAGTGTGAGGAAAGCAAAATATGTTTTCGAAAGTCATGATTCCGATTAAATAATAAATTACCGTCTCCTCATCTGCATCGGAATCTTCAAGCCCCGCTGCAGCAAGAAGACCCTGAGCATTTTCCTCCCCATCATCATTCATCAGAGTCTGAGGTTCCTCTCTGTAGACGTCAGCTTCTTCGTCCTCCATTTCTTGTTCATCCATCATATCAGCTTCCGGTTCCTCCGTGTCATAGCGTGATTTTGAGTGCTTATCCTTCTTTCTCTTCTTTCCACTTTTTCTTTTCTTCTTCTCACCGGTCCCTCCCTCTTCATCATCTGATCTTTCTCTCCGTTTTGAATGAGTGCTGCTCTTCCATTGCTCCTAGAAATACAAATGGAAGTTTAGGGGAAATTCAAAATCCTCAGTAGAATATTTTTTTTATTCTAGAAAACCATATTTCCAAGGAATGATGCGTCTAGGGAATCATATTTCTGGGAGTCTCTAATGTGTTTGGTATGTTGAAAAGACTTCTGGAAATGTTATCATGAATATGGCTAAAACTATCCTACCTTAATCGATACCTTTATTTAAAAATAATGAAAACAATAAAAAGACAGCTAACAACAGAAAACAATATGAAACACATCCTAGCCCTTCTACTCTTAAAAAGAATACCTAGACATCCTTACCTTAACACGCTTAAAATGTTCTTCCTGTTGTTGCACTCGCTTTAGTTCATCCTCTTGTTTTCTCCTTTCCATCTATTTGACATTAAAATAAAACGGGAGTTATTTATATAGAGAAAACATGTAATGTCAACCAAAAGGCATGCAGTAGATGCTGAGCAATTAAAAACAGCGCACTTGAAACTTCCTTTGCTCCTCAGCCTTTCGTCGGGCTTCCTCTGCCAATGCAACCTGACGAGCAAGTTCTTGTCTCTGCCGTACTTGCTGCTCTTCACGCTCAGCAGCTTCAAGATGAACTTTAGCAGCCGAAAGTAAGTGGTTGCAGTATTCAACATGAGTGTCAATTTTCTTCTCATCAAACCCATGAATGTGTAGGTTGGAAGCAGCAGACAACTGACTAAATACACGAACAGCATTTTGCAGCTCAGCAACAGTTGCTCTCACCTAACGTTAAGAAACCAATATCAATCAGAAAGCAATGCATCAAACTTCAGTGCAATCATCAATCAAAGATAACAGGTAGGTAAGGGATCACTTGAATAAGAACTTCGAAAAGGAGTACCATCCAGCAGAAAACAAACCCCCATGAATTAACAGCTTAAGCTATTCTTGTGTCAAAACTAGAACTCTCTTTAAAGTTATAGCCCGGATAAACTCAGATAATTAATTACCTTGATCCATAAACAAAAAATTATTATTTAAACGATAATGTTGACAACTGTCCTTGGTAAACTGGTTAACAAAAGAAAGAAAAAAGAAAGCATCTCCTATATTACAGATACTTAGTAGCTTTCTTAAACAGAACAAAATAATAGTGAAAACACAAAATTATCTTCACTTAAAAAGGGTTCATAATCTCAATATATATTGTTGAATGTTGAAACGGGCAATCCGACTGAAGCAACCAACAAAGTCAACTGAAATTTTACATTATGAATCTCTAACTAGAGTATACTTAATAGGACACAGGTACCATACAGCATGGATATGGGAATTCTAAGAAATTCAGGGTATGATACAACATAGACATGTTAACATGAAATAATAAAGAAGACATAATTTAAAACCTGGATATTCATAGATACATTGATCATATATCATTAATACACAACCACATCACATCAGTGGATGATAATAAGAAATTATTAAAAGAAAAAAACTTGTGATCATAAGACAAAAGACACATTTATCTTCCATTATTTCAAAATATGTTATTTTCCATGTGAACATGTCACAAGAATTCCATATTTTTCCCCAACTATATTAAAACATGTCAGGAAAAGCATCCTGGGTAATTTTTTTATGCTGCATCCTGAGTAATATTTAAAAGAAATACAGGCTCTATATAATTGTCCACTATTTAAAATAGCTTTTAGGATATACAAGAAAAGGCAAAGTCACACGTCATTTTAGTCGTTTTTTAGTGTCCGCCATATCCCAAGCATAACATAATAATAATAGAAGTATCAATAATAGTAATTTGGAGGATACTTCCTGTATATATATCTAGTCATATCATGAATGTATTGGTATAGGATACTTTGCCATTTTCTAGTATCTTGGCTCACAATAGGTTTCCAGTCTAATTTACCTGGCCTCTTGATGACCTTCTAAAGTAAGAATCAAATTACAGATATCAACAAATTTTCTTACTGATATACTAAAGTAAGTTTTCAATGATCAAACTAAGTGTTCCTTACGGTGCAATTTATTCAATATTCTTTTCAAGAACCCTGAATAATTGAAGGTGAAAATAGACATCTTAGAATCATTTATGAACATCTCCATAAAACCTCAACAGATCTAGAAAGATATATTCAATGAATAAAAAACTACCTCATCCGCAGTCCTCTTTGCTTTTTGCAATGTTGATGCTGAAAACTTTTGCATTGCAACCCCAGCATCAAACCTTAGAGTATAGTTTGAGGGTGCCAAATGGATGGCTCTCAGTAGAGTTTTTATACAGTCCTGCCACTGTTCAGCCTCATAATGGGTACGAGCTAAATATAGAAGTATTTGAGAGTCTGTGTTATGATAAAACTTCCGCAAGCAGTTTTGGTACTGCATATAATAAAAAAGGTCATCACATCAGCATTCGATTGCTGTCATAATTTGGGGAGTAGGAACTTGAAAACAATAAAGGGATACAATCTAAAGATAGGATAAGTTCACCATTTTCACAGCCAAAGCAAAATTCCCCTGAGCAAAATAAACATGGGCCAGATTTATCCAAACATCAGGCATCTGGACAAAAACACTACCACTGGCAGCTTCTTGAACCTACCAAAATTTAATGAGGTAAGTAACTCATGGATAAAAGTTTAAGCTCACTATAGTCCAAGGTTTAGCACACATATAACAACCTGTGTAAAGATATCCTTTGACACATCAAAATGGCCTTTCTCTGCTAACACTACCGCAGCACCATTGGCAGCATATAAGTTAGAAGAATGCTGAATCAGAACCTACAAATGTTTTCAAAACAAAATACATATCAAATAACATAATTCCACTAGTAGGACAGTATACAAATTATACATGTAAAGAATAGGCAAAATATATGAGACTTCAGGAAAATGTAATTAAAGAAGTGTTGAATCAAGGTAATCCCAGGGCATATAGAATGTTAACAAATTCCATCTTTTCCTAATAGAGAGGAACACATACGCAACCAAAGACAAGCTATAGTTGGAAGTAACAAGTGCACTGATAAAATAGCATTTAATTGTATTACACGATAAAATGCATTTAGAGGTCATGGTTATTTGCATTTCTAAGGAATCGCACTCAATTAATATTAGCCTAGGAAATAGTCTTTACTAAAGGTCTGGTTAGATAAATTTTTCTGTAAACACTTACAAGAGAAAAAAATAAAAAGGAAAAATGCAATAAGATTTTTAATAAGCTAAAACTAACTTACGCAAAAATTAAAAAACTGAGCTTTTGGACAAGTTATATAAAAACAAAAAACGTGTGGAGAAGTTTATTCAAATAACCAAAGTATGTTAAGAGTCTTATATATGGATGATATGCAGAACCTACGAAGTACATTCTCTTGAACAATGTTGTTAAATAGCCACTATAGTAGCACTATATTCTCATTATTGAATAACAAAGTGAATATTCTCCCCTTCTAAATTCAACTATTCAACAGCTATTACGTTGAGAACAAGGAACGACTTATAAGTTACAACTAAAAAAAATGGACAACGCACAAGCCTGCAGCAGAAATGCAAATATCTGGTTGATTTTATTTCAATGCATACTCTATCAGGTGCTTAAGCTGTTCCAAACTGACTCTAGTTGGTTTTATTTTTATGCATGTCAAGTGAGTAAAATGCTATGATTAATGAAAATGCAAATATAAGTTTACAAATCAAAAGTTAAGAAATAACAAAAATGCAAAAAAAAAAAAAGCCCTTATTCTCATAGACAGTAAGAAAGATGAAAAGACCTACTCTAGTATACAGTTCTTTGGCCTTTTCCAAATGAGTAGCCTCTAGCTTGGGATTTCTCTTTTCATTGCGAACTGCTGCAAAGTAGTTCCAGTTTCCCTGTTCAGTTCACACCCAGTGTCTCAAATTAATTATCATAGTAACACAAGTTAAGAGGACACTATCTCGATGAAGATATAGGTGGGATGAAGAATAGGTAGATGCCCACACATTCTATCCACCAATATTTTCGCAATTGTAGCAGGAACAGGATTACAGAGATTTGGAATACAAAAATAATAAAATGAAATGTCCATTGAACAGCAGACATACCAGAGAGAGAGTAGCATATGAGTCCTTGCCATCCGTTGCATCACTTGCTGCTCGGAGTGTTTCTTTTGCCTTTACCCAATCATCATTTTTCAACTCCAACTCACCAAGCATAGATAATGCATTGGGACACTTGTCATTCACCTTCAAGGCATCATTAACCTATAGAAAGGAGGGTCAAATAGTAAATCTATATAATTTATAAATAAGAAAAGCAAGAAGGTCATAGGGATAGTAGTAACCAGTTCAATGCTTAATAGAATGTTGTTCCGAGCTTTTGCAATTGCAGCTAGCCTTACATACGCATCAATATAGTCTGGGTACTGATGACAAAAGATAATAAAATAAATAATCAAATAGTAAATTGTGTCAGATGTACTAAAATAGTCATTAGAGTTAGTTATCATCCAGTATAACTTTTGTACAATGGAAGCACTCTGTAATTGAACATAATAATAAGATGTACTGCAACATTATAGTATTAGGTCTATTTGGATAAACATTGCTAGAATTTTGTCCTTATTTTTTGTATCAATTGTTTACTAATTTATGCATTTATTTGATTTTTGTAATAAATCTGTTCAGAATCAGATTTAAATAAGATGTGAATCATGACCCGATCATAGAACGTAAGCTATTTATTGCTTCTTGATAGTGGCAGATTCAGTTACCTTTTTAAATGGTATTTAAAGAGACTAAAATGAATAGGGACCCAATAAGTAATTAAATCAGTACCTAATTAATATTTTTTATTAGTAACAAAAACAAAGTCTTGAGACAAATATATATTAATTTGGTTATTTGCTGCCAATGACTTAAAATTTCTCCTCAATACCAAAATAAAATTAAGTGAAAAACTTCCTAAGCATTATGCGCATGAGGAAACTGAATGGTTTCTAACACACTTCCCAAATTACAATGATTAAATGATGATGGATTGCTTCATCACAAATTAAATACTTCAACTGATGTAAATTTTCAATCAATGGCTAAAATTGTTGTGAAGTTACAAATATATCATAACCAAGACTGTGAAGACACACATTGGTTAATCTTGCAAGTCTATTCATTCATAATTGCATATGCATCTTGATGCACAAGAAGCAACACTCATGGGCATACCTTGAACAAGATAAGGCGATACAAAATGCTGGCAGTTCCTGATTCATTTAACTGCTCAAGTAACCTAGCCAGGTTAAAAAGTACGGTGACTTTATCCCAAGGTACTTCTACATGATGACCATTGCTTTCAAGGTCATGAAATAATTGCATGTCCTTGAATTGAAGAGTAGAAGTAGCAGCATCAATGGAAGACTTATTTTCCTCATTGATGAAAGATAGCCAAATACCATCACCTAGAGCCTCCTTAAACGTTTGTTGAGCAAGCTGGTAAATTGAAGAAAATAGAGTTTAACAGTGGTAAGTGTGCAGGAGAAGGAGCCATAATATGAGCTTTCATTCATTTTAAACAAGTTTACAAACCTCAAATTCACCCCTTTCAAACTGAAGCACACCAACATTATTTAGTAATTCAATTGGTACTTCTTGACCTCCCTTCTTAAAAAGAGTACGAGCCTGTACCAGAATTACAATATCTATATCATAACAAATTATGAAACTTCAAAAGTGTATTTCATAAAGATAAAATTTCCAAACCAAAAAGAACATATGATAAGTTCTTAACCCCTTACAGTTTTGAATGCATCTAGTGCAGCTCCTGTATCAGAAACAATTAACAATTCTCCCAGCTCAAGAAATGCCTGCAATACAATGAATCTTTTTCAAGAACAAACCAAAAAAAAGCTGAAATCAAGAATGTTGGTCCAATTATCAATTCACTTTTAGCAACACCAAAGGAGTCAATTCGAAATCTATTAGATTTTAATTTATGAATAAGATTATATACCAAGAAATGAAGAATCACATCAGAAAAAGGAAGAGCTAACAACAATATTAGTTGGAAAAAAAAAAAAAAAAAAAATTAACAAAAAAAAAAAAAAAAAAACTTCACCAAAAACAAATGAGACAGAGCAAACGATAATTTTATTCCAATATATCTATTCTTATAATTAGAAAAAGAAATACTAAATATTCCCACGAACTCAAATAAAGGCATAAATAACCACTTGAACCTAATAAAGTTTTTCATTGTAGAACAAGGACTCAACAAGTAATCAAACACGTGTAGCAAAACATTATACTGCACGGCACATGGAACACTAAATAATAAAAAATATCTATGCAAAGGGTGTTCAATAAATTATAAAAAATACCAGAAGCATTCACCTGGGCATCACGGGGATCAATTTTTGTAGCTCTCCTAATAAAGTCCTGGCCTTTGTCAGTTTGACCAAGCTGAACATATATATGCCCAAGCGCCTATAAGAAAAGACAATATATCAACACAACAATATGAGAGAAGGAAGAAAGAACATCCAGTGACAAATAAAAAGAGATGATCTAGTTGTTCTAACAGCTTTCACTTCATACACAAACCTAATCATCAATTTCTTTTGTATCCAACTTTTCTTTACATTGATTACCCTTTGCTATCATTCAATAACTTTCAGTGAAAATTTGGGGAAATTATAAAAACAATTTTCTGCTAAAAATTTTTGATTAATTAATAATTAACACCCTAACTGGTCAATGAGTAAGTAAATGACCACTTAGTTGTAGTAATTGTATAAGAATGTTAAATCTTTCACATTTTGTAAACCAATCTCTCTTTAACTAATATTTTCACCATGAATCTCCTTCAATTTTTCCCAAACAGATTTGAAGAAAACTAATCATGAAATTTGTAGTGATTGAAGTTAAACAATGCATGATTTTAAAGATTGTTCTACACTTTATGGTCTAAACCAAATTCTCCAAATAGAAAGACGTGTTCTCAACGATTTTATCCAATCTAGCACCTTTCACTATGGCATGCCTAAGGTGTTAGATGTTAAATGACTCTTAAGTTGCTGCGGCAAAAGCATTCAAGCCCTAGAAAGAGAAATGATGCAAAAAGGGGAGGGGGGGAGGGGCAGATGTAAAATTTCTTTCGATTTGAAACACTTACTTTCAATGTCTCACAATTATCCGGGTATACCTCCAGAACCTTTTCAAAGTTTGAGAGTGCACTTTTAAAATCTCCCAACTTTATCTGCACTTGTCCCAGACCTGGAAGCATTAAAATTTAAAACAGTGAATAATGGGAGCAATGTTGAAGCAATATGCGTTTCAAATTGAAGCAATGTTGTTAAAATGAATATTTCATATAGGATCGGGAAGGGGGTGAAAGATAGTTAGTTGCAGGATTGTAACATAGATAGTAAGAATCTACTAAAGTGGAAAGTTAAACAGAAACTAATTTATAGAAAATATCATAGATAATGAAAATAACTTCTAAATCACGTCATCAAACAAAAGCAGAAAACTCAAGCGTAACACCCAATACTACAGATGATCATAATTATTTGCATAAAATGAGTTTTTCAAAAGTCATAACACAACTAAAACACGAAAGAAATAGTCCAACTGTACAATTATAGAATCAAGAATAACATAGTCATTCACAAGTTACATTTTCATATTACTGAAACATGGTCATAGACCTAATCACACAAAACCAATAATCAAAACATGATTGGATGTTTAAAGAACACAAAAACATCAGCTATTAAAGTGTCAAAATAGGCAGGTACAGAATCAGTATGTCTACTAACCATGAAAGCAATGAAGATTTTACAGCAATGGGTTTCGTATATAATAAATATACATTCAAAGTTGAAGAAATGGTAGTAAAGAGTTTCAAATATTATGGAGCGACTGACCATAATAAGGAAATACAAATTCGTGGGGCTTGTTGACTTCCTTGACAGATGCCATGTAATACACCCCAGCTTTGTCATAGTCTCCCTATGGTTGGAAGAAAAAAATCAGTGCCATCAGCAATATTACAGCTTGAAAGTTGGAATGCCAAAAAGAACAAAGAGATAGTGACTTGTGAACATTTTCAGAATTATTCTTAAAACAGAAGAAAGTCAAGAATATGGTTGTAGAAAATAAAAGAGAAAAGGTAAGTAATTGTTTGAAAAAGAAAAAGAAATACACAGATCTGCAGCAATTTATTGCAGATGTAGGATCATCATAGGGCTGATGGATCATCTATTTTGCGAGAGCATAATAAAAGCTGGATGGAAGGCGGATGCTTTCAATGTCTACCACACTAGATACAGAGAGACCTTTTATGAATGTCACAAGTGACCACAGTATATAAGGTTTTGAATACGTGTTAATAAGAAAAAAGGAGACTGTTTTAGAAACCAGTTCTTATTTATTATGCTTACTATCCTTCTATCTTCAATCTATGACAAGAAGGCTGACAATGGTATATCTCTTTCCATGCGAAGTTATTTCTTGAGGATTGGTAGTGTTATGAATGAAACAAACAGATGCAATTAGTGAATAATTTTACGTAAGATAAAACACTAGAATATGCAGAATAGCAGAAGGTTTAAACTCATAATAACTTAGTTTATTACAAAATATTCTCCTACGCTACCCGAGCTGAGGCTCCTTTGAGAGCACTCAGTCAAAAGCCACAACACTAAACATGATTCTCAACTAGTCCCCTATACCTTCCATATGGGAGACTTACTTGGACATGGACCTAATGTTGACTCATGTACGCCCTCTACATCATCCAGCCTAAGATTTCATAAAGTACAGTTCAATAAATTTAGACCAAATATATAGATGCACATAGAGGACTGTAGCATCACTTCATATTGGAACTTAAACACCCCTTCAACCTCCGACACAGTTCAACCAAACATATATACTCAGTAAAGTTTCAGAACAAAATTGTCAAAGGGAAACGAAAAAATAAGCTTCAAACCTTGCTATGATATGAGCGTGCTAAATTGTAGTATGAATGAGACTTTGTTGGCCCGTGATTGGTAACAGCCAATGCAGTTTCAGTCAGTTGCTCAACTAAAAAATGTTGACCAGTGAAGAAGAAATGATTTGCAAGATAATTCAGAGCCATTGCACAATAAGGGTATATCTCAAATGCCCTCTGCATTTTTACCATTCCCGTCCTGATTCCCGTAGCTGTTTCATGTTATACAGTATCAGAATATGTCCACTAAATGAGAAGTTAATGGTAACTAACAAATATGTATGAAGTGTATGAGAAAATGATAAAAGAAGAAAAGGTGAACCTTCATTAGTGCGCAAGTCCATTATTGCAAGGGCAACTAGAGCCTCAACATTTTCTGGATCTAGCTGAAACAAATAAGATCATGAAGCATATAAACATCAGGAGCAGCAAAATAATAAAACGGTTGAACCACTAGTTGTTAAAAGATTCACTTGCATGTAAAACTCGCTCAAATGCCTGCTGAGCCTTTTCAAATTGACCTAATTTGTAGCGACATAGACCTATGCCAAGTCTCACAGCTGCCGGGCAATTGGGAAACACTTGCAATGCTCTCTTCAGGTTTGCAAATCAAAGAAAAAGAGGTGGTGTTAAGATGTGTTCAACATACAGAAGAACTATTCAAGTAATAAGCCAGGTGTAATAACAGTATTTGGTTTCTATAACCTTTATTGCATTCACACGGTCAATATTTTTTTCCATAAAGAAATCAGCCATTAAAATAAAATATCTACCCACAGAATTTAATATCATTCATAGAATACATTGAAATTATAGCTTAAACATGACAAGTTGCAATAATCACGAGACTATCCCCAATCCACTTGAATTTTACATGCATGTTGCTGAAATTATATGTTAAGAGAATGGTTTCACAGAAATTAAATTCAATCAAAGCTAGTGTGAGCCACATAGGGTTATTACTTGAAGAATAAAAGGAGTTTTGAATATTACTTTTTGTAATACCAATTGTACAAAGGAAGTTACATTGCATAGACATAAACTAATAAATATAACTATTTGCACACAATAGATCTAAATTTCATCAAACAAATCTGCCGGAAACAAATCAGTTGCAATTACAAAGTAAAGAAAAAAATAAAAGGAGTATTCTGTCCCAAATAGTACAATCTACAATAATACTCAGCATATTAATGTAAATCCTCAATGACAATAAAGATGTGAATGAACATAGATAAATGTTGGACATATGTAAACTGTTAATCATACATCACTTCTCAATAGCAAAGAATATGGCTATACTACCAACCTTATACAAATCAAGTGAATCTGAATATCGTCCACGGTTGAACTCAACACAAGCCTGTAGATATTCAGTAGAGATATTATAAGAAATACAGTATATATATGATGAAACCTCAAACTGGCTCCAGGTTTTAGTATTCACATTCTGAAAACAAACAGAATAATACATAAACAGTATATGATACCATGTGCTTTTCAAATTTTGAGAAAAAATGTGGCAGATGTAGATTCCTAGCATGCAGTGACTAACAAATATAGATATTTGCCGAAAAGTTTGCAGCAATGTAATAAGAATACAATATGCAATGAGATTTGAGACAAACCAGCACAATTGACCTTGAAATTAGAATTATTGAGCAATTACCAGAGAATTTTTAGAAAATATATTTCCTGTTCATTCAAGAGTAAACATTTTACACTCCTTCCACATTTTTGTAATTATACCAGAAACAATTGCTACCCAGATAAATTGAAATTATGTCCAAAATATGAGTAAAAAGAAAATACAACTACAAGAAATTAAAAAATGCATCAGTTAAGAGAATGCTCCACCCCCTAAAGGAAAGTCACGGGAGCCACAAAGGCAGACAAATCTCATGAAAAAAAATGAAAGAACAACAGGTTCTACAAGATAAAGACAAAAGGATAAAATTTGAAAAATGAGCTGCAAGAAACAAGGAAAAAAAAAACAGATTGGCCCAAAAGATCTTTACAACCCCGCTCTCCATGTCCATTTAACGCTCAAAGGAACTTAAACCTGTAAAAATAAACAACATTGACTACTCTATCCCAAAGCAGCCATAAAGATGAGAAATATTGGCTAAAGTGCTAGTAGTGTACTCTACCAAATCCCAGTATACGTAACACCCATAAAACTTACACTCATGTATGAGAATACTTTGTTTTAGTTTCATTTGCTAGAGTAAACATGTATTTCCTCTATCACTTTCGGTTAGTTGAGAGTAGTTTAAGTTATTTCTGGCTGCATTTGGTTAGATCTAATTGCACAAACATCCCCTACATTGTACTTGTTATTCCTTTGATTGAATTGTAGAGAAATCACCCTCTACTGCCCCCACCAGGCCAACCCTGTAACTCACAAGTTAAAGCTATTTCCTTCCCCGTGGTTTCTGGCTAAAAGTTCTCTAAGTAGGTTTCTGATTTTTTTTCTGACCCATTATAAATTATATCACTCATTTGCTGCTGCAGCTTAGTACAAAACTATCATCAAACCTGGACTCAGCTACTCTATCAATAAAGTTTGTAAATTCATGACCTGTTCTCTTGGGTCCCATTGAGTGGCTGTCAAGAAAATCGTCCATTACCTCAAACGTACCATTCACTACAGTCTTTATCTTTTACGTTCCTATCTAACCCATTTTCCTGCAAAGCATTTTTTGATGCAAACTGGGCTTCAGACCCAACCCAACTGATCATCGCTCCACCACTGGGGCTTGGACCCAATATGATTTCATAGTGGTCCACAAGCAAGCTGTATTAGCTCGCTCATGAATTGATGAAGAATATCAAAGTTAGGCTAAAACCTGCAGATACTTTACAGCTTCAGATGCTCTTGGAGCTTCCAGTCAAGTTCTCCTCTCCAGTTTTTCTGTGATAATCAAAACACAGTCTCCTTATCTCATAATCCTGTCCTTCATGCCGATACCAAACATATGGTGTTGGATCTTCTCTTTGTCCATGAGAACCATGAGAAGGTGCTCGGCAAGCAGCTTTCTGTTCAGCATATTACCACCCAATATCAGTGGGCTCTTTCCTTAACCAAGATCTTTCTCCTACCAGATTTCTCCAAATCAGCAACAAGCTCAGTGCAGATACGCTTCCTAATGTCAGGCACCCAACTTGAGCCTGAAGAGGGTTGTATGAAAATATTCTGTCTTGTTTCAGTAGCTTAAGTATGCGTGTATTTCCTCTATATCACTTTCAGATAGTAGGAAGTCGTTGGTTTACTCAGTCTGAAATCTGTTAGGTTATATCTAACAGTATAAATTTCCGCTACACCATAACTGTTTATTCAATTTATTGAAAAATAGAAAATCACTTAATCCACCTCTCATAAAGTCTCCATAACATGAACAACTCCTTACTCCAACAACTGCCTCCTAACATTGAATATTGGTAAGTGCAAAGAATGTTAAATGTACTGAGTCAATCCACTGGTCCCAAAAAGATTAAAAAAAATTCAAGTCTATTGGGGTACATCACAACTGATGGATGTTCTATGATTACTTAAAGAAAGGAGTCATGATAAAAGCATTTTACTCTTCTAAACATGGTTAACAAGAAAACAATGAACACTCTTCAAAATAATAGTTATCATCAATTTCTAATTTACAAGTTCCACAGATGTTATGTAATTGGAACTTGGCAGTGATTAACAAAGGAATTAAAGAGAATATCCTTTTCCATTTGATTTCTTTTCATCTCAAAATGCCCTACTCCTTGCCACATATCATCAATAGATTATAACACCTATTCAATGTTGAGACCGTTTGATAAAAAAAAAATGTTCAAATAAAAAACAATGAATTAAGAGAAGACAACTTGGAACCATCTCACAACTCTTAAAATTATGTGTTAAAATCAGAAATGCTAAATTTTTTGCTGTGAGAACACAAACTTAATATATCTACTATTATACCTGGCCCAAAAGCGCAGGAACATTATCACGGACTCCATCTAACACAATCTTAAATGCAGCAGATGCCTGTTCTACTTCACCCTTTGCTAGCAAAAGCTGACCTGTGAGAATTAACTAAACATTAATTTTGTTAAGTATCTACAGTGCATGATACATTCTTCTTGACTACATATGGCAAACATTTTGTTCATAAATATAGATTCTCTTAACTTGTAAAACATATATAATGTCAAAACTATATCATCATGGACAAAAATTACAAAATAATCCCTGAATTTGTCTCGAACATCAAACATGTTTCAGCTGTAAAACCCAAAATACAGGAATTTCTAAACAGTCAATATGTCAAAAATATACACAAGATCGTGATCTACAAAACCATATGATGAGATATAAAACATGATCAAACGAAAATCATTTCAAAATTTAAAGAAAAAAAATCCAAATTCTAAAAAAATTGAGTTTTATGAATGTTGTCTCAAAATTGATATATTTTACTAGGATGTCTACAGGCTACCTAAGATCATTGCTATAACTCAATCCAAGATAAACAGGTACAGTTTCAATATTGTAAAACTACTGATCACAATCTAATTTCAATTAGACAGACTTAACAAAAAAACATAAGCAAATTTATACATTTACCTTTCCCAACCCAAGTGGAGGGCTCATGCATGTCAATCCTAGATGCTTTATTGTAGTATTGCGTCGCCAAAATAAAATGTTCCTCCTTTTCTCGTTGTTTTGTCTCTATTTTTCCAAGGTAGCTATAGTAAGCTCCAAGGGCATTTAAGATAGCAATCCTCTCATATCTAACATCAGCATAATAGTCATCAATTTCTGCAAAATGCATTGAAAACAATCAGGAGCGTTAAATTTACTAATAGTAGGCAACATCAATCAATAAGATTAATAGGCCAAATCCATACAGAAGATTTGTACCAACATTCTATGAAGAAAGTATACCTGGACTGGATCCTTCCTCCAAAATCTGGCGAAATTGATCAATTTTTCCCTGCTTGAAGTACTCCCTCTGCACATACATGATATTAGAAGTTCAGTTGAATACAATTATTATCCAAGCAAATAAAACAAATAAATAATGTGCCACTGTATGTTTAAATAGGGAATATGTGTACAAAAATACACTCGCAGTAGACATGATGTTATGAGTAAGTAGTAGGCACACTGATAGTGCAACGGGGGTTCTACACAGTCAGTTAATAAAGAATGACCATGTGTGCAGACTATAATTTTTTTCATACAGGGAGCATAGAAAATAGACTGGTCATGCTTTTTCATATAATCAGAAATTATTGTTTCCAGGCCTTGCAATGTCAAATTCGAATCAAAGTAGTCATGAATTTACAAGCCAATCCCGGAATATATTTTTGGAAACAGTGAAACAGAATAGGTAAAATGGAGATTTATCAATTAAGCATATGAACAGATTGAGTGTTTTTGGTACCGCAATGATGAGCCAGAGATCGAGAGGGGCTTGTTCAGCCTTGAGGATGTCGAGGATGTCGGAGGCGTCACGCGGAAGCTGATCGAGAGCAACCCTAACCTCCTCCTCTGAATTCTGCACCGGTATGTACACCGACGCCATTGATTTCCCAACTCCGCTTCAAATCAATTGCGGAGTGTGGAACCCTAAAGAACAGTCTTAGATATTTCTTGAGTTCGTGACAGAGGAAACAGCCTCACACGCGAGATCAGAAGGCGCGATAAACCCCTATTTGCTTTGCGCATGAACTCTCAGAAGTAACTTGCGAGACCCAATGACGAGAGCTAGATTCGAGACAATATTCAAATTCAGAAATTTATTTTGGAAGAAAATCACAAGTAATCATAATTTCAATGTAAGATAGAACATGTAATATTTAAAACATATTATCTTTTATTGTGTTATAAAAAACTTAATCTAGTTATTTATATTTTAAAAAGGGATTTTTTTTACTGACTTTGTTTATTTTATATAATATATAATTAAAAACTATCATAAACATTTTTTTAATATGTAAATCATATTATAATAAACATGTAAACTTTCACATGTGTAAAATTAAAATAATTGTCTTGAGTAATAGGTCATTTAAGAGCTTTCTTTTAACTGGCATGATATATCAAGTTTACGAATATATATTAAATTTGAGATAAACTTAATATATGAAATATTAATGATTGTTAATGTTTTAAGCTGGAATTACATTTTAAATTTATATGATCTATTTAATTTTAAATTGCATTTTTAAATAGGCAAAAATAGTTATTTAACTCGGTAATAAAATAAATATTATTATTATATTATACACAATGTTTCAAATTAGAAATATTATAAAAAAATATATCAATGTATGATTATTATAAAAAAAATTGTCAATACACTCTTACCATTATTTTTATTGCATGTATAATATTCAATAGTTGTATTAAATTATGTATGTTTTTAAATTTAAATTATACTGGATCAATAATATATAGTATTTTCATATAAAATATTTAATATTTTAAATTATTTTATGTACAATATTCAATTCTTTTGTCAAAATATGTATACTTAATTTTACTATTTTAAACGTTTGAGTAAAGCCTTATTTGAATAAAGCCTGAGTGGAAAACTCTTATCCTCCTTCATACATGATGAATGGATGGATTTAAACATAATAAAGGACTATAAAGAAGACTCGAAGCTACTATATTTTTTATATTGGATCTTTGTATTATGGTTTTCTTTTTGTAATTAGAAATTTTATTTAAGCATTATGACTATTAGACAAATTAGTTACTTAGTGGATGAATCTTAGTACTAGATCCATTAAATAAATAAGTTTTTGTTAATTTTTGTAATAAGTTTTAGACCTGTTTGAAATATAAGTTTATAATTTATGAGAAAATTTATCTTTAAATGTTTAGTAGGTAACTTTTGATTCTTATATTTTAAATTGATAAATTTTGCGTGTATGAGTAGTTTTGGTGGAAACAACTGAGAAACCAATTCCAATTAGGTTTTAACCAAAGAATGTAATAACTTTATTTAATCAAATCAATTTCTCAGATATATTTCATTCAAAAATACACCTATAATTTATTTAGAAACTACATGTTTAAAATTTGAGTAAGTGATGTAGTTTTAACAAAATGTACAAATTTACGTATGCTTATAACGTGGAAATGAATTTTCAGACAGAATAATTTTCGTTTACCCATAATTGTGAGAATAAAAGAAAAAAAAAAGTCCATTACACTTTAATGTTTCACACTTGTTTTTTTTTTAAGTGCATTCTAATATATAAGTGTGTGATCGAATTGGGTTGAATGGATTTGGATTTAATAGAATTTAAGTAGATGCATTATTCAATCCATTAAAATATATATTAAATTGAATGCATTGTTTTTTTTATTTTAAATGTAATCCAATATAATCCATTCTCAAGAAGATTGGATTAAATTAAGTTAAAGATTGTAAAATGTTATTGTTAAAAGTTATAATTTTTAAGTATTAACTTAATTAAAAACCAATAATATTTATAAAAAATAATCTAAGACTTCACGTAACTCTGAAAAAATCAAGTTATAATTAATAACTTTACCTAAACTAATTTAAGAAATAAAAAATAATATAATTTATCATAAGTAACAAGTTATAATAAAAAAATAGCATCAACTAAATATAATTAAACTCTTTTAGAAACAAAATAAATTATACTTTTAAAAAATATGAAATAAATATAAGACTGAGTTCAAATTAAATCGTTAATCACTAGTATTAGACATTTTATTAATTCATATAAGAATAAATTGAGTGGTTAAATGAAATTTCTTTCCATCATAAACAAAATTCAATTAAATGCAAGAAAGGACATTCATCTGATTATGTTACTTAGGCAAGTGGACTTGTTTGTCAGTTGTATCGGTTTTTTCATGCTGACAAGAATTTAGCAGTTCTTCCCGCTTGAACTGGGATTGCAAGGTGCACATGACCCTATTTGACATGCCTATGTAGTTTGTTTTATTCGTGCATTTAGATAGAAAAAATTAGGAAAAAAAATTAAGAAAACATTTTTTTATATATTTTAATCTTTTAAAAAAGAAAGATTTGAGATATTTTTGTCATTTCTTACACTTCTTTTTTCACTTTGCTTGTCTCTTCACAATTTGTTAAGTTTTTTTTTTCATTATTTATATTCTTTTTCCTATCAAAAGTAAGAGCTAGCAATGTAGGAAGAGTTGTCAAGATCTTTCTTGAAGGAAATCAGAACTCCATGCAAAAGGGTTATTCTGGTTCTACTGATATTGGTACCAAAAGAACATTCATTATTTCTAAAAAAAAAAAAAATTAGTTCTTTAAAATCTAAAATCCATTGACTAATTGTGTCGGCACTACAACCTTGTTAATCTCACAGCTTTTGATTTAAGCAGAGGTGACGTGTGACGTCCCTGCACCTCTACAAGATATTTTCTTTTTTCTCTCTCCTCCATGTCTTCTTCTTCTATTTTCAAAATTTCTCTTTTTTTTTTAACTTTTTTCTCTCCATATGTTATCTGTTTTAGAATCTGATCATACCTTGCAGTATCTGATGAGTTAAAGATCATTTCTAACCGATCAGAATCTTAAACAGAGTAAGTTCATATTTGCTCTAAAGATTCTTAATCTCTGTTTTTCCTTAGGTTTTTGTCATCAATCTTAGTAGGGACAGTGAGAAAAGTATTTCTCTCAACTTAATTAAGATTATACTGAAATTTGGTTTTGTTCTGATGACTTATTCTAGATCCCTAAAGATTGAGTTATTGCCACTAGCTAGTTTGGAAGAATTATTTTGGGAAATTTTTATTAGGTAAGGGAAGATAATAACTTATTTTAGTTATTTACTTTCAAATAGAATCCTAGAATAAAAGACTCAGATATATGATTATCAGTGCTCAAGTCTTTCTTGCAGGTCTGACTGGTCCTTGAGCACTGATTGAATTTGGTTATTTATTGTGATTTGATATAATTAATTGAACTGTTTTAAGTAATGATGTTAGAAAGAAACATGTGAGAACATTTTGGTTGTTGTTTGTTGGAATTGATGTGTTATGTTGATGACTGATTTATAGACTTGTATGTAATCATTTTGGTTGAAATGAAACCAGTGTACTGAGGGTTGAAAGGAAACCAATGTACCATGGTTACATATGTCTCTCTATGCTTCTGTATGATGGAATTGATGTGTTATGTGTAATGTCTGAGTTATAGAGTTATATGTAATCATCATGGTTGAAATGAAACCAGTGTACTGGGGGTTGAAAGGAAACCAAGGTACCATGGTTACATATGTCTCTATATGCTTCAGTATGATGAAATTGAA
>Ga0209489_101199_pt1 | contig 52884 bp, 37 predicted proteins | sample SiratrowhiteBW_FD_187527 | JGI IMG/M metagenome (GOLD analysis project Ga0209489, IMG submission 187527) | Root nodule microbial communities of legume samples collected from California, USA - Siratro white BW (SPAdes) (version 2) | ecosystem: Host-associated > Plants > Roots > Nodule | place...
GACTGCAAATTAAAAAAAAAAAAAAAAAAGGTCTTCTCAGTTTGCTTTTGCATTCTACACGTTTCTTTTTGGTTCGCTTCACAGTTTAATATATTACAACTTTAATAAGCTAACTAAAATAAGATTTATTGTGAATATGAAGTTTGTTTTTATTCTAAACAGTTTACGGGAAGTCTATTGACCCTATGGTCACTCAAGGGACAACTATGAAAACCAAGTTATTGCTGAGTCAAATAATGTGGCTCACCTTAGGACTCTGGCCTTTGGCAAGTTCCCCATATAATTCCGGATTCTTCCTGAAATAAGAATATTTAATTATTTAGTCAATGCAATAATAATAATAATAATAATAATAATAATAATAATAATAATTAATTGAGGCAAACCAGCCACCCAGTATTACTAGTGAAATTTCAAAGCAAGATGAAATGTCTAAATTGTCTAATTTACCAGCGAATAAGTTTGAGGAAGCAAAAACAAAATCAAAATTTCTAATGGACCAGGACAGCACGTTCATTTTTGCGCTACACCTCTAATTAGAGTAAGTACATACATTTTTAAGGATAAACTACAATAACTGATCTTTAATCAAAAAATACTAATAATTGAGATTCACATGGTTCAAATGCATGATAAATTAGTGTAAAGGACTCGCAATCATTGAAACATGTCTTTTATTTGTTCGTTGACCATTTACAAGACATGGTTGGCAAAATTTGTTATCGATCATAATAAATAAAACGTGTTATTTTCTTCTTTTAAAATGAATGTAAATTAAGATTTTTCACTAAAATTAAAAAATAACAATAAATATGGTTTTTTTTCTCAATAAATACATCATTTTCGTTACGTAATTTAAGCTTAATAAACAATTTTAATAATGCTTTCTAAAATTCAATTATTAAATCGTTAAAATTAAAAAATAAATCTAATTAAAAAAATTAATTATGTCTTTAATTTATAAGAGCATTTCACTAACATCAATGAAATGTTTACAAACTCTTAAAATAAATGTATTATTTACTGTATCACTTCAATTAAAAATACCTCTGCATAGAAAAATATATAAATAAGTTCTCATAAAAAACAATCAAGTATCACTTACAATTTAGCTAAAGAAAGTAGTATTATTCTACCATTACTTACTATAATTGGCCAGATTTAATTATAGGACAGGCATGTTAAAAGATGAATAGATGCTATTTTATAATAATTACGGGTCAACTTCTGTAGTCAATTATCACACTTAAATTAAGAAAAAAAAAAAAAGAAAAAAAAACAGGTTGTAACCGAGATGGTTGTAATCGAGGTGGGACCCACACAATGAATTAGACGGAAACAGAAGCTTTTGCTGATAAGATAAGCGCACAAAACTTAATAACCTTTCACTTCTTCATCCATAAGTCCCCAGAAGGGGCACTGATGGCATTTCACTAAATTTGAAAAAAATTTCTGAATATTAATTAAAACGAAAAATAGTGGGAGAAGACCACAGCATAGACAATAATATAACTCACTGGAATTTCTCGTTCTTGAAGCGGTCGAACCCCGTTCGGATCCTCTCGTCCGGGTTAAACGGCTTCGACGCGTCGCTCTTCAGCGCCGTCGTCAACTGCTTGATCTTTGCGGCGGCGACGCCAGTGAGGTCGGCTTTCTCGCTGCCGAAACAGAAAAAGAAAAGTCACAACTATCAGGGCTGGGCCCACTGCGACCGCCTCGTCGTCCAAACAAAACAAACGCGGTTTCGGTTGGTCACAGCGCAGCGGGAAACCGACACGAAACGATACGAATGATGTTACTTTGTTTTTGTCGTAATTAATTAATACATAACAGAGGAAGCGGTGGTGAGAAACAAAGTAAGAGAGCTCAAACACAGTTCCTTAATTCACCTTATAAGCTTGGTCAACGCAGCAATGGCTTCCTCGTATGTCTCGCCTGCCATTTTTTTCTCCTGCGACAGATCTAATTAACTGAAATCGAAACATAAAAACCTGAGAGATTCTTCCATTGCATGCAGATATGAGAAATTAAATTGGTGGAAGGAGTGATGATAAAATTAAATAATTGGATTGGAGAAGGACACAGTAGACATAAGAATGGTGATGAATCTGGAACAGAAAGAAAAAGAGAATCGAATTGAATTTCATTGCATCTGATCTGAGTACTGCTACAAATTACCTTTTTGTATTTGAGAAGAGAAAAGAGATTGCGATGGATGAAGTAGGAGTGTGAGGTTATATAGAGGAATGATGCATGAGGTTTTGTTTGACGCGGTTGAAGAAGCTACGAAGGGAAGGACAACTCAAGTTTTGTGTGCCACCGATGCCTGCTGAGTCCACGGTATTAATAATGCACACATCACGATTATTTTTATGGTCACAAAATAAAAACAAATTTTAATTTTCGAAGTTCTATTAATGATATTACTTAAAAGAAATCTTCTATTTACTTTTAAAAATATTTTCAAACTAAGAATAATTTAAAAAAGCGCGTTATGAAATAAAAATATTAAATGAATCTCATTATTATTATTATTAACTATAAAAATAGTTAATTTTACTTTTATATATATATATATATATATATATATATATATATATATATATATATATATATATAGAACTAATATGTTCTAAAGAAAATACAAAACAAAAAAAATAGAAAACAGTCTAAATTGGAAGCTTTTAGCTTTTTATATTTCTTTTCTTCCTTCAGGAAGGAGTGCCCACTTTGAAAATTTAACAGTCACACGCAAGTTGTCATGCGTTTCTTTTTTTTTATTTATTGTGCCACTACAATAACTTAGATAACAGTTAAAAATTGTTAATTACAGCAGGACCAGTAACGGAAAAAACAGCAGCGGATAGGAAGAACTTTAGAAGTTTCAAATATAGACTTTTCCAAATTTTAAAATAAATAAAAATAATTTAAGATTCCACAACAACTATTTAAGAAAAATAAATAAAAATTTGATTATGCATGTTGTACTGTAAGAAAAGTGTTCAATCCTCTCAAAATGTCATCTTAATGATAATTTTAATTGCTTAATTAATAAGATTAAGTTTACTAGACAGGAAAACATGTATTTTAATATTCACAGCCAGTTTCATAATTAGAATATAATATAAACTATAAACAAGAATAATTTCAAATAAAATATAATAGTAATTTAAGAAAAATATTTATAGTTCTAATTCTAATAAGATAAGATTCTACAACTATTTAAGAAAAATAAAGAAAAAATTGATTATGTACTGTGAGAAAAATGTTCAATCCTCTCAAAATGTCATCTTAATGATAATTTTAATTGCTTAGTTAATAATATTAAGTTTATTAGACAAGAAAACGTGTATTTTAATCTTCACAGCCAGTTTCATAATTAGAAAAACGGTTTTGATTATAACTCTTAACATCTTTTAATGAAACAAAAATTTGAAAAAAAAAATAACTGGTATTTTTATTATAATTAAACTTAATTAATTTTAATTTAGTGATATCAAACGTTTCATTATATTTTTTTTTTCAAAAGTCTATGTTTCTAAAAAACTTACAAAAATAAAGCCCTCTTCACTGGATTTACCAAATTGGACATTTTTGACTTTTAAAGAGAAGTTATAATATTTAAACATATTTTTTCTTGAATACTATTATTTTAAAAAATATTATCCAATTAAAGCCACGTTCATTATCTATTTATCAAAATAGAGCTGTTTACTATTGATGATGAAGATTGAATTCCTATACGACGTCGCAAGCCACGTCAAGCTCCCACACTTCCTCTATTCTGTCACTGCGCACATTTATTTTGATAGTTGGCTCTTCCGTTATGACAAGTACAACTTTTACGTGAAAGTCACTAATCTTTTGAGGGGCACAATTGAACTGCAGCTCACAACATGAGATGAGTTTTGATGAAGCTAAAAAGGTTAGAACTAGAGAAGAGGGCAAGAAGAGTGGTTGAGAGTGTGACTAAAATGGCTGTGACAAAAGGTGGTAGCTTTGCTATGGAAGAGGTTGATGGGTTTTATGCATTAGCGATGCTTCAACATTCCTGGAAACGATGGATGTAGAGTGTGTGAGGAAGATTGAGAGCGAGGTTAAAAACTAGAATCGCATTGAGAACTTGTGATGAACAAAAAGAAGTATATTTGAGATAATAGATTTGAAGGAATTTGAGAAGATTATATTTGGACGATAAGGTTGTTTGGAATAATAAATAGATGATAAGATTTGAAGGTTGTTTGGATTAACAGATAGATGATAAGATTTGAAAGTAATATTTGTAAAAGTTTGGGATGATTTGATAGATTATATAGATTTTTTTTATAGTTTTAATTGATATATTTGTGAAATTACTAATTGACCTTTATGCAAAAGGGAATTTCTAACCCATTTACAAGGACTATTTCATAATTTTCAATTTCATCCTTTCAAATCTCTTCACATGAACTAGAATCCCATCTTACAAATCCTCTCTAATCCATCCTTCCAAATTAATACAATCAAATTTTCCAATCCATCCTTTCAAACTAATACAACCAAACAGACTTTATCCACAACAATACATCCATACAATTGATTCAACCAAATACAATAAAAGAATTTAATTTGGTAAATAAACTAAAAAAGATGTTTATTTTTTGTAAATTAAAAAAAGTATATATATATATATATATATATATATATATATATATATATATATATATTGCATTTCATGTCCATTCCTAGTTTTTCATTTTAATTTTCTTTTTTTAAACTCTTCACACCTTTCTCTAATCTAGCTCCTTGTTGTAGTCATGATTGGTTTCAAAATTCTACTTGGCATTGGTTTTATATTCTTATCACAAGTAAATATGATACTACATAGAAAGTCACCAAAACTAAATTCAAATTTCAATGTGATACTACGTAGAAAGTCACTAAAACTAAGTTGTAATTATTAAAAAATCATAGTTGTTTATTTATAGAAAAGGGATAATAAAGTATGTTGTCTTTCCAACTAGTCACAATTTAATTGAATATGTTGATATTTTCATTCCATCAACCCGGTGAGATCATGCTTAGCTTGTTAGGTTGGAAACTAGTAGAAAAATAGGCTTTAACGTCTTCCTTTTATAACGGTTAAAGAGGCAAACGACGTAGTCAGAAACGCGGTGGCATTTTTGTAAATAAATGAACAATCCCACGTCGGTTCGAACAAACAACCGTCATTGACCTAGTTATAAAAAAAAAATTCAAATTTTTAAAAGTTCTAGGAGGCGTGTGAATCCCACGTCGGTTAAGAGGCCATCACCGACGTGGGATTGTTATCCACTATGTCGGCTAAGGCCTCATAACCGACGTGATGCATGCTGTATAACAAATTAGGGAAAATTGGGGAAAAAAGTTGAAATTAGGGCACACACCACATCGGTTCTGGGCTTTGTAACCGACGTGGTGTGTTAACAGTAATTTTTTTTAAATTTCAGGGCATGCACCACGTCGGTTGGGAGTCCAGAACCGACGTGGTGCTTCTATTTTATTTCAAACGCGTCTTTTTTCTTCACTTTTCTTCTTTTCCGTTGCGCGCGTATTCTCTCAGGCACTGTTCCGGCGTCTTCTCCTGCACTTTTCGACCTCCATTTGCACCTCATTCTACTCCATTTTGCTTCCTCTTGTTTGCATTTTCGAGAGCTTCGATTTGAACGGTTCTATTTTCGATTTCAAGTTCGTTCGTGCTTCGTTTGGTTTGAAGCTGTGCGCTCATTCTTTCTCTTCCATTTTCTTTTGCTTTTACTGATATTGTTATTGTATTGAGCATTTGTTTGTGCTTTGTGGTTTTGGTAGGGTTCGTTTGGTCGATTTGGGTTTTGTTTATGTTGTTGGTTTTGGCATCACCAGTGCGGGTTCGGTTTTGGCATTACCACTACGCTACAAGAGGTGTGTTTATATCTTCTTTAAAATGGAAGAACAATATTTGTTAAATGTTTATCTATATCATTAGAATGCTTGTTCAAATTAGAATGTTTTGAGAGAATGTTTGATGTATGTTTTTGGAGAATGTTTTTGTCTGCACAACTCACGGATGCTTCTTTACGTAGCAAGAAAAGTCACAATCAGAAATAAGTATTTTTTTCTCAAAATTCCTGTCAAATGTTCCAGATTTATTCACTTCCAGATTCTTCATGTTCTCGAAACTGCATAACTTCACTATGTTTTCAATCACTCCATTACTTTCCTCTTCTTCTACGAAAGGAGAGTCCAAGAATTCTGTAACTCTTTTAACGTAAAAATTGGAATTTTCTTTGAGTTCTTCATACTTTAAAAACAGAACCTTGTTTGGTGCAACTATGCTTTCTTTCCAGTAACCTAACATATGGTCCCAAGTCGGACCAAACGCAATTATTCCCTTGCAGTACTTTTCTAAAGCTTCCTCTATTGTTACTTCATGTAAAGACTCTGGCTTATGTTTAAGGGAGAAGATCCAAGCTGAAACAAAAGTGTCAAATGGGTTTCTGCAAATATAAATTATCTTACAGTTGGACTCCTTGATTGACTTGCAGAGGGAAGAGAATGGAATGTGAGTACCAAAAGTTCGTGGCTGAGTCATGTTGGAGAGGTAAGAATGTTTGTCTTGGACATAATCATCCTGAAAGATAAATTCAAGGAAAGGACCAAGCTCATGAGGATTGGAAGTGAGTAATGGATGGTTCTCTAAGGGGTAGAAATGTTGTCTGTTGACAACAAAAAAAGTTAGGGCTTTCAACCAGGTAGTGTCTGATTTTGGAATGCTAGCAACAATAACGTCGGTTGAGTGCCTAAAACCGACGTGGGTTTTCTCTTCATCACGTCGTTTTTGGGACAAAATCGACGTGGTGCAACTCGTTAAAATAATTACTATATTAATCACCATGTCGGTTTAGTTGTTCTTAACCGACGTGATGAGTCCAATCACCACGTCGGCTGTTAAACCGAGGTCTGATTCAACGTCTCCTGGGTCAACGTCGGGTCAAAAACTGACGAAAAAAACCTCTTAGAATCGACGATGAAGGCTATTTTTCTACTAGTGGAACCACTAATCTTTCTTCAAAATTAAAAATTAAAATAAAAAATAATTTAAAAGATTAATTTTTTGTTATAGTATTTGTAGAATACAAATATGTCATATTATTGTAATTTAAATAATTATAAATTAGGTTTAAATTAAAGACATTAATGAATCAATTAAAATTGAAAAGTATTTACATAATTTTCATGTAGTAGTTTTGAGTGGGTAATATATTGGACAAGTAAAAATAGGTCATATTAATCCATTTTATCACCAAATTAAAATTATTTTTAATCGTAAATTATATTTCAAAATTTTGATTCACTTAAAAAAAGAGTAATTTAAGAACTCTAATTTACATACATGGCATAGATTAGCAAATCCGTTAATTAATAAATCATTCAATTATATTTACCTGGCAATCGTTTTGGTTATAAGTGATGTTTATTTATAATATTCATTTCTCACTTGATAATGATGATAAAAAGTCAAACATACCATTTACTATATAAAATGATTGTGATAAAGAAAATGTGTTACTATCAAATAATTAGCTATTGTGATTGTATTTCACTTATTTATATTTTTCTATATTATTGAGTGCAAAGTATTTTTATTTATTTTACTAATAGTTAATATTAAAAAATTGTTTCATCATTTTCAATAAAGTTTTTTTTTCTCGGTCACAATTTTATTTATAAAGTTTGAATACGGAGTCTTATAAACGACATGAAAAGGTATTATTCCTTCAGTATTGATTTTTTTCCTAATTTTTCTTTTCACTAATTATCTCTTTGTCTCAATTAAAATAATACATTTGTTGAATTAATAAGATTATTTTAGTAAATTATTGCCATAAATGGTATGTTTATTATATTACTCTTAATGAATCCAAAAGAACATTAAATTATATATATTACAAGACAGAGAGAGAGTATAATAGAAAGACAAAACTTACATACAATATTATAATTGCAATCCAGTAAAATAAGTATAAGAGGTGGTGGTGTTTAATAATATTTATAATTTTATGTCTATAATTTACTTTTTTTATTAGATACATTACATCTTATCAACATAAAATTATAAGTGTAATTTAAGTTCTTCCAAAATATAATAACATAGAATAACACACTCTCAAATTTTAATAGAAAAATTCAAATAACATATCTTATTAATTCATTATATAGTCAAATGAAATAATGTGAAAAATATAATTCTTAGTTTGAAGAGAAAACAACATAAAAAACATTTTGAATAAATCAATAAATAAATTAAAACTAAGTAATTCTATTTTATAAAGTTTTTCATATAATTATAGACTAGTTTTTTTCACATTTTTTATTCTCTTTTTTATATTTAAAATTAAGATATGTTAAACTCAAAGAAAGGCGACAAATTGTTTTTTCTCACTTATTTTTGCACCGATATTTTTTTCTACTTGCCTCGTTAATCTATAGAAAAAAATTAGATTTCCAACATCAATAAATTTTCATCAATGAATGCATGAATGTTTTCTCAGAGAGGTTACAGGAATTGGGATATGAACCATCTGCATCAGCACGAGCCCTATTTATGAAGGAGAACAGAAAGAAATTACGACGTTAAATTATTTTTTATTAAACAACTCAAAAGTTAAGAATCCAAGATTGAATCAGACGACACCAGGGCGCGAGTTTTTTTATCCTTCGTTACAATTTTTTAAAATATAAATAAATTGTGTTTTTACAGTTTTAGGTCACTTAAAAAATAGTTTGAAATCTCATTTAGAAAAGAAGATTCTAATTGAAGATATTTTTTAGTCGAAATCAAATTTTAAGCACGATTTTTTTTGTTCTTAAACATAAAAATAATGCTGTGATTTAAAATATGATTTTTTCGAACATCAAATATGTAATTGTTTAAAAATTTATGTAACATTTTCCTAAAAGAAATTAATCACAGATGTGAAAATTCACGAGAATGCACAAGCTTTGGGTGAACCGAGTCAACTTAGGAATGAGGAGTCAAACATAAACATAAAGAAAAAAAAATAAGAAAAAGGTGAAAAGATTTTCTTTTGCTAGTTTAATAGAAGACAGTGAAACGCAGTATATATTGTCATTTTATATTAATTAAAATTTTAAATTTAACCAAAACAATTAATTTATGGTACTATCTTTCTTTATTATTTATTTATTTACTTTATGATATAAATTTAACCAAAACAGTTAAACATGTATAATAAATACAATTTTTTATTTTAAAAATAAAATCATTGCTTTTTTATATATACTTGAGAATAGGTTAATCCATCGTAATTCGTCTAAATCTATGTCTAAAATAGGCCAAAAGATCCAAACAAAAATGTCCACAAGACCTTATTAGAGACATTCTCTTAAATTGAAAACTTTGACCCAATATCAAATTGAAGATATTTTGAACAATAAAATAATGATCCTTTCACACCGATGGCCTTTAACTCTCATTTAACATTGGGGCATTTTCATAAAAATGTATACGTGGCAAGGTTAATTTTGGAAGGTGATTTTGGAGGATAATTTTGATTTTCTCCTCCAAACCTGAAAATGCAGATGCAGTACCAAAACAAGAACCTTTTCATCTTCTGTTTTCACTCTTTTCTCTTGTCTTTTCTGGTCTTCTTGTCACCCGATCGTCGACCTTCGTCTTCTTGCTGGTGCATGTATTTCTTCATTGTGGTTTAGGGTTTTGGTCTTCGTTGTGGTTCGCGATCTCGTTTTGTTCAGTTAAAGTTTCGTCTTTTACGTGGTTTTCATTGAAAGGAAGTGTTTTTTATGGTTTAAATGTTGGTGTTCTATGATTTCCATTTGGGGTTTAGGGTTGTGGTGTAAAGGTTGGTCTTTAATGGTGTTTTTTGTGAAAAGGGAACACCTTTATTTGGTTTGAAGGTTTAGGTTTTAAGGAAGACTTTTACATGTATGATTTTTATTACATTAAGGGTTTAAAACTGTGATGTTTGAAGATTTTTGTATGATGTTAGTGATTTTTTTCGTTGATTGTATGGTGGGAAGAAAGACGGGTTGTGTTCTGTGCTGATTTTGCAGTTGTTTGTAGTTTTGAATGAATTTGTTATGGAAAGTGTGAACACGAAGAAATTTGTCTTGCGCCGCCAAAATTGTACACATGTTGTCCCGTCGTTACATAACAGCTAATCTGTTGTGTATTGTTTAGAATGACATGTACAGAGGAATAAATTTGTCATGTGTCGCCAAAATTGTGGACATGATGTCCCGTCGTCACAGTTAAGGTATCTACTTACCCAAAATAGTACATTTTTTCATCTTCCCAATCAAATACAAAAAAAAAATGCAATTATAATGTTTTACACAATAGGACCCCACAAGAACTGCTAAGGCCAGTGTTCATAGAAAAGTCTTAAAGGATTCTGAATTTGAAAAATGACATCAAGTGGGATTTGTGTTAATATTAAAGAATGTGAGTAATTTTCCTTTCCTATTTACTCTGTTGTATATCCTATGTCATTTACAGTTTTCGGTCATGTTTGTGTAGGTTGTTGTGTACACTCCCAACAGACGTATATTCTATCTCAATATAACCATAAATAACATTGTTAAGGTGTTTAGGTTTGATATAAGTCCATCAAGTGACGACTTGCTTCGTGCATCGTTCCCAGTCATTACCTTAACCCAGACATTGGTATACAATGAACTGCTGTTCATTACAGACAAAAGTTCCAATGTTTATAGCAATAAAATTGTTTTAGATTTTTAAACCTCATTGTGCAGATCCCAAGTACCGTCACTTATATCATGACACCCAGTCTGATCGTAACGAGTGATGGATGATTAACTCATGCATTAGAGGACTGGCGAAATTAGGATGGGATTAAATTATCATCATGAAGAATTGAAGTTCATAATTATGTTATGTTGTGAATTTATGTTTATCAATTATGTTCTATTATGATGTAATGTTCATGAATTATGATCTGTTCAATAAGGACCTTCATTTACTAAACTGTGTGTCTTAATACTAGAGTTTAACATTTGGTCACCCCAGTTGATAAGTACCAATTTTGAATGTTTTTATACATGAGAAATATTGAGTACTTGTGGGTTTAAGTGTTATTTAAAATAGTAATTACTCCCAATTTTAGAGTTTTTTGATTTAAATTTATGTTTTGAGTCCTGAGTTAAAGGAAATCATTTAATCTCAATTATTGTGAAATTTCAAGTATAAAAGAATGAAGAAAATGATAGATTGGAAGATTCATGAACAAAAGAAATAAAAAGTTTAAAATAGAAAAAAGCCCAAGAGAAAAGCCACTTAACCTAGGCCCAAAACCAAGTTTAAAAGGAGATCTTTAGGGTTTTGGGAGGCATCAAGACCTAGAGGATGGAGGCAGACGGCTAGAATCAAGATTCTCTTCTTCTCTTGCAATCTTTCTTTCATTGATTTGTAATGGCTACCATGGGTAGCTAAATTCTTTATCTTTGGGATTGAATGTAATCTTTTGAACTCATTTGTATTTTGGTGATTTTAAATATAATATTGAGTTTCTACTCCATTGGTATTTTCATCTTGCACTTAATGCTAGATTTTATCTAATCAATAGAGTTTTGATATTGATTCTTGAATTTAACTGGGAAGTACTTTTGAGTTTTTGAATTAGATGAAAATACTCAATATATTGGAATACTGGGAATAGGTTTCAGTGTATTGATTGCTATAACATTTGTTCTTAATGCTGGGTAATTTATTAAATAGCTGAGGGATCAGTGTTTAGGAAATTACCTTATGAATTTCATATCAGAGGAATCGGTGTGAATGATTATTATATGTGCATCAATAGTGAGTAGTTACTAATATTGTATTTTATTATCAAATCTAAAATATGAATGAGGAAGATAGATGAGGTTCAATCCCAGAGTCTTTCTAGATCTTGAAAACTTTCTTTTTAATTGCTATTTATTCTTTAATTGTCTTTATTGTCTATTAATTTAAATTACTCTCAATTCATCTTAAAACCTTTAATTGCTTAGTGAGTTGTGAATTTAAGATTTGATAGCAAATTGTTCTCTGTGGGATCAACATCCTTACTTTATAAATCTATATTAGTTTTGACTCGGTACACTTGCCGAAATAGGTTAACAAGTTTTTGGCGTCGTTACCCATTCGTTATCGACGACTCACCTTGGATACAATTTTAGCGACTGACATCGAACGTGTTCATTTGTGTTATAATCTTTCAAATTAACATGATAACTTATGCAATTAGACCAATATTTAGGATTAAACATGCATTGGTTGACTACATCATCCTCATTTTAGTGACTTATGAGCCTTGATACTGGTGTTTGACATTACATCACCCCAGTCGTTACCCATCCCTTATCGACATGACAACTTTTTATATTTTCGGCGACTGACATGGAACGTGGTATTGAGTACCATATTTTTCAAATTACCTTCATCCGTTATGCAATTACACCCATACGTATTCGTTGACTACATCATCCTTATTTTACTGACTTGTGAGCCTTGATACTGGTATTTGATATAACATCACCCACAGTCGTTACCCATATCTTATCGACAGGACAAATTTTGATATTTTCGACGATTGACATGGAATGTGGTATTGGGTACCATATTTTTCAAATTATATTCATCCCTCATGCAATTACACCCATACACATTCATTGACTACATCATGCTAATTTTAGTGAGTTATGAGCCTTAATAGTGGTGATTGACATTACATCACCCTATCCCTTATGCAATTACAACCATACACATTCATTGACTACATCATGCTAATTTTAGTGAGTTATGAGCCTTAATAGTGGTGATTGACATTACATCACCCCATCTCTTATGAAATTACACCCATACGCATTCTTTGACTACATCATGCTAACTTTAGTGAGTTATGAACCTTAATAGTGGTGATTGACATTACATCACCCCAGTCATGATCCATCCCGTATCGAAGGGACATCTTTGTTATATTTTCGGCGACTGACATGGAATGTGGTAATGAGTACCATATTTTTCAAATTAACTTCATCCCTTATGCAATTACACCCATATTTATGATTAAACACGCATCCCTTAATAATGCTTTACCCATGTCCTATACATATCTTCAATTTAATGACATGTGCCTAAACAAGTGTTGGGACCTCATAATACCCCACCAGTTACCCATGCCTTCACCAATTGACCACTTTGGTTTCATTTTTGGCCTGTTACTAATCATAATGCCACAAGAATAACATTAAAATAACTACCTGAAGAGTTATGTTAAAAATATTTATAGTGTTTTGTTTTACTGGTATGAACAACAAAATGGTTAACAAATACAAGTCTATACAGAGTACTACAAATGCTTAAGGAATGATAGCACACTTTGAACTTAAGCTAATTAAGTCCAGAGTAGATAAAATAGTTTCACAGCGGCAATTATCTTCATGCATGACAAACAATGATGTTTGTCTCGACCCGGTGCCTAAGCCTGAGCTGCAAAATTATATATCATATTTTTGTTACTATCTTCACATTTAAAACATTTCAATAACAAAAAACAACTTACAAACATACTTACTGTAGGTTCTCTATCATTGACAGTAACTATTTTTCCTTTTGCAGCCATCAAGCTTCAAATTTTCAAGCACCTATACAAACAAAGCAATTTTAATAAGCTGACTTCGAACTGTCAATTCATGAGCAGTTATCCCTTATTTCATGTCAGGATACCATACTTAATGTTTTGGAAACTAAACTCATTTGTCTTCATGAGGACTATTAACCCATATAAACTTCTTTGCCTGGACACAACAATGATTATGCAAGGCTGCAAACAAAAATGTGTCTATAATAATACTGGTTTTGAGAACATAGAACATCACAAGTTAACCCTTTCTAAATGACGAAACCCCATAGTTGAAGTTTTGATGTCTGAAGTTATAAGTGTTCATGAGGGCTATTATCCCAAATCAAGTTCCTAACTTCCGACAGGTTACCCATTCTTTAGTGAAGGGATACATCACTCAAAGAAGTTAAGAACTTATTATGTGATAATGTTCCTCATCAACACTTATAACTTCAGACCCTAAAACCAGTACTAAGGTGTGTTGTCGTTATGCCATAGGAAACCTATCATGTTTTGTCAGCTCAGAACAAACAATATTACTTTACACACCACCCCTGGTTAACCTTTGTCTAATGAGGGGACATCATAGTTGAAACTTTGTCGACTATGTCAGATCAGCACTGAAAAATACTCTAACATTACCAAAACATAAAAAAGTTCCTCCCTTTTGAACACAAACCCTATAAAAGTCTAACATTTTTTAACAACCAACAACAAAACTATAAAACAACCAATAAAAGGTTCATTTTCCATCAAAAGACAAACCTTTACTTACATAAAGCACTACAAACCCCAAACCCACAAACGAAACCATACTTAACAAAAAATGAAGCTTTTGTGTAAAAATGCAGCCATAAAAGACGAACCTTCACACAAAAAAACCTAAAAGTCACATTGAACTGCAACCCTAAACCAATCACATGACAAGCTGAAGATAGGCAGAAGGTGAGCGAAGACGACAGGTAGCAGAGAGTGAGAGAAGCAGCGTGCAAGAGAGACTACGCAGAGAGTGTGTGATTTAGGTTTGAGGAAGACGAGAGAGCTTTAAGAAAGTTTTCTCTGTGGAAGACGAGAGGTTCTGTGCGCGCGAAGAATGAATCTTCCAAAAGGCTTTTCACCTCCCCTCTACCCCTTTCCCTGTGTGCATGTGGAATAAACAATTAATATGTTTGACACGTAAGCGGTGTCAAATGAGAGTAATGACACGTCACGGTGTGAAAGGATACCGTGCCCAAAGCTAAAATAAGCTCTAGTTAAGATCGAGCTGAAAATATCATGGTCAATAGATTGATTAAAAGTATATAAGATTAAAGATGCACTAATTGAGTCTAATATTAAAATGCTCTTGCTAGATCAAGGTGAAAAATGCAATAATTAAGATCAATATTAAAATGTTTTAATTAGGATTGACTTAAACATACTTACTCTAAGGTCAAATTGAAGAGACTCTGTCCGAGATCAAATTGAAAACACTTTAAATGAGATTAGAACAAAAAATAATAAATGAGAACAAGCACTATAACAAAGATTGATAGAGTTAAAAAAATACAAAAACTAAAAAAAAAACCGTTAGATGTGTTAAGACCATAAACCTATTTGAAATTTCTTTAAGTCAATGTAGAGATTAAAAGGTTCAATTTATAGATTATTGACTTTATTAAGATTTAAAAATTAATGTATATTTAAAAGGGTAACAAAAATATTATCATTTTAAATATATTATAATATTGCTTTAATAATTTATATTTATTATTTTTCTATCATATATTTAGAAAGACGAGCTATAAGAATATCAGAAGAGAAGAAGCTAAAGCCGAGAAGAAAAAGAGTAATCAATTGGTTAATGTTCCTTCTGCTTGGTGATGCCAATTAATCTGTAATAGAATGTTATAATATTCTATGTTGGATCATTTAGAAATAATCAAATCTAATTTTGTCAAACCATGATGAAAGGGCTATTTTTTGTTATTTATAGAGATACATTATCTTAGATTTTAATAAAGAAAAGGTTAATGTATAAAAAAAACTATGTAAAAAATAAATTTTAAAAGTTACTACTGCTTAGAAGAGATTAGTTGTAATTATTTGGTAGGAAAATATCTTGAGGTACATTAAAGATTTGGAAATATTATTAATAAATTATTTCTCGTCTTAACCTTTTTCTGATAAATTCTGAGAATCATATGGGGTTTCATAATTGGCTAGTTGGCTTTACAAGCATCATTTGAGAGACTCTTGAATAATTTTCCACCAAATATTCTGCTATTCGTATTGCTATACGACTTCGCAGTTCTGACTAGGTAATTTAATTTAATCAACTCTATGTTAAAGGCACCAATGAGACCATATCATTAATTATTTATTATACATGTTTAACTTTTACATCCAAAAATTAATCTATTGCAATAAAATTGTTGTGACGGTGGTTTGAAAAAGAAGGTGTTGTTTTTTTTATAAATATTGGAACCAAAAGTCTATATTGATGAGGTTTGTAATGATATATTATATAGATTGAATAGGGAATCGATCTATACATTGGTTATAAGACTGGCTAATATAGTGTCTATAATGCAAGATAACATTGGTTAATCATATAATCCGAGGTAGAAAAGAGATATTATATTAATTTTGCTAATATATCTTTTTTCGCGGTGTCACCCCTTTACCTTGCAACACCCCTTCATGCTTCTTTGCCTGCAGGTTAAAACTTTTTCAGTTTCTTTTTTATTGCCATTTAGAAGTTAAAGCTTTAGGGAAAAACTTTATTAAGTAAGAATTTAATTAAATACGGGAATATAATATATATATATATATATATATATTATTTAGTTAAATTATTTATCTCACTTTTTATCTTATTTAAATTAGAGAAAAATAAGCTTTTTGCAACTTTATATTATAGTGATTGATCAAACTAACTTGGGTTCAGTGTAAGAAGTTGACGAGAAGCAATGATAGATTTATTGTTCTAGCAAGATCTTTGGAAGAGTCAAATCTTCGAAAAAAACAAAATTGGAAAGGTGAAGTTGGCTGTAGTTGTCACTTTTAAGGCAATTATGATATTATTTTAGAGTTCTACAACTATGATAACGAAATACAAGTTCTACAAAATTTGATGTAGTGAGTTCGATAATGAAGTGTAGATCAAAATATTAAAATATGACTTAAAATATTAATTATAAGGAGTTATCAAGATTTAGATATTGGTAGATTTTACAGTAGATATTTTGTATTTATTTTTATTAGATTAAAAGATGAGTTAAGATTGATGAGTTAAGATTAATGTTATTGATAAATGGTATTTCTAATATGAAAGCGAGTTGAAGATAATTTTGGAAGAATCTGATAAATTTTTTATTAAATAATATTTTCAATTCTTATTGAAAGTGAGAAAAAAATCAAGTTGAGTAAGAGACATTCATCATCATGTTTATACATAATATTGATCACCGATCAATTTCAAACTTTAACTTTTCCTTATAGTTTTATCTCGTATAACAATTTGATTTTTCTTAATCTACTTTTGGTTCTACTACAAGTTTTCTGAATGTGCAATTTTAGTTTCAATAAAATTTAATTTAAAATTATATTTTTTTTCATTTTTTTAAAAATTAAACAATTTTTATCTAATTACCTGCAAAAAAAAATGGTACAATATCTCTAAGAAATAATAGTGTCAAATATTCATTTAGATAAAATATAGTAGGTTTGAGAATTTACTTTAATAATATGATGGATGTATGAACATTTTTGTTAATTTGATTGATATTTTAAAGGTGGAAAAAGATTATTTAATGTTGAAAAATTGAAAGACCAAATGTGTATTAAAACTTTTTAGAGCAAAATTACAGATTTACTAAACTATAAGAGTAAAAATGAATTAAACTTTTTTTTTTCAAATAAATTCAACATGCAGTGAACATTGTGAAAAGTAACATCTTTTTCAACCTACGCAATAAATTAGTACTTTTAAATTAAGATGGTTTTTAAATAACAACAAGTTGATGTTATTTTAAGCATGTTTTGAAAATATGAGAAATAATATGATTTGTTAGTGGGTTACATGCCTAGTTGTTACCGACCCCAGATAGTTGAACTCATTAGATGCATCTGTATATTTTCATCATTTGAAATTTTGGAAGCTGAAAATATAACATGTTTCGGACTTCGAGTACTAATTAAATAGCATATTGATACAATTTTACTGGTACAACATAGCATCATGCACGTTTTTTAACTTTAGTTGTCTGTCTTATAGTTGGCAAATCGCTATTCATTGATTATTTTGTGTTGAATTGAACTATTAGATGAACAAGACTTTTTTAGAACAATCATTCACCGTCAAATTATCAATATGTATCTACGAGACAAGATAAGCAAAAAAGAATTCAGTGCAAAACGGTTAATGAGTGGTGGTTGGAAGACTTGTTCTCAGCACATTGAGATACCGTGATTTTAGGATCGATTAATGTAATATTAAAATGCCTTTAAACTAAAAATTCGCCTTCCTACGTTATTATTATCCAATAATCATATAAAACTACTACAATATTTCTAGAATTTGATTCAATCAAAAATTTTGATGTCAACAAATACAAACTGCTAATTGAATTAATTTATGTTTTATTTTTTTATTGTATTTTTTACTTTAAAAATATATTAAATAAGAAGCATAAATAGATGCTACCATTCGTATACATATATTAATTTCAGATACTACTAAAATAGATAAAATACAAACCTACAATATCCATTTTCTCTATTTTTAAATCTAACACAACCTATCCCATTGAACATCGCTTGACTTGTCATGCCATAACAAAACAACGTTCTCCTTTAAGCATATTGCCATGTTAGTAAAAAAAAAACACAAAGTTTATAACAATTATAGCAATTCAGGCTTTAAACATGTATGCCATTGGCTGTCATATTTCTCCAAAATACCTTTTTTAGACTTCGGTGAGATTGTATTGCAGCCTGGTAAAAAATCTCTCTTTTTTTGTATTAATTTCATTGAATGTTATTCGAGTGTTGTAACTTCCATACATTGAAAAGGCTATCATAAAAAAGAGTGTCTTTTCTACATTATTACTTTCCCTGATCCTAGTCGAAATAGATTTTATTAGCTCCTGTACTATAAGGGGAGCCAAGCACCTCAAGCCATAATTGCAACATGAGTAAGTCATCCGATAAGTATCGGACCGACCGAAAACTATTCGAATACGAAATTTGTAATGATGGCTAGTGCACAACAAACACTATAAAAAGCAAGGCCCTAAGTCCACCTGCTTAAGGCCCAATCAAACACTATAAAAAGCAAGGTGGACCCATGAAATCAGGTACGGTTACTTCATCCCAAGATATTCTACCCTTATTCGGCTTAATACTGACTTGAGCGTCGGAGTGCCTGCAGGACCCCCTCCCGGGACTGTGTTTCGATAGAACAAAAGGGAATTGGACGCCATCATCGAAGGACAGGAAGGAGACACTGTTGCTTGTGGGAGCCGACCGGTCCCGTGCAAGAACATTTTGGCGCCCACCGTGGGGCCGAGATCAGCTCGACAAGACAATGGACGACCAGAAATCAAGGAAGCCAACAAAATCATTTCGGAGAGGACTCGACGGCCATACTGGCCGAGATGAAGCGAGAGTTGGAAACGATGAGGAAGTTGAGGGAGGAGGACCGGATGCGTCACGCCGGCGCTCTGGACGTCCTCCGAGAGGAGAATGAAAGACTGAGACAGAGAATTGACAGGGTGGAATGAGTCCACACCGAAAACACCGCCGGAGAGGGCTCTCGGCGTGAGACACAAAGGGAAGAAGGCTCCCGGCATGAAACCCGAAGAGAAGAAGGCTCAAGGAGAGAAAGCCGGGCAGAAGGTTCTCGTCATGAGGGCCGAAGGGAAGAGCGCAGTATGCCAGATCGCAATAAAGAAAACAAAGAAGAAACATCTCGGGAGTATCCCTTCACGGATGAGATCATGACTACAAGGTTGCCAAAGGGTTGGAAAAACCCCACATTGGACCGATACGACGGAACCTCTGACCCAGATGAACATATCAATGCATATGTCGCGCAGCTATCCATATATACGACCGACACGCATGTGTACTGCAAGGTCTTTCCGGCCTCTCTGAGGGGAGTCGCACTTAGTTGGTTTACCCAACTTCCTCCAAAGTCAATTGATTCCTTCAAGAACCTTAAGATCAAATTCGCGGCACAATTTGCAGCGAGCAAGCCACACAACCTGACACCAATCGTGCTAGCTAATGTGCGTCAGGAGAGGGGAGAGTCACTACGGACGTTCATGGATAGGTTCGGCCAAGTTGCGCTAAACATCCGTGGTCTATTGCCTGAGGTAGCGATGGTCTACCTAACTACTGCCCTTCGTTCAGGCCCGTTCGCAGACAGTTTATCCATGCAGCCGGCCGCGATCATGGACGAACTTCGCCAAAGGGCAGCGCAGTATATGCATGTAGAGGATCTTAGGGAATTCAAAGCCCACGCTAGAGCCGATCAAGGCCACGAAAAACGAAACGACCGAGATCGAAACCCACAAAAGGTGAGAGAACCCCCTCGGCCCTCAAGGTTTACAAAATATACCCCCCTGAATATGGGCCGAGCGCGGATCTTGGAGGAAGCACTTAGTACTGAACTCATTCCCGCCCCCGAAAGTTCCCTTCACCTCCTCGGGCCGATCAAACCAAGCATTGTCGATACCACCACAATCACGACCACAGTACGGAGGAATGAACTGCTCTGAAAGACAGAATAGAGAAACTTATACAGGCTGGGCAATTGCGGCGTTACGTTAAAAAGGAGAGAAGACATTACGATCGGCAAAGGGCAAGGACGCCTGAGAGAAGCCCCAGGGGCCGAGGCAATGGGCGACCGAGACCTGAGCAATCCTGAGAACGGAGTCCGAGACCGCGTGGTAGTGATAATCGAACCATAATCAACACAATTTCGGGAGGATTCGGAGGAGGTGGACCATCGCATTCAGCACGAAAGCGACACTTGAGAGCAATTAAAAGTGTGTACACGATCAATAGTCGGTCGAAAAGAAGCTTGCCAGACATAACTTTTACCGACCGAGACTTCAAAAATATTGATACTAGGCAAGATGACCCCATGGTCATAGCCATTGAAGTCGCAAACTGTGAGGTCAGAAAAACACTAATCGACCAAGGGAGCTCAGTAGACGTGTTATATTGGAGAACTTTCAGAAAGATAAACTTAGACGACCACGCCATCATGCCTTTGGATGAGCAGATAGTGGGATTTTCTGGGGAACGAGTTGATACAAGAGGTTATATCGACTTACATACCAAGTTCGGGGATGTCGGCCAGGGAAGCCGAACAATACTGGTGAGGTATTTAATAGTAGATGTAAACACATCGTACAACACACTACTGGGTCGGCCATCGCTGAACAAACTGGGAGCGATTGCTCCACGCCCCATCTAGCTATGAAGTTCCCGACCGACCAAAGAGGCATAGCCACTATCCATGCAGATCAACGAACGGCCAGGGAGTGTTACGTGGCCAGTCTAAAGTTGACGCCAACAACCACATCAGCCAAAAGAGATGTAAGCCAAAGAATGGTTGCAATGACGGATTTAGACCCTCGTATTAATGATAAGGTGAGAATGGAACCAAGGGACGCTGTGGAAGAATAACAATTGAGGAATGAAGGCCAGAACACACAGTTGGGGGGAATCTTAAATGAAGAGGAGAAGGATAAGCTTAAGGCAAAGTTAGCCGAAAATCACGATCTTTTCGCATGGACGGCGATGACATGCCAGGAATTGACCCTCGCATAATGACGCACAGGCTCTCAGTCTGTAAGGAAGCAAAACCAGTCGCTCAGAAGAAAAGAAGGCTAGGGGAAGAGAAGAGGAAGGCCGCCATGGAGGAGGTGCAGAAGTTACTTAACGCCGGCTTCATACGAGAAATTCAATATACTACGTGGCTAGCCAACATAGTCCTTGTCAAGAAGAGTAATGGCAAGTGGAGAATGTGCACAGACTACACGGATCTCAATAAGGCATGTCCTAAAGATGCCTACCCGCTACCAAGTATCGACCGACTAGTGGACGAAGCAGCCGGTCACCGAATGCTCAGTTTCTTAGACGCCTTTTCAGGATATAACTAGATACCCATGTACGACCGAGATGTAGGCAAAACGACATTCATCACGGAGTCTGCCAACTTTTGTTATCAGGTAATGCCGTTCAGACTAAAGAATGCAGGGGCTACCTATCAAAGGTTGATGGATCGAATATTCGAAAGGCAGATCGGTCGAAATATGGAAGTATACGTAGACGACATGGTGGTCAAATCCGGGACATTTGATCAACATCTCAAAGACTTGACTGAGATATTCGAGCAGTTGCGCCTCTACAGGATGAAGTTAAACCCGGCCAAGTGTGTGTTCGGGATAGAAGGAGGGAAGTTCCTGGGATTCATGCTCACTAATCGAGGGATAGAGGTCAACCCTGACAAATGCGAAGTGATATTGTCTATGAGAAGCCCTACCAACCTAAAAGAAACCCAAAGGTTGGTAGGAAGGCTGACGTCCTTGTCTCGCTTTCTCCCCAGGTTGACCGAGAAGATCCGACCCATCCTCAAGGTCCTCAGGAAGGCTGACAGGTTTAAATGGGACAGCAAGTGTGAAGAAGCTTTCAACGAGATAAAAACAGTCGTGTCCACCACACCCATTCTTGAGAAACCCAAGACAGGAGGCCGTTTGCTGCTTTATCTTTCTGTTTCAGAAGATGTCGTCAGTTCAGCTTTAGTCCAAGGGAAAGGGTCAAAACCCATATACTTTACCGGCCGAGCCTTGCGCGATGCGGAAATCAGGTACCAAGTAATAGAAAAGGCAGCGTTGTCATTGGTGTACGCAGCGAGAAGATTAAGGTCGTACTTCCAAGGACATCCAATAACCATAAAAACCGACTACCCGGTGGGAAAAGTCTTTCGGAAGCCTGAATTAGCCGGCCGAATGATCGCATGGTCAGTTGAGCTGTCAGAGTTTGACCTATCATTCGAGCCACGAGGACCAATAAAGGCACAATGCTTAGCCGATTTTATCTCGGAACTGAAGGATCCGACCGAGGATCTGTCAGTTAAAGGTACGAAAGTTTGGAGGTTGTATGTAGATGGTTCATCAAACAAAAATGGTTGCGGAGCGGGAGTAGTTATAGAAAGACCGAACGCGGTCAGACTCGAACAGTCGTTGCGTTTCGCTTTCAAGGCATCAAACAATTAGGCAAAATATGAAGCTCTCATTGCCGGGTTGTCGTTAGCTGAGGATCTAGGAGTACAACACTTAATTTGCTCGACCGATTCACAGTTGACAGTCGAACAAGTAAACGGGAACTTCCAAGTGAAAGACGCCTTGTTGATTACTTACTACCAGAAAGTGCTAACCATGTTGACTCGTTTCAAAACCGTCAAGGTAGAACACATCCTCAGAAGCGATAACTCACGCGCAGACGCCTTGTCAAAGTTGGCCTCGGGCAAAGAAAAAGGTCGCATGATTCAGTAATACTACTTACTTTGACCCAACCATCGGTTTCTATTCCCGAAAGCACCAAGACGAATGGTGCGCATGAACGGCCGGCAGTAATGACGGTCGATAATAATGCACCGATCGATGACTGAAGGATTCTCATCCAGCAAGCAGTTAAGAATTTGGTTGATGGAGAACAGGTACAAGACAAAGCACTGATGAAAAAGGCCGCCCGATATGTGCTAATCGGGAACGATCTATACAAGAGGGGATTTTCAACACCCCTGCTAAAGTGCCTTGACGACGAGCAAGCCTCGTACGTCATTAACGAACTTCACAATGGAGTATGCGGGATGCATTGCGGACAAAGAACCTTAGTCGCAAGAATATTGAGAGCTGACTATTACTGGCCGACTGTCCGCGAAGACTGTGCCAAATATGTCAAGCGCTGCAAAGGTTGTCAAGAGAATGGCCATCTCATTCACCAGCCGTCAGTCGAGTTGCAATGTATCCGGTCACCTTGGCTGTTCGCCAAGTGGGGGATGGACATAGTTGGGCCTTTCCCACCCGCATCTGGACAAAGAAAATTTCTGATTGTAGCCATTGACTACTTCACCAAGTGGATTGAAGCTGAACCCTTGGCTAAAATTACAGCCGCTAATGTACAAAACTTCATGTGGAAAGTGATTTGCAGGTTCGGGATACCGCACACGATCATAACGGACAACGGTCGACAGTTCATTGACCGAAAACTGGAAACTTTTCTGAGAGAACTAGGTATCAAACATGTCACCACCTCGGTCGAACATCCGCAAAAAAACAGTTAGGCAGAGGCTGCTAACAAGGTAATACTTGGTCAGCTTAAAAGAAGGCTTGGTGCAGCAAAGGGGAAGTGAGCGGACGAGCTGCTCGAAGTGCTCTGGGCGTACAGATGCACTCCCCAATCATCTACTGGAGAGACTCCGTACAATCTAACCTATGGGATGGACGCCATGTTGCCGGTCGAAGTCGGCGAAACCACCCTTCGCCGTCAACTTAACGACCTAAAACTCAATAAAGAATGCATGAAGACTGACTTAGACTTGCTAGAAGAGCTGCGTGAAAAAGCCCGCTTACGAGAAGAAGTCGGTAAGCAACATGCCGCCCAACGGTACAATTCTAAAGTAAAACTGCGCACTTTCCAACCAAGAGACTTAGTTTGGCGTATGACGGGCGATGCCCGAAAAAACCCTGCCGAGGGAAAGTTCGCCCCAAATTGGGAGGGACCCTACCAAATACTTAGAAGCCTGGAGAACGGGGCCTATCAGCTAGAACATCTGAACGGCGACCCCATCCCCAGAACATGGAATGCCGACCACTTGAAATTTTATTGTAGTTAAGTCTTTGCATATAATGCACTCTTTCCTACCTATGGTCCTTTTTACCTAAGGAGGGTTTTTGGCCGAGGAGGTTTTAATTAGGCATCCTCTTTTCAATTAATGAAATCACTCTTTCTTCCCATTTATCTATGCAAAAACATGAACGCTCATGGAACCGACCATGTAGTTTATCTGTGGAACCGACCGTGTTTTTACTCTATAAAGCCAACCTAGCACCACGCTCAAAATTAACTGCGGAATCGACCGCGTACTCACGGAACTGGCCGTGTAGTATATCGAATAAACTGCGGAATCGACCACGTACTCTCGGAACCGGCCGTGTAATATACCGAATAAACTGCGGAACCAACCACACCCTCAAAAACCCAACCGCGAGCCGAGCACCTCAATCAAGCCATCCATAATTGCAACATGAGTAAGCCGACTGCGTGACCGACCGTGCACTCACAAAAACAAACGAATTATGTGACTATTTTGCGAAACCGACCGTCTAACGTCGCCCTCGGTCAGACAACCCCCCGAAATGAAGAGTTCGACCCATACCAAACCCGAAATGTAACCATCGCCGGATCCCATCGAGAATCCCGTATGCGAAAACCTTAATCAGATTCCATGATTCAAGATTATCACATGCCGACATATAAACGGACGAGTACATTCAATACAACGCATTATGGATGGTAGATATTAGGTGAAAATTAAAATTAGTGCAAGTCAAAATAGAGCAAAAAACAATAAAAAAAAGCCGACACGTAAATATTCCATATCAAAAGACCGAGAAGTTATAGGTCAATTATACAAAAAATAGTCAAATGGGCCGAGCATAGGCCACCAAAAAATTACATTCACGGACGATTAAACATAAGTAAATCTAATCAATTACATTTACATCAAGTGTATCCGATGGTCGTCCCTCCACCGACTCCCTTTCGCCCTCCCGAGCCTCCCCTTCTTCATTGTCGGTCGCGTCGCTGTCATCCGGAATATCTGCCAACGGAAGCAGATCACCTTTGTAGAAATCTTTCCGGTTGTCGAACTTTCCCTCATCACAGAAACCTTGTAGAAGAATGCCGCTTGTCTAACAGCAAGGTCGAACCCCCTATCATGCTGCTCAATGACATGATCCTGAAGTTCGCCTAACTTCCTCTCTAAGTCAGCAATGCGACGACTGTCTTCTTCACGACCAGATTTGAGCAGGGCCACCTCTCCTTCCAGCTCTCCAACTTCCCGACGAAGCTCAGCCGCCCTATCATTAGCTTGCTCCTCCTTTTGCGAGGCGACCGAGCACTTCTCTCGCAGCATGCCAATCTCAGCATCGGCTTGTTCAAGCTTTTCCTCCAAGTCCTTATTTCGACCGGCTAGGTTAATATTAGCTGACAGTGCAGATTTAAGCGACGAAGCCGAGTTCTCTAAGTCGGCCTTCAACTTCTCTATATCCACACTGTCCCTTCGCATAAGCTCGTCGCCCATAATCTGGCCGACCAATAAAGCTCTAGCGGACAGCTCAAGGAACGTGGTGTGGAGATCCGAGGCCGACGTCTTGGCAGAGTATGGACCGGCCTCATAACTATCAATATCGACATTGACACGGTTTGACACCATCAAGTCGTATTTCAGAAAGTCCATAGCCACAGCACGATCTCCGAATGTGGCTGGCGGTCGAAGTCTAGTCGGGGAACGACGACTCGACCTATCCTTCTTGTGCTCCTTGTCGTTCTTCTTCTTATGCCGAGGACTTTCTCGGTCAGGAGCACTTCGCTTGTGAATAGGAAGAGCGACCACAGTAATTGGCTCCACATCCTCCGGAACTACTTCAGCCCGTGGAGATGTATCCACGCGAGGTCGCTTGCCTTTGTCGACCAAAGACCGCTTGGCCGGTTGACGTTGGGCTACCAACCCCTTCAGCAGCGGATTACCACCAGGAGGAGCCATCGACAAAATAACGTCTGCAAAAGATAAACAAGAGTCAGATGGAGAAGGATAAGTACTCAATCGGCAACAAAACCACTTACCGACAACAGCGCCAGCGGGGTCGCTGGCTGAAGAACACTCGATGAGTCTCCGAGTGAATATTTGGCGGGGCAGTTGCTCCAATTTCCCAATAGCAAGGAAGTCTTCGGCCGTGAAATCTGATCGTGGCCAGATTGTGAACCTGGTGGATTTTTTCGTCCAGTATAGAGGAAACTTGGGCACACCCCCATCAAACACAAACCGATAACCACCCTCCCTAATGATTATTTTAAAAAAAGTTTCCTTAAAGTTTTTGTAGGAGGACGTATAAGGGTCAAGAAGACGGTTCTTATTTTGACTGACGAGTGATAACCAACCAACCTTCTTACCCGGCCGAGTACAGTAGTAGTGGAGAAAGAGGGCAGGAGTCGTCGTCAAACCCAACCCTAAACACAACATCTGGAAACCTCGGATATAGGCCCAGCTGTTAGGATGGAGCTGGGTCGGAGCAACGTTCAACGCCCTCAATACCCCGGTACTGAACTCGTCCAGGGGAAGCCGGAGACGGGAGTCTTTAATTACTTTAGCGTACAAAAAGAAAAAATCAACAGGAGAAGATCCCCGACCGAAAAATACACGGTCAGAGTGATGACATTTATGTGCGCTAAAGGCATTATCAGGAAGAGAGGCACCGAGAATATCTACCCTATCTAAGAAAGACTCAATGGAAGAGGGAGTAGTGTATACCGACGCCACCTTCACTACCTCGGAATCCAACCAGTTGACCTCGAAAGGGGACAACTCCAAACCCCTCTCAGACTCCTCCCGACTGGCCGACCCCGCGCTTAGGCCATCGAAGATCCCGAGTGCTCCGAAGACGAATAAGAACCGACTGAAAAAGAAACCATTTTACCTTGCAAGAGAAGCCGAGAAGTAGTTAGGTGGATGATAGAAAGCCGAGTATTGGAAAGCAGTAGCTTCAAAGAGTCACCGTGAGCTTTATTTATAAACACAGAAGTCCAACCGTCACAGAACAGGAACCGTCCGATTTAAAGCAAATCAAGGGCCCACAATGACTCAGTAGTCACGTCATGGCACACTTTCCGAAAAGGCGCCAAAACCTAGCCTGGCATCCACTCTTGTGAAGACACCCTCCATAGGACCGAACGAATATATCTAGGTTGGAGGCAAAAGTCTGATCTAGCACCCACTCGTGGGCAAACACACTCCCCAGGTCGACCAAATTTGCCTGAGCTAGAAGCGAGGTCTAACCTGGCACCCTCTCCTGTGAAGACGTCCTTCCTAGACCGAACGAACATATCTAAGTCCTTATCGGTCACCGTTTTCCCTCAAGGACTTGGGGGGCCTATGTACTATATGGGGAGCCAAACACCTTAAGCCATAATTGCAACATGAGTAAGCCGACCGATAAGTATCGGACCGACCGAAAACTACTCGGATACGAAATTTGCAATGATGGCTAGCGCACAACATGCCAAGACACGTGGCATTTACCAATTAGGGAGATGCGATGGGCCCTAAGCCCACCTGCTTAAGGCCCAATCAAACACTATAAAAAGCAAGGTGGACCCATGAAATCAGGTACGGTTACTTCATCCCAAGATATTCTACCCTTATTCGGCCTAATACTGACTTGAGCATCGGAGTGCCTGCAGGACCCCCTTCTGGGACTGTGTTTCAACAGAACAAGAGGGAATTGGACGCCATCATCGAAGGACAGGAAGGAGACACTGTTGCTTGTGGGAGCCGACCGTGTCCCGTGCAAGAACAGCTCCTATTTTATAGATTAGACTTGTCAATATCCTTGTTCTGCTATAATCTTGTCCTCTCTCCAAATCTGTATATATACAAAACCAGACTTGAGTGCAACATATTTATGTACTAATAATGACTAAGGAACACTAGTTCTCGATAAGAGATGATAAAATTGGGAACACCATACAACCTGCAAATCTCAATAAAAGATCGGTTAGCTAACTAGGTGACATTGAAGGATGTTGGGAATGCAATGATATGAGTTGATTTGGATATTCGATCGTAGACTACCCATATGACTATATGATTAAATGATGAAGGTAAGTGTGTTATGAAATTTGTAGTTAGCTTGTCCAAAAGTTTGATGGGGTGGGTATAGGCTGGAGTGGATATAAAGGTTTTTGGTTAACTGATTTATTTTGTTAGCATGAAAGGCATTTCTTGATGTAGGCCTTGGTATCTTGATACATATCAGTCCAGAAGAACAATGTAGTGAGTCGAGCCATGGTGGCCTTAATACGTGTCCTCCTAAAGGGGTGGTGTGGAATTCATGTAAGATTGTGGAGCGTAGAGTATCTATAGATGGCAAAAGAAGGTGGTGACGGTGGTAGAGGAGACCACGTACAAAACAGGTAAGGAAGTTAATTGTTGCACTTCCTTTTGTTTCGGTTCTATCTTATAGTAACTTTGTAATTCCATTATTATGTCAGGGACTGGGGAGGATACGACTAGAAAGAGGGAGGTTGGTGGTTGTGAAAGGAAATCAAGGGCTTGATTTTAGTAGTCAAGTTTGTAAACGATGTCAAAACTGTATCTCAAGAGTTTGGTGGTCCACTTTTGTTGTTTTGGAGTGTGGTATGCACTGATAAGTAGTCCTTTAAAACTTTGTTGATCCGTTGATTTTGAAATGAGTGCTAATAAGGTAGTGATGCCATTTTTTTTATTGCTTTTGTTACAATGAACATTTCTTTAGTATAAAATGAGTTGGCATGCATTTTGGGACAAAGTTTCTTGTTAAATAATGCGAGCGCATGACCCTCTTCAGACAACATAGCATATATTGTTGTTCCTAATATATTTGTTTTCATGACGAATGGAAAGAAAAAATTGGGTAAGTGCAAAAATGGGGTTGTATTTAGTTTGTTTTTTCAACTGTGTAAAGGCCTCTTGAGTCTCTGTATTCCATGTAAATGTTGATGATATTAGTAAATTTGTGAGTGGAGAGGCAAGAGTGGCATAGAAGAATAGTTCCAAACGAGTTCTTCTTGCACCCTAATACCCTCTTCCTGCGCCCTCATACAAAATATGAAATAATAGTTATATCCTCAACTTTAAAAGTGTAAAGACCAAATTAGCCTCCACCCCTTCACTCCTATCCAGTTCACACTGACAAAAAAATGAGAACCGGATGACACCCCTATCCAGTTCACATTACAAAAAAATTGACAACCGGATGAGTATGCCATTCGATTTTCATTTTAGCATCCGTTCACAAATTCAGCATCCATTTGTTTCCATTCTTCCAAATCTTCGATTAATCCTTCAAACAAGCAATAGGTAAGTAAGTTTTTGTGTTTATTAGCAATTAATAAATGATATTGCTGATTACAGTAGTTGATTTGGAGTTTGGGGCACTATCGATGGCGAACGAAGGAATTTTCCTATTTGGGGTATGAGAACCGGATCCGGTTCTCGTTTTGATTTGGAAATGAGAACCGGATGACACCCCCATCCGGTTTACATTGCAAAAAAATTGACAACCGGATGATATACTCATCCAATTGTCAATTTTTTTGCAATAGTGAACTGGATGCGAGTGTCATCTGGTTCTCATTTTTTTGCCAGTGTGAACCAGATGGGTGTGTCATAGGGGTAATTGTGGAATTAAAATTTTATATTGGGGTGCAGGAAGAGGGTATTAGGGTGCAGGAAGAACTTGTCATAGTTTCGATATTGTCTGGATTAGCGACAACTATTCCAACTTGAATAATATGGCCCAAGTAAGAGATTTTGGTTGTAGCAAAAACACATTTAGATTCTTTGATAAAAAAATTGTGGGATTGTAACAATTGTAGAATGGTGGTTAGGTGTTGGATGTGTTTTGGCATGGATTTGTTGTATATGAGAATGCCATCAGAAAACTAGGACAAAATGGTGAAGATGTGGTTGTAACAAATTGTTCATGGTTGGTTGAAAGGTAGAGGGGGGCATTAGATAGGTTAAATGACATGACTAGAAACTCATAATGGCCATCAAATGTTCGAAAGACTATTTTATGACAATCATCAAGATGAACCCGTATATGGTGGTAACCAGAACATAAGCCAGCTTAGTAAAAGTTGTAGTTGTGTTCATCCAAAAGTTCATCAATGGTGGGAATAAGAAATTTGTCTTTGATTGTAATGGCATTTAAAGCTCGATAGTCTACACAAAAAGCACCAAGTTCCATTATTTTTTTTAATCAAAATGATTGGGGACGAGAAGGGGCTAGTACTAGGATGAATGATGCCCTGATTTAGCATTTCTTGGATAAGTGAAGTCATAGTTTATTTGTGGCCATGTGGGTAGCGGTATGGTTTAATATTAATTGTAGATTATGGAAGGAAGGGATATGGTGGTTGTAGGTCGGTCTTAATCCATACGTAATGAAAAAATTATTTGGTGAGTCTTGAGGAGTGCGTTGATTTGAGGATGGTGGTTGGTGGTGAAAGAGGAAGTGTGAATATAAGATTGTTGGAAAGTGAGGAGGTGGAGAGGCAATGACATCAATGTGAAAAAAGTGGTAAATATGGTTGGGAGTCACATGGTTTCAAAGGAGTTTGGTTGTGTCGTGCAAGGTGATCAGATAGCCATTATGAGTAAAGGAGAGATAAGGAGTGGAGAAGTCAACTTATATAGGGCCTAGAGAACTTAACAAGTTCATGCCCAGAACCATATCAGTACCTTCAATGGGAAAGAGGTAGAGAGGAATGATAAAGGAGTATTTTTGTATAGAAACACTGACATTTGGAAAAAAGTGAGGAACATTGGATTTTGTCCCCATTTCTAACCATGACTGAAAAAGGTATAGGAATGTTGCAAAGTTGGAAGTGAGAAGTTAGGCAAGATTGTAAGATGTTATGAGAACTACCAGTATCAATTAAAATTGTAATTGGGAGTTAGGAAATATGACCTTCAAATTTGAAAGTGTTGGCTCCGGGAGCACCAAATAAAGCATGGAATGATAAATACACATGAGTGGGATCATCTGGGTCTGGATTGTTGGCGAAAGTTAAAGAAGTAGTTATGTTGTCTTCTAGTTGGCCTTCGTCACCTAAACAAAGTAGGAATTGAGTTGTACATTTGTGACCTGGATAAAATTTTTCATCGCAATTGTAACATAAGCCAACAACCCGACGATCCTGAAGTTTGACTAAGGTGAGCTTTTCTATAAGTAAAGAGGTATGTGTGGTAGGCAATGTGTGGGTGGGGGAAAGATTTGGTCATGGGGAAGGCAAGAGGTTAAGGGAGGGTGAGGTAGAACTTGTGGATTGTGGGAGTAACGCTTAGAATTATTAATCTTGGATTCTAAAAGTCTGGCTAAGCCCAGAGCTTGAGTGATAGAGGTAGGTTGAAGAACAACTATTTTTCGACAGATTTCAAGAATGAGGCCAAAGATGAAACAATTAAGTAGCATTTCGGGTGTAAGGCCTAAAACATGATTGGATAATTTTTTAAAAGTTGTTTGATATTATGTGACCGTGTTATGTTGCTGAAGTTTAAATAGCTTAGGCTGATGGTTGACATATGTGGAGGGCCTAAAATGAAGTTCAAGAACACAACTAACAGAAATCTAGCCATTGAGTTGGTGGTTCTGATACATCCACTTGAACTAACTAATTGTCTCTCCCTATGTGTAGAAAGTTGTCATGTTTAAATGAGATTCCCATGAAATGTTGTAAGATTGGAAAAATTGATCAACTTGGAATAACCAATCTAAAAGGTCCAAGCCAAGAGAGAGTTATATTTTTTGTATATTATACTTGTAATGATTGAATTTATAAGAGCCATCTTATTTGTAGAAGTTTTTAATTTGTTTATCCTTTGTGCAATGAAAATATTTGACTTAAAATCCTGAAAAAATGGTAAGAATTTTAGATATTACAACTTGAAAGACAAAATACAAGCATGTAAGTAACGGTGGATCGAATATATACATGTTCTAGATAACTTGCCAACTTCTCTTCGTTTTTAAATTAATTGAAATATATTTATTGAAAGGCCAAATATAAGACTAATTTATGTTTTCAAATTAGTTGAAAATAAACTTATTTTTTCTAGTACTCATTATACATGACTACATTCATAAAATTCATCTATAGATAACCCATGAGCTTCATTATTAACACCCACAAAAACACCTCAAAAATTTGATTGAAATCCTCTTTACAATCTCCACTTTGTTAAATTGTAACATCAAATAATGTTTATAGGACATTTGTAATCAAAGGTGAATTTATCATTACAAAATTAACAAAGATCTTTCTCTCTTCTTAATTGCACCTTAGCTGGAATCACCTTTCTAACATTATTAGGCTTAATAAAAGCCACTAATGGAGTAGGTAAAAGAGAAGGTAAAGAGATTTTCTAATTTAATTTAACTATGGCAAGTGCATTGGTAGAATTGGATGAAATAAGTGAATATTTCTAGTTTTGGTTATAAGAAGAGTAATGAGTGTTGTTATTCCTAGGAACATATTTGTTTCTCATATAATTTTGTTAAAGAAGCAACTCAACAATGAATAAGGAGTTGTATCCATTACATCTCTACGAGAAAAGCTTCGTTAGTCAAACCATTAGATTGCGATAGCAAAAAATTTGAGATAATAATCATATATCAAGCCCGTTTGATTGATCTTGAACAATTTTATCATAAGACACTCAAAAGGAGAATGTCCAAATTGAGTCTCCTATGCTAAAGTAAGATCATGTTAAGAATCGATGGTGAGAAAACTGGTTATAACATTTGGAACCAAGAAACTACTTTTTCAAAATGAAACGCAACAATATAAACGATTTATATTTAGTGTATTATGATAATAGAAGAATTTTTCTACTTTGAAATTCCATTCAAGTAAGTCCATCAAAGTGAGGAAATCTTAATGAAATGTCTCTAACATGCCACACATGACACACAGATGTAACCAATGAAACCACTCCTTATCACCATTATTAGAGCTCATACCACCAATTTCCTAATATTGATTCAGAATTAAAGTGTTATAGTTGCTCAAAACACTATTAATTCATGACATGTATTTGATTTACAAGAATTATTTGCGAGTGCAGACAACTAAGTTACATTATTCTACCAGATTTGCAATTCATTGGAGTTGGTCATCATGATGTACTTATTTTGTTTGTAAATCTCTAAAATACATGTTCTCAACCATTAACATTATTGAAAACACCAATGAAACAATTACGATTTCAGTCAAAGAGAACAACAATATAAGTCTTTATTAGTTGAACACATTAAAAAAAATAAAAAAATTAAATCCAAATACAACAAAATAAAAAAAATTAAATAAATTGTAAAAGGAATGAATCTTAAATATTTGTGAACCACCTCTGTATTCGTACCTGATAAAAGATTCAAGAAAAAAAAGAAATAATTAGGAAAGGACTCAATGGAAAGATGATATTAGAGAAAAAAGAGAATTTTAGAGAAGAATTTACTACTACAATCCTAAACTTCAATGCAATACGTCAAAGTCCTGTGATAAACTTTCCCTACCTGCCTTTGGCACGTAAACTTGGTTTCCCACGCTACATGTTACATCCTCACACTTCATCACATCAAATTGAAGCTATCAAATCCTGTGCCCTACTGTGTCCACTCGTTGCAATGAGACATTTGGCCCCTCAAACCCTCAAACTGGAAGAAGCCTGCACAAAGTGCTCCCTCCTCAGTCACACGAGTTGCAAGCTCATGTGTCCAACTAAGCTCCTAATCTTGCATTCCTTGCGTATCTCCAAAAAATCAGTTTCCATTCCCTTACTTATGTTCTTCCTCACCAACAAAAGCTTCAAATTCATCTCACAGAAAAATCTTATTTATTCCAAACCTTGATACTTCATTTATAATAACTCTGATCTATCACAATCATCAACGACTTTGATAGGTTGGTTTTCCGAAAAACTGTGATGCGCAACGATTATTGCAGATTCACTGGTTTGCGAGAGATTGAAGTAGGATACAATTGATTATGTACTCTAACATACGTCTGATATGATTTTGAGCTTAAAAAATCTCCGATAATAAATTATGGGTGGAGGTAGATTTATTTTTCCTTATAAATCTTAATTTTTAATTTTAATAAATACTAAAATAGTAATCATTATAATATGTGCGCTTATATTTAACATCTTGAAAATATAGGAGAATTGAACGAGTACTTGAATTTAGAGCATAATGCAACCCATAGTTCTTATTGAATTGCTTAATATTTCATCACGCTGCCACATTCCACTTTAAACTGAAAGAGCTTTATTGGTATTTTTCTCCAATGATAAACATTGAATACAGAAATTGTGTTTATTCTGGTGTGGGCCATTACTTGAAAGCTGATGGACTGGAGTCAAACAAGAGATATGTGAATCAACTCATTTGAAATTGCGCGGTAACCCGAGATTGAGGGAGAAGAAGAACACATGGAACCACCTAAACAAACCCGAAGAAATAAAACAAGAATCTATGTAAATACGAAACGACACAATCTACGTGTCTCTTTTCCTAAAAAACCATGCAACAGAGAGATAGTAGGGCTCATGATGGATGATTTTCAAATGGCCAACATTTTTCTCTCTCTCTCATCCATCTCAATGCGTTGCAACGAGCTGGCAATTCTTCGCAGAACTTGTGCAGTTCGACGAATCCAGGTTCACCTTTCAATGTTGGAGCATAGCACAAGAAAATTCTCGTATTCTCAAAACCTAGGTTTGGTTTTCCAGAACCTGTTTCGATTCCGTTCACTTTACCTCCGTTTTCCAGCGAAGAAGGGAGGAGAAGGGGTTTCAATTTTCTTGCCTTTCTGAAAATACACACACATATTGTATATATAGAGATAGAACATTAAGATGAGTACAAAACAAACCGACATGGACGATGGTTCTTCTTCTCCATCACCTAAGAAAGATAAAAACAAACAAAAACTTACTCAAGACAAGGATTCACCTCCATCACCAAAGTCTTCTGATTCAGATTCAGATTCTTCTGATGATCCAGATTCTCCTGATTCACCTGATTCACCTGATTCAGATTCTCCAGATTCTCCGGATTCGGACTCTTCAAAGAGTCTTCCGTCTGAGTCACCACCGTCACCGACCCCTCCTTCGAAACCTCACTCCCCTTCGCCATCGCCGCCGCCGACATCTAAAAGTCCATCATCATCACCGCCATCATCTAAAGATTTAAGTTCATCACCTCCACCACCGTCATCTAAAGATTCAAATCCACCACCACCACTTCCACGGTCACCATCGCCTCCACCGCCCTCGCCATTGCCATCTTCACCTCCACCACCTTCGCCCCCACATTCCTCGCCACCACCTTCGCCCGCACCCTCCCCGCCACCACCTTCGCCCTCACCCTCCCCGCCACTACCTACTAGCCCACATTCCCCGCCACCACCTTCGCCCTCAACTTCCCGGCCACCCCCTGCGCCCCCACCTTCCCCGCCACCACCTTGGTCGCCCCTATCAAAGATACTGCCAGTGAAAAATGACAAGTCTCCCCCGCCACCACGTAAAAAGTCGCCACCACCATCACCACAGTTCCGTGCTCCACCTCCCCTTGATAAACCTCCTACGCAAACTTGGCGTGATGCCTCCTCCAATGACTCAACAACGGGAAGCTCTAGGAATTCACAATCAACAAGAGCAAGCCCCCAGGCCAAGCATGCCGTTAATTCCTATGCAAACTCAACGGTTTCTTCTACCACCCCCTCGACCGGTGATAATTCAGCAAAATATGTTACCTATACAGTCGCCGGACTTTTTGCTGTTGCATTGGTCGCCGTAGCTGTAGCCGTAGCTTTGGCGTTTAAGAGGAAGAAATCAAGAGATGAAGCCTATGGTGCACCCTACATGCCACCCCTTGATATTCTAGTCAAATCAGGTAAATCATTTGTAGTCGGGATAAAAAATTAGATTCAATTTACCAGGTTTTATTGCTGCCGTTCTTTCATAACAGTTGACATTTTTCATCTTAACTAATGTTGAATTTGATTAATGAAGATAAAATGCAGATTCTTTTCTAACATAACAGCACCTAATGGAATTTGAATAAGATTTGAGTAGGGAGAGATTGTTTTGAGAGAGAGATTCCACTTGCATGTCCTTTACTAAAAGTTGGCATAGCAATCAGCATTCCTCTTTACTTATTCCATTGCCTTGCTACATTTGATGCTGATTGTGTTGGCCATCAGGTGCTAATGGGCATTACTATGTACAGCAGCCTACCCTTGCAAACACCTATGGAAATGGGAATGCGAGCATGAAGCATTTTGGATCTCCTTCCCAGCCCAGAAGTGCTCCGATAGTTTTCACCTATGACATGGTTATGGAAATAACAAACGCATTTTCTAGTCAAAATGTTATAGGGGAGGGAGGGTTTGGAAGTGTTTACAAAGGTTGGCTGCCAGATGGAAAAATAGTTGCAGTAAAGCAGCTTAGGGCTGGCAGTGGGCAGGGAGAAAGGGAATTCAAGGCTGAAGTGGAGATCATTAGCCGAGTACATCATCGATATTTGGTGTCATTAGTTGGTTATTGCGTATCTGAACAGCAAAGAATTCTTATCTATGAGTATGTTCCTAATGGAACACTCCATCATCACTTGCATGGTAACGTGAGTTTCCCTAGATTTTTCATTGAAAAATATAATGATGAGTTCATGTTTTCTGTGTTTCATTTGGTTCTCATTATGTGTATTATTAAAGGAAGGGGAATGCCAGTGCTGGATTGGTTCAAAAGGCTGAAGATTGCAATAGGCGCTGCAAAAGGCCTGGCATATCTTCACGAGGACTGTAAGTATATCTGCTCTTATCTTCATGTTACAAGTACTTATATATAGAGAAGTTTATGTAAATGGGACCTATATATTCTTCCAGATTTGTTTAATTTTAGGGGGACGCTAATGGTTTAAGTGGGCTCAGCTAAACTGATTATATGACAAGTGTAGGTTTTCAAGTGAGGAGTAGAAAGTAGTGTGAGCAATGGTATGATACACAGTTGAATATATCTGATATCCTTGTCATCCGAGTCATAATTTTCTTTTATCTGAAGACATTTCTAGCAACCCTTTTTCATGTAATTCTGGGCTACCACTTTATTAGTGTTCTTAATTATGTTGTTATCCTCTCATCCCTAAACCGTGCCTGTAATGTTTGATGAAAGTTAACAGAAGATAAGGGATGCACCGATGTAGAATTTTTTTCTGAAGCATAGAACTGTCCTAAATTACAAGTTACCATACAATAGCACTTTTAAATCATGCTAAAGATCATTTCATGCTTCAAGAAATCTGTGTTACTTCTGAGTAAATCTCTTTATGCTTTATTATTTTAAGGAGAATATAAATATTGACTATGCTTTGCCTTTTTTAACATAATCTCCAAGTACCAGTGTGGTGAAAAATAGAAGCAGAGGTAAATTTTAGGTGGGAAATTTACAACTATACAAATTCTAAGAGATACAAAGTAGAATTTTAGAAGAGGAAGCATATTTAACCTCTTTGTGTGCATAACTAGGGAATTAACTGCCTTCAATCCACTACTGGACCTCTTTTATTTCATATTTTGTCAATATGAATTTTTCATTTATATGAATAACTAAAGTATTTTATCTATCTCTAGGCAGCCAAAAGATAATTCACCGAGATATTAAGTCAGCAAACATACTCTTGGATGATGCTTTTGAGGCAAAGGTATGCATACATTTTGTTGGCATGAGCTATTACGAAATTAACTTGTTAATCGTGACACATTAATTCTCTCTAAGTGCAAAGTTGGGACGCTAATTCACCCTTGTTCTGATATAGGTTGCAGACTTTGGACTTGCTAGGCTAGCTGATGCTGCCAATACCCATGTATCAACTAGGGTTATGGGGACCTTTGGGTGTGTTTCCTATTCCTTAACATAAGTAAATGACACTGATGTATGAATATAATCATGGGGGATTGAGATGAGACATGCCGTCAATGAAATACATTTCTACTATGAAGAGGCAAAATTTGCTTTAAAAATACCTTGCCCTAAATATTACACCAAAATTTGCTTGGAATAAATCTTCCTTAGTTGATTTTGTTAGTCAGTGATTACAACTTCACCATGCATTGGTGTTACTCTAGAAATAAGGTATTTTCTAGTTAAATGAAACTGATTTGGAAAGTTTTGAAAACATTCCCAACCAAGATTTGAATATCCATGGAATAGATGCTTATATTTAGTGTCCAAATGTACTTTGTTTGATACTTTTAAGAAAAATAAAATAGAATAAAAACATGGTTTGAAATTTTAAGGTTTTGTTCTACAAGGAAATGCCTTGTCTGGAATCCACCCAATTCAATGATAACACCAACTCATTTCTGGCTTCGATTTGCAGGTACATGGCTCCAGAATATGCAACAAGTGGAAAATTAACGGACAGATCAGATGTTTACTCATTTGGGGTTGTCCTCCTTGAGCTTGTTACGGGCAGGAAACCCGTTGATCAAACTCAGCCAATTGGAGATGAGAGTTTGGTTGAGTGGGTAAGATTATACCTTCTACTATTTTTTAAATGTAATCTTGCACTTCTTTTTTCACAAAAAGTTTATATATAGCTCCCACTCTCTTCCCTATCTCTAGTTTCTCTTGTACAGTGAGTGTAAAACCTGAAACTCAGTTGAAGAGAGGTTGTATTCACAAAAGGGGAACTGATGTCAATAATACTGGCAGCCATGGATGTAGATTAGAGTGAATTGCTCTAATTGAACCATGTAAAATTTCTGTTGTTTCTTTCTTATTTCTGGTTTTGTGTGTTCTTTCTAAGAGTGTTATCTTCAATCCAAGATTAAAGTTTTGTATAGATTTTCTGTTTCTGGATAACCAAACTATGTTTTTGTCACAACTTACTGATGACTCTGGTTATTATATTTCTTATGAGATTGTCCTGTGTATACAGGCTCGTCCACTTCTCCTTCGTGCAATGGAGACACGTAATTTTAGTGAACTAGTAGATCCAAGACTCGAAAAACACTTTGTGGAAAGTGAAATGTCCAGAATGGTTGAGGCAGCTGCAGCTTGTGTTCGCCACTCAGCTCCTAAACGGCCTCGTATGGTTCAGGTGATAACAATACCAAACAGCTTGAAGTTTGTGCTTGTTTTCATTGAACATATCCATCTTTCTAACAATTCTGTCTCACCAATTTAAGCCATGTACTATTAGATTTTACACCTGAGGGTTAGTTAGTTATACGTCTGGCAATCCGTTATGACAGTTGTATTTGCATGAAACATTAATGTGATGTTAAGTTTTTGCTATTTTTAACATTTGATACATCGACCATATTTACTAATGTTTATCATGGTTGTTGTCAGGTGGTAAGAGCCTTGGATACTGGAGACGAAAAATTTGATCTATCTAATGGGGTGAAATATGGTCAGAGCGCAATTTATGATTCTGGCCAATATGATAAAGAAATAATGCTATTCAAAAGGATGGCAAATGGCACCTTTGTTGATTCTGATTTTGATATGCTGTATAGTAGAGGATACAGTCTTTCAAGAGAGACCTCGAGAGGATCCCAACAAGAATTGATGCGGTATAGTTCTAGTGGTGAGTCAGAATCTAGAGCTATCAACAAGTATAGGAGCAGTACTGAATGAAAACAGTGATTGAGGGAAAGTACACATAGCAGTGCAGTGATGAATAATGAGCATGGACATAGTGTAGTTAGAGGCTACTGCTTTTAACTCAATTAGTCTCCCAAATTCTCCTAAGGGATCATGACATTGCATGATCATCATACCACAAGCCGTGAATGTTTCTGGTTTTACATGAATTTGAACTGTGGCCTGTATCCAATCCTGTATAGAAGCTTCACTAAACCCTTTTCTCTCTCTAATTTTTGTATCCAATCCTGTATAGAAGCTTGTAAAAAGATAAGTTTGTTAAGGTCATCTTTTTAATAATAATTATCAGTAGATGTTTCTTATTCATGTTGGTTTCTTCCTGCACATTTGTGCTACGATGGTATTTGGAAGTTGAAAATATTTCTGCAAGCATATGAGCTACCACTATCGAGAAAATATATGATTGATTACTAAATACATAATATAGCTTTTTGGGATAATCATAGTCGGGAATTTGTAAATTTCTATTGCCGTTGCCAAGAAAAATTGGAAATACAATTTATGCTTGCAGTGCAACTTCACGTTGTTTATTTACAGACAATAACTAAGTCCTTAGCTAACAAGTGAACTTTCAACTTGTGCCTGAATTAGTGGCTTTGCTGATATTTGTCATTCAAGTGCTTTATTTCTCACCGGTAAATAAAATTTCCATGTACCGGGCGTGCAAACTTTGAAAGGGTGCTCTTTCTTTCTTGAACTCATTCACATCCCCACATTTTGCTGAGCTTGCTACCCACTTTGTCTATCATCACTTGTCTTCTGTATTAAATATTCTTTCAGTTTAGTTGGGTGAATATCCTTCTTGGTTGCCTGTAGAACAAAATTTGATCTCATCGCATTATAAAGGATATCTATGAAACTGATGCAGTGAAGGGGAATTATGAGAGACTGTGATTAAGGTGGTGGAATAGAAGGATGAATGCTTTCAGACAATAACAGTTCTAATCAACCTAATTTTTCAAAATGATGCAGGTTACATTTTTTTTCCAGAATTAAATTTTTTCTACTCTTTGGTCCCTCCCATATTTGTCTTATGCCTATTTGAAGATAAGATAGTAGTAGTACATTCATGTATAATTTGTAAACCCAAACTGTAATGTAATAAGTGTTTGGAGTGGAACTGGGAGTCCTGAGCCAAATTACATGATAAAAATTAGCTCATTTATGGGGGATCCATATATTAAGCAAATTAATGCACTTTTCTATGAATTCTTATATTCTGACCTTAACCATCAGAATGTTCAGGACTTTATCATCAAATGTCATCATATTGGCACTAGTCACCTGCAGTCCGATTGAATGCATAGCTTCCATCAACTTTGAGAATCTACCTTGCTTCTGCTCATAGTATAACTTAACTAAGAAATCTTTCTTGCTAATATGGTGCACTTCTGCTTGAACCTTGTAACAGGTTAGCAAATTATATCAAGTCACTGACAGGAGGCATAGAAATTTAGTTTTATCTAAGATTAGGAGAAAACAATTAGTAAGTTATGAAAAGTCTTTGTACCTCCATCTGCATCTTTTTAGTGCAATCAGAAGAACTTTGATCAAGAGTGTTACTTCTGGTTCTTTCTCGTTCTTTGCCAGCTGGTTTCCTCAGTTGTGGTGTGTTCTTCTCACAGTCCTGTACTTCCAAAGCCCTGGCCTCATCTTTGAGTTCTTTCATTTGTGCTTGTAATTCCTTTATATAGTCAACTGCGTCTGCAAGAATTGCAGCTCTATCCATCTGCCAAAATTTGATGGGTGAGATACTAGGCAAAATTGAGGATAATAAATTACAAATACCCCTTTTAAGTTATGCAGTTTATCTACCTTGGTTATCTTTGGGACTAGAGACCGCAGAGTGAAAAGCCCTTTTTTAATCTTGTTCCTCCTATTCCTCTCTGTGACAAGATTTTTAGCTTGGTACCCTTCTTTCTGAGGCTCCTTGACCAGTTTTGATTTACCTTCTTCCCCATCGCTGCAGTGAGAACTAAAACCTCTCTGCTGTTTCCCTGAAGTTTTATTGTACTTGGGCATTTTAGTTTTGGGGATGGGAGACATTTTAGCTGATTCATCTGGAATCAAACCAAGAAAGTTTGAATCAAATGAAGGTTCTTCAATTGAAGGATTAGACCCACTGGGGGGTCCTTCAATGCTGGGATGGGAGGTGCACTGTTTTGTTGCAGGGTGATGGATACTAGGAGTTAAAGTTGCTGACATGTGTGGTAGCGACCAATGTGAGTACTGTTCCCTTAATGGCAGATGTTCAATGATGTTTAAATTGGTGTAGCTCTGTGCAGATATGGCTTCTTGCTTTAAAGAGACACAGCCATGTGCTGTTATGAACTCTATGATATCCATGTCCATTGGAATCTGACAAAGATGGATACTTCATTAATACAAGAATTTTTAATCAGAGGTGTTGTCAACAAGTATCAAATTTATATTCTACCAGCTTTTCAGTGAAGAGCTCAATAAGACCACCAACAATAGGGATCAAAACTTGGGTTCCATTTGAATCCTGTCAAAAACAGTGAGATTTTTAGTTTATGATCTTATTATTTATGGTGAGCAAACCGTTAACAGTCTCGGTTAAAATGTCATATATCTGCAAATATCCATGACAAATTGACATATTCTAAGGGTTGTGACATATTCTAAGGGAAGAACAGAATTTGCAATAGCCATCTTAGAACATAAGAGATACTAATTTTGTTGTGGCATTACAAGCACTTCATAAAGGTAAAACTGTATCTACTGTGTAATAGGAAGTTTCAAGCTATAATGAAACTATGAGACCACATTAAAAAAAGAATAAGAGAAAAATCTCTTTTATTGCATAAAATTTTTAACAGGTAAAAAATAATGAATACCTTGGTAAGCCATCTTGATTGTTGTGATATGGCAACCTCTCCATGCACACTGCGGCATATAATTATCATTAGTTTTTCCTTACCTTGGCCAAAATTTATAAACAGAAACTGAAATTACCATACATTCATACTTCTATATAAATGTGTATATAGTATATAGTGTGTGTATAATTACAACATATACACACAAAAACACAGAGAGATGATCACAAGTCATAACAGTCAGAATGAGTGAGAGAGAGACCCAGAATAGAGAGACAATGCAAAAGGAAGCTGAGCAAGAGTCTCACAAGCCTTTGTTCTAACATGATGCTGAAGATACTTATCCCTGCAAATGGGAGCTAAGTCGCATACTTCACCCTTTTCCTCTTTGGACGTCACACCAATGTTCACATTGCAACTTCCTCTACAACAGCAACCTATCCACTCAATAAACCTGCACAGGGATCAAAATGCATAAAGGACTTGATTCCCACATAATTGTGCAAAATTTAATGAGAAAAAAAATGGCTTCTTTAAAAGTACCTAGTTGGGTCATCCCCATATTTCCAAACAACCACATAATCCCAAATATTGGTCTCAACAAGGGGTCTAAGCCACTCTAATACACCCAAATCACTCATTTTCACCTAAGAATGCAACTTTGCTTGAGACTTAAACTTGGTATGTTTTTGTTACCTTTATACCAGTCTCCCAAATTGAAGCACATGGTACCCGACAAGTTCTTATCAGTTGCAGAGTGGTGTATCATTGTTATCAGTAGCATATCTCTGACAGTGGGAATCTTGTACCTGCCAGTGAACTGGAGCAGAAGCTGTTTTTGACTAACTAACCGTGGCTAATAATACAAAATAACCATTTTCAACAAGTTGCATTGAAAGCAACCCATAACTGAACAATCATTAGATTCCTTTTATTAACATTTACCTTTTTACTTTCCTATTTTTCTGTGGGTTTGATATATTTCCTACTGGGTCTCATTTTATCAGGTATGCATGATTCAGTACAAAGAAAAAAAAAAAAACTACATTATCAGTGAAATATAATTGTTGGTATAATATAAGGTACTCATCACAAAAATCAATAATTTCTTATATAGGCAGTACTCCCTAGTTAGAGCACATCGGTATAAGAATGTTTCATAACAATCTTGATAACTTAATGCTCACGGTTCAAATTTGGGAAGTTTCAGTAATGACACCTAACTCATCTAAACTTCCTATACATCATAATTATATAATTAGCATATATAAACTATATAATCGGAGAAAAACTATTTTTGTGTGGTTTCTTCTTATATCTTGATGAATAATTTTCTTTATTTACAAAATGGATAAATTGTGTCATAAAAAAAAATATCTTATGAGGAGGACCATCTCAAGGAATGGAATCAAAATAATTATTCCACTAGCATGGTCATTAATACATTTAATTAATTAACTATTTAACAGCTAGAATAGACTCTGCATATGTGATCACACTAATGCAACATTGCATGCATCATAATTAATACACCTAATTGAGAACATCAAATTAATTATTTTAAAGTGTATGTATAAGAATTAATGCACCATATGACAGAATTAATTAATTAATTCATACTACTATTTTTTTACTAAAATGACGGCACAATTTTTATATTTCCACTCAAATCATGCTAACATAATTCAATTTTAATTCTATTTTTTAATTAAAATCGTCACACATTAACATATTTTAATTCTTAAAATCCTATTATAGAAGTACAATTTACTTATTTTTGATAAAAAAAATTATCCATTTTTCTAATTACAGAACAAAATTGTACTAGTGTTTTCCCCTCAATAAACCCATTATTCATATATCTATGGATATCTTTGTAATTTGCCAATCCCAGAATAAAAAAAAAACATTTTATTCATCACATGCAATAAGGCCTACTGAAAATGTGATCAAATCCCACAGTTAATGTGATTACCATTTTATTCTAAACAAAAGATTTTTGTTTTTCAAAAGAAAAAGAATAATGAATTAAGAAAAAAAAGTAAATAGAACATCACACTTCAATGAAAAATGGTAAAGATGAAAAACAGCACCACAATAATGAATTTCAAATATAAGAATGAAAAGTAGTTTCAAAAATATAAAGGTTATTTCAAAAGCATAAGATTTTAATTAAAAATAAGTTAAAACGTTTAAGACTAGTCAACAAATAACTACTTATAATATGAATCTAAGATGACTGCACTCATCTAACTATTAAATAGAGACTATATTCAGTCTTAAACAAATTAGAGATGAAAACATGTTCACGGTAACTTTTTTATTCTAAATGGTAACTTTTTTATTCTAAATTTATATATTTATTGTTTATACACATAATAATTTAACTTTGTCATTCTGAAAAAAAAAATTATTCAAACTGTTTGCTTTTATTGTTACTATTAGTATCATTTTATATACTCAACTTCATTTTCTTATATTACATATTGGTAGTCTATATTTCATAAACGGTTTTAAATTAAAATTTTCAAGCTTTTCATTTTGAAATCAATTTTTTGTACTGAAGGCATTGAGATCTACATCTAATACCTGGTTACTATTTGAATATGCAAATTAATGGTTTTTATTTGAAACTATAATCTTAAATGGTTTATCAAAAGGGAGAAAACCATATAACCTCCTTTGGTTACTATTTGATATGCAAATTAATGGTTTTTATTTGAAACTAGAATCTTAAACGGTTTATCAAAAGGGAGAAAACCATATAACCTCCTTGAATAGAAGCAACTATAGGAAGGCAAACAGAACACGTTACACATATTATCTCATTTTCCACTTCCACTTTTTCAGTAGGCTTCCTTGATATCTAATTTAGTTATTGAGATTTTTTTTCTTTTTTTTTTTCAAAGACTTAATAAATTTTCCTCGCAAACACGAATGAATTTAGTAGTAACTTAATCCATTATGATTTCCTAATTCAAATTTTTTATATTAATTTTATTTTGTGATTTCAATATGTTGATTTTATTTTTTAATTTTAGTTGCATCATCTCACAGCCCTTCTTAAATATCTATGCAAATGTACAAAAGTGGTATACATTCTTGATGCAATGAGATTTTGTCATTATATTTAAATAAATAAAAAAGTATCAAGTGGAGACGTTACAATCTTAAGAAATCTTAAAAAATGGTGTAGTTTCAACCATGAAAGACAAATTAGTGATGACATTAACGACATATGTGCATAATAAGGGTGATCATATTTTTACACTAACTTCATCTTAAAAGTTATTACTTTTGTTTATGAACTTAATGATTTAATTTCTTTGTTCATTGTATAAAAAAAAATTTTTTTTTCGAAATGCTTTGTTATTATTATTACTGTTAGTATCATTTTATATACTCACAACTTCTTTTTTATACAATATGTGTGAAGGTATATGGATGATATTTTTAAGTATATGTTTAAAAATTATATAATGATCTATATTTTTTTTCATGAATAGAAAAAAGAAGATGAGTAACAACAAACCATTCTTAAAGAAATCACAATAAGCATGGATAAGTTATTATTGCTCAAAAAAATATTTTTCTTTTTTCATTATTTTATATTTCCTGAAATTATATTGTAAAAGTTTTTTCTTATTTTGGAGGTGTAAGTAGTAAAAATAGAATAAGGTAGTTGGGCTTTTTCAAGTCTAAAAGAAGAGGAATTCTGTCTCGAGTGCTTCTTCCTGCACCTTCAAGTAGTTCTTGGGGCACTTCCAAAATTTTGCTAAACGGACAAAAATACCTTTAATTTTGTATTGTACAAACCATTTTGTCCTTGCATCCTAATTCTTAAAAACCCTTCTTCTCCTACCATCTCCGTTACTCGTCCATTGCATGCGGCGCCTCCCCCTCATTCCGAGCTGCGATTTGGGTGTCCATTTCAATCCGAAATCGACGATTAACACTGCATTTTTCAATCATTTGAGGTAGGTATCATCTATTGTAAGATTTATAGTGTATTTGAGGAGATTTAGTGGGATCTGCAATTTGGAGGTGGGATATTTTGGAACTGTTTTTGTTGCAGAACCACCCATTCCGCAACGTGTATACGGATCCGTAATACATTCGGACACCTCCCAATGAGTTGCGGAATAGTATACGTGTATACTATTCCGAAACAAGTGGTTCCGCAACACAAAATAAAAACTTTTACGGAATGGATCATTCAATAATATGTTAGCACCCCCAAATTTAATATTATGGAACACTTGGTTCCGTAATTCATTTTCGAAACCAAGATAATGTTCCGGAACATGTGTTCCAAAATATCCCAACCCACCCCACTTACCTCGAAAGGGTTTCGCCGTTGTTACTTTGTCGCGCCGCCGTTGTTTCACTCCTCCGCCATCGCCAACGACGCAAACTTCTCACCCACACTACCACCCACAACCTTGCACCACCGCCATCATCTCACCTCTGGTCTCCCACCTCCATTTACTGTTTTATCATTTTTCAAAATCAATGATAATATGATAATTTACTGAAGGGCAGACTTGCAATTTTTTAAAATTTTGGAGGTGTCCCAAGAACACTTGGAGGTGCAAGAAGAAGCACTCTTCTTTCTCCACTTCCATAATCTCGTCTTCAATACTAGACAACCATACCCTCATCCCCTTACGTGGAAAGTTTGCGTTTGAGCGTGGGAATGAATAAGCTTAAATCATTGAAATTAAGTGGCAGCGGAATGAACTGAAATCTGAAATTACGAAGGTATAATTGGAATAAGGATGGATTCAACATAATTCACGTTTTTTCCATCCATCAAACGCTTGCTTCTGCATTTTGAGTATATAAACACATGAACAAACATTTGAAAAATTTGCAGAGGTCAAACCAAAATACACGAAATCAGCTCCTTCACAATACAAGCATCTCCAACTCGTGGAGGAACAACATTAAGTAAGCCCCAACATGTCGGTCAAACAATTCTTTTGGCTTTGTTGAGACAAGAAATGCAATAGTGCAGAGTCTTATATAGATTGAGGGTTCAGGTAGAAGGTAAGTATGTCTTTGTTTTGCAGGTTTATTACTAGCAAGATAGTGAAAGCTTACAATATGAACATGATGAGGCAAGAAGGGGAGTCCAGATATAGACATCCATAAGATGTACACGAGTTTAGTGAAAAAATTGGGTGATGTGTATCTTCTCATGAGTATGAGGAGTATACCACCTTATTTATATTCTTTCATATGTACTCCTTTTCTGGTTATCTTAGAAAAATGATAGAGATTCAAATTGTTGTGTGATATAAAATATATCTAGTACGGATCATATAGAACTATGGTTAGGTGTATAAGGATTGGGCTACCCCCTAAAGTAGCCTATTTATTTAATTTATTGTTTGGCGGTTTTTTTAAAAAAAAAATACAGAGCCTGCACGTTAGAGTGGTATCTGGAGACAAGATGAAGCCCAACTACTTGACTCTTGCTTTCATCCTTCTCACTTAAGACTAAGTCCTTTTTTATTTTCATCAGTTGCTCATTGACTTTTTGATTCATAATTTCTGTCTAGCATTTCAAAATCACCGATTTCTTTGTTTTCCATTACATCATTTTCTTTTGAAAAACTTTTATCAGCCAAACACTGTTGTGTCACTCCTTCATCCTTCAGCTCATCCTTTTCCTTCACTTCATCAAACACACAGTCACTCCCCAATTCATTACCTCTGACCCCATCCTTCTCCGCAACAACTTTGTTTGGAACAGATCCTTCCATAAAAACATTATCTACACCTTCAACCTCTAATATTCCATCATTGTCCAACTTAGCATTGACCTCAATACTTCCATCTCTCACACTGTCCAGCACCGAGTCAACCATTACCACATTGTTCTCAATTCCCATAACCGACACATCAGATCCACCCTCACTCTCGTCATCAGACCCATTTTCCACCACTTCCTCATTGACATCTTCAATAACTTGGTTCTGCCTCTCGAGTTACATCAACCTCCTTCGCAGGTCGCCCAACTCTCTCTCCATCAGGAAAATCCGCTCCTTCAACGTCAAGTTCTACTCCTCCAACTGAGGTATGTGGGTTGATCATCATTAAGAAAACCAGATGATACATTATTTTTTTTTAAACCGGACGTCATGCCTGTCCGGTTTACAAAAGCTTAATTATTTGCAAACCAGATGACTAGTGGGTGGACATTATCTGGTCTGCAATTTAGTAAATTGGGTTCGGTTTACAAATTATAAACCAGATTCAACACCCCAATTTTACATCCGGTTTACAATTTCTATACCGCACGTCCGATCATCCAGTTTATATTTTTTTTAAAATTCTATACCGAACAAAAGGTGTGTCTTTTTTCGTCATTTTCATAAGGGTAATTTTAGAATTAAATTTTTAATGGAGGTGTAGGACGAGATTATGGAGGTGCAAGAAGAATTCTTCCTAAAAGAATTATAGAAGGATGTCCAAGATTAAAACAAAATGTGCAAAAAAAACACATTAAGTCAAAATCCAAATTGGAACACAAGTTTAAAGAATAATCTCAGTTAAGGGAAGTCATCAAGAGCAAAGAAGGCATATCCAAATAAGCATGTGCAAGCATGGAAGAAATGTCTCCATTTTCAGTTAATGAAAGAGCTTTCCTATTTTTATTTATTTTTTAATCTCAAATTTCAAATTCTCCCCTTGCTTTTAGTAACTTTCTACTTACAAGATTAGATTCTAGATCCTTATTTGCATGAAAGGCACATTTGGATGTTACTAGGATTAAATTTTTTGGACCAATTGATTATAAATAGTCACCACTTTTACTTGTAATGTTAATTTGAAATTTACAAGAATTTGAGATTAAATTTTTTGGACCCATTGATTATAAATAGTCATCACTTTTACTTGTAATGTTAATTTGGAATTTACAAGAATTTGAGCTTAAATTTTTTGGACCAATTGATTATAAATAGTCATCATTTTTAGTTGTAATGTTAATTTGGAATTTTCAAGAATTTGAGCTTGTAAAAGACCTCTTGTGCCAATAATTATTTACTTGAAATTTTATCTTGAATTTCTAGGAGATAAGTCACTATTTTTATTTGACCTTGTCATAAAAATGAAGATGTTTCCAACAAATTCAAGAAAGGAAGAGGATTTCTTCAAGTAGCCAAAAGTTATATGCAGATCAGGGGAAGAAGCCTTTGGAGTTTGCAGCAAGATATCATATATTTCTAAGGGTGACACCTACCAAGGATGTAGGAAGGGCTATCAGATCAAGAAAGTTTCTCCTAAGCATGTTAAGGATTATCAAATTTCATTTTTATAATACCAACATCTCTCTAGAATAGAATTCTCTTTTTCTCCTCTACCTTCTCTCTAGAATTCTAGCCCCACCTATTCTCGGACTAACGATTAGAGATCACTTCTAGATTCCTAATGTCAAATAGAGCAAAAGTGCTTCAATTTCTATAAGTCTCTTCAAACTTTCTCTCTTTTTTTTTTTTTCGTTTTTAATTGTCTATTCGTTCTTGTTCATACCTTCTCATACATATTTTTATTTATGTCTTTTTTAATTTTTTTTGTTTAATCCTTTTATTGAAATAGTCATTCACACTTATATAATCATCTTAAATTAAATTTGTGTTCAAGTGATAATTTTGTTAGTGTTCTCGTTATTCATCCATAAAAAATTAAACAAAAGTTAATAATCATTTCCATTTCAAATTAAATCCTATTAAGATAATTATCAATTTCTTGTAATATGCTTAAACAAAGCTAACCATTAAGGTAAATAGACATATTTTATTTTGTTTTTATTTTTTCAATAAGTTAATCCTTTTAATTAAAAAATGTTATTTTCTTAGCAAATATTTTTCTTTTAATAACAATGATTTATTAATTTACGAAACAAGTGACCATAAAGGTAAATAGACACATTACACACACTCTTAAATATTCATATTATTGATAACATTATAATTTTTAGACCTTAATTTGGACTAAAGTTTTGAGTATTTATTGTATGTCCAACCTAGGTTTTTCCAATATGGATTTCTTTCATTTTAAACTATTGTGGGAATGTTTATAGTTAAGAAAAAAAATTTCATTCGAATCATTTGTGAGAAGCAGCGAGGAAGTTGACAAAAGACGTTACTCTTTTAGTTAGGTTGTTATTGTAATTTATGTAAGTGTAGGTTACTTACATGGCATAACTTCTGCAAAATGTGAGAGAAGAAGAAAGTAGTTTACAAAAGATGTAGCCTATTATTATATAAACAAAATAAACTATCAAAAGTTACCACCCAACTAATTTAATGGGTAACCTACCGGCATTTACAATGGCTCCCCTCACATTTCCGTTCAAAACATCTCCCTAAAACTCATAAACAAATTATAGTTCTAATTTAAATGCCAAAAATAACTTCTTGTTACATTACTTATATAAATAAGTCCCCTTTTTTTTCATTCTATAACTTCTATTATTTATTTCATCTCATTAGACATTCATAAGCTCAAATTACAGCAAGAGACAACATGCAAGATCGAACATCAAGGTTTAAGACATTAATAATGAAAGCTCTATCTATTATCAGATTGTCTCATCCATCACCAAAATCTAGCTACATTGTTCAAATTTCGCCAAAACTCAACCCAAATTCAACTAGCGAAAATCAAATCTATTTTGAGAATGAAGAAAATTTTGAAGAAGAAGAGTTTAGTTTTGCACCCTTTGATGAACAGAGCACACTTGCATTTTCGGATGAGATATTTGAAAATGGAAAGATTCGAACAACAATGACTAATTTTGAACAATATATTGTTTCACCCATCGTCCATGACAACACCTTGTCTCTTCGACCACCGTTAAAGAGGCTTTTTGTAGTTCAACAACATAACAAATTTTCCTCTCAATCAAAGGACATATTGAAAGAACCATGCAACGATGCTTCACAAAATCACATGTTGGTTGAAGAGGCTGTAAACAAAAAATGCAAGAAAAGCAAATCTACAGGTTTCTCAAAGACATGGAGATTTCGGGAAAGCTTTAAGCTTCGAAGCAATAGTGATGGCAAAGACACATTTGTTCTCTTCAATCCTTCAAGGTTAGGGTCGTTGAGGTCCACTGAAGTGAAGAAAGATAACACTATTTCAAAGAAAGAAAAAATCAAGAAATGCAAAACAACTTTTTCAGCTCACGAGAAGGTTTACATAATGAATAAAAGGAGGAACGAAACTGTTAGGCGAAAATCATTCTTACCTTATAGACAAAACTTGATAGGGTTCTTCGTAAACATAAATGGATTTAGTAGGAATCATAATCCATTTTGATGTCTTAATTCAATATTTTCGTATTAGTCATAGGTTGTTTCGTGTCCTTGTTGTAAAATTAACTTTTAAGACATGGAATATATGTATATAACTTTATGTTTATATTAAATTAGATTTTGGGGATATTTCTTTGCTCTTTAAAAGAAAGAAGACATTTTATTTCCTTAAAGAACAAATAAATTGATTAATTTTGTTATGTCCCATCAGGGGTGGCTCAATGGGTAAGGCAGGTAAAGCAACCGCTTTAGGCCTCCAGGTCTCAAAGACCTCAAAAAAAGTTAATATGTTTTAGGCCTAAGGCCACAAAGGCCTAAAAAAATTTAATATGCTTTAAACTTCAAGGCCTCAAAAAATTTAATACTCACATATTATTATAAAATAAAAAATATTTAATTTAAAAATTATACTAACAAAATTTTAATTAAAATTTAAATATTTTAACTGACTTTATGTTTACATTGGTGCTATAAATATTTTTAATGACTTTATATTAGTA
>Ga0209489_101200_pt1 | contig 52869 bp, 31 predicted proteins | sample SiratrowhiteBW_FD_187527 | JGI IMG/M metagenome (GOLD analysis project Ga0209489, IMG submission 187527) | Root nodule microbial communities of legume samples collected from California, USA - Siratro white BW (SPAdes) (version 2) | ecosystem: Host-associated > Plants > Roots > Nodule | place...
AATAAAACATAAAGATTTGATCACTTTGGTGATTACAAATCTATCATACAAATAATTCCAATAAATAAAATTATCAATAATTTGGAATTAAAATAAAACATAAAGATTTGATCACTTTGGTGATTACAAATCCATCATACAATTAATTCCAATAAAATAATCATTAATTTAAAATTAATCAAAACATAAATCATAAAATTAATTTACAAATCAATCATAAAATTAATTTTAACAAATCAATCAATTAATGATTAATTAATTATCATTAATGCAGCGGAAAATAATTATGAAAACATTATACCCACTTTTAAAAATAAAACTTTAAACCATAAGCATCATACGGCACAGCAGTGGCTATCAAGATTAATTTGAATGAAGGTGTAGCAATAATGGTTACACATTCACGTGCTATCCAAATCCACATTCACCAAATCAAAATCTTCAATTAGGGGCACATGTTTTGCTTCTTACATAAAGAAGAAGGAATAAAAAAAAATAAAAATTGTTGAATCCCGAAATTACACACTTATACCTAGGATTCTTTTATACCCATTAGATGAAAATGGACGGGACCTTTTGCAGTAAACATAACCTCATAAATTGCTATCTTAATTAAAATTAAATAAATCCCTAAATATCTCATAACATTCCTTGCTATTAGTTTCTTCCCATACGAAAATAAAATCAGTGATTTCAATGCAATTTTTTTTTTCATGCGCTTGATCCACGTAGGTATGGTGCATTAATTCATTATCCATGATATTCAGTATCAATTCAATTTTCAATTAATTTGAAAATCACATAGGCTTCACATAAAGCACATAAATAAGATAGAGAAGAAGCATATTATGAGATTCAAAACAGTAGACATCTATTTATTCAAAAATCCCTAATTTAAATTTAGGATTTATCAAAATTGGGAAAAAACTACAATTGGAGAATCATAAATTCAATCAACTATGTGCTCTGACATGTAAAATTAAACAGGATCTTAGAATTTATGATTCTCACATAATATAGATAGTGAGAGAGACTTACCTTAATCCATAAGAGATCTTCTTTATTCTCTTTATCTCTTTTCTTTATTCTTCTTTGACTCAATCTATCTCTTTCAGTCACTGATGGTATATTATGTAGAACTCTCTCATACTGCAGAGACAGAACCCTATATCTTTATATAACCAATGTCCATCAAATTGGTTACCATTAGTTATTATAAAATAATAACCAATTTCCATTAATTTAGTTATTATCAATAATATTTGTAACAAACTCTCATAAGTTAGTTAACTTCTCATAATTACCAATACGTACTTTTATTTTATTAAATCAGATCCTGATATTTCACATGAGTCATATTATGAAATAATTTATTTATTTTCTAACATTAGATCCTTTATATTAGTATAAAAGACAAGTGTCATACCCAAACAGCATTTAATTTATTACAAACATTTTTTTTTATGTAAAACTAAGTTTTAGAAAGAGAAGACAGAGAAGAAAAATTTAATTTTAAAATAGTTGTTTTTCCTTCTCTCTTGCATGTTGTCTTGTTTTTCCCATAGCACCATGTATCATGCATTATTTGTCTCCCCTCACAACATATGCCTAGTCAATATTTTAATAAAATGAATTCATTATTTATACTTTAATATTAACTACGAAAATTATTAAATAAAGTAACTCATTATTCATACATTTCATTTAAATTTTAAATAATTTATATATGTATGTATTTTAATAAAAAAAATAGAAATAATATGATAAACTATATTATTAGTAAAAAATAACATGATTTTTTAGTTTTCACGTAAAAACTTAAAAAGATAGATGAATAGATGAAAACACCATAAGAATAGATAAATAAAAAGACAATACAATAGTACATCATTATGGTGGACACTTCATTATCTCTTATAATGCACATAATCCACGGTCAACATTTCCTAAGATAAAGCATACGAGTGACCCATTATTTAACTCAAACAACTTTTGTACTATAGAACAACAACTTCTTGTACCACAGAAAAAGCTTAACTTTTTTGTACATCAGATTTATTAATTATACGTGATTCATAGTTTTAAAAAGAGTAAACTGATTTGTTCCCCACTTGTAATCCAATATCCGAACTTAATATACGTCTATAAAACTTACCAAAATATTGTATCAATTAAGTTAGATAGTTCTAACTTTTAATACAAATTTTGCAAGTTTATAAACGAACTAAAGCACATAAATTAAGTTTAGTAACTAAAGCACAAATGAGAAAGGACACATAACGTTCAACGTACAGATATTAAAAAGTTATATTTTGCTAAAAGTAGGGTCAGTCATGAAGTGAAGTCCATCGTTGAAATGTTGATGAGAGGAAGAGGTGGAGGTGGTAGAGGAATAATGGTAGACGTAAACATTGTATTCCACTGTGGCATCACCTTTGTGATAATCAACCTTGACAGTGCGAGCTAGAACAAAGCCACGTGCGAAGCGGAAAGCACCCGTGCCACCAAGAATCGGCATCTCCCTCACTGGAACTACGATCTCATTCCTCCCTAACACACTCAAAGAACTGCCATTGAATTCTCCTTCTAGGAATGTCAAGGTCATCCCCATCACTATCTCCAAATCCAAACCAGGCCTTTGGGTTGCAGATAGGTAAAACCCTTGAGCTTTTCCTATCTTTCTCGACTCAACATCAGGTCCAATGGTCAATGGGTCCTCCATCACCACCATGGACCCAAATGGAAGGGGAGAGTTGGCCATGATCTTTGGAGGGTCCATTACGATGACAGAGGGTTTCTCATGTGTATAAATTTCATGAAAGTAGAACCGAATATGTGTGAGCTTCTCACGAGAACGTAACTGATCAGGAGATATAGTTTGGTGGAAGGTGGCAGAAACCAGTGAAGTGAAAAGAAGGGTAACAAAGAAAGTGAATAAGCAAGTTTGAAACTTAGCCATGGGAGTTGGAAGATAATAACTGTGTGATGAACTTAGTAAGCTGATGCTACCATGTGAGTAGAGAGGACTCTTTATAACAATTGAGGTACGGCAATTTGCTGAATAAAAAAGTAGTTATTATTGGATGCATAGAAGTGTTAGTCAAAGAAGGTTGGATTTAAAATTGAATCAATGTTAGTTGTTATTAGGGCCTAATCGTTCCTACCTACTACTCGCTGCATGCAGATTGAGATAAGTAGTGTACATGCTACTCAGTAGAAGACTGTTTATTTATGAAACAGTATTATTTGACGTTTGGAACGACCTCGTCAATTATAGGTGTGTGCAAAAATAAATAAAAAGTGATAATTAGATTAATAAATTTGCCCGAAAGTTGGTTGAATTTAAAATTGAATTGATTAATAATTAATCCAAGACCTCCAAGTTTTCTTGATTTGCTAGCTCGATCCAGTTGCAACGTTGAAATAATCTTCTATTTTTTTTAGATTATATAATTGTCTAATTGATTCTTACGTACACTGATTCTACTATGCCAGAATAGACAACAATTTATAACAAGTGAGAGTTGGTGTAACCTCCACCGTTTGATTTTTCTGAAAAATATAGTCAGTTTTGGGTGCCTTATAAGACCAAATTTTAGGAAGGAATATGCAGTAAAGAGAAAATTATTTTTAGAATAGTTGTTGTTCCTTGTCTCTTACATTTTGTTTTTCCCCTAGCAGCATGTATAATGTATTATTTATCTCCACAACCATGTTAAAAGAACAAAAAAAAACAAAACTCATACGTGAACTCATATATGCGTAGGCAATAATTTTAATAAAATGAAATCATTATTTGTACTTTAATAAGGTTACCCCAAACCTTTTATATATTTAATTTTAAACATTCCAAACTTCTTCAATACATTAATACATATTTTTTCTGATTTCGTAAAACTTTAATATGAACTCAAGCCATTGTCATCATCATTGTAAATCAAATAATCAAAATAAATTCTAATAACTAATATATCTTTAGTTTTGATTTGATGAAGAAAGTTTGTTCATTTGAGCATTTTTAAATCCTTCCTTCATGAAGTAAGATTGTAAATGACTCGTCTTCATTCAATTCTGTCACAACTGTGATTATGGGGCGAGTTACTATAGCTTTTTAGGAGAAAACTATAGAAAAACCAAAAATAAAAAATGTCTACGAACCAGATTCAAGATTCGGGAGTCGGTTACATGGGGAAGGTATTAGCACCTCCAGAACGCTGGTCCTAATTACCTTTAAATTAAATGAATAGAAATAAGTGTGGTTCTACAAAATGTTATTTTTTCCCAAAAATAATAATTACAGCAACTAGAAATGAATATATATTTACAAAAAATACAGTTCAGGACTTAACAATAAACAAAACAAATAATAAAAGAGACAAATTTTTATTTTTTATTTTTTTTTAACCCGACAAGGATTGACGTTGGTCCTACGTAGGGATCACGTAATTCTAATTTTAAAAGTTGATTGATAATAGTTTGATATTTTTTATTTTTTCAAAATTTCATTTAACCTTGTTTTTTTGAAAGAAAAAGTTTATATTTGTTTATTGTTAAAATTTTATAAAAACTGTTAATTAAATTTTTTTTTATTTTTTTTGAAAATATTATATATATTTTTAAATTATTTTAAATCTAATATTTTATTTTTAAAAGTTTATGTTAAAAGAAAAAAGGTTCTTTTTATTCTTTTCCTAACTTACTTTTATTTTGTTATTAAAAAAATATATACAACATAAAAACAGTAGGATTAATTAAAAATAAACAATGAATCCTAATACCTTAAAAAATAAACAATTGAATTACTTTGTTTCTGATTATTTTGGTTTTGTTCCCATTTGGTTTCTTATCAAGCACCTAAATAATAATCTCCTAAATATAATAATTTATTGTGACCATTAAAATTAATTTAACAATGCTTGCAAAATAATTACTCATTGACACTGTATCAGTGCATAGTTTGAACAAGACACAACAAATACAAATGAAAACATGAATCTGGACAAAATAAAAAAAAAGACAGAAACAAGACAAGACAGATTCTGGTTTCTACTGGACTCTTAGATTTTTTTTCAACAGAATCCAATAATATTTTTCAATATTTTTTTTAGTGCACTGTATCAGTGCACAGTTTGAACAAGACACAACAAATACAGATGAAAACATGAATCTGGACAAAATAAAAAAAAAGACAGAAACAAGACAAGACAGATTCTGGTTTCTACTGGACTCTTAGATTTTTTTCAACAGAATCCAATAATATTTTTCAATATTTTTTTTAGTGTCTTTTTCTCTCTAAATTTCTAAGAATTTCTATGTATTCTCTGCCTCTCCAAATCTGTCCTCTCATTTGAAAATAGAAGCAGTTCTTTATATTTTGTCTGTCCATCCCTTCATCTCCCTCCATACCATTCATAACACTATGTATTAACTCCTTTTGGCTTAAGACCGTATGGTTACATTTCAGGAAGAATAAGTAAAAAGACAATAATAATAATAAAAAAGAAAAATGAATAGTCAGTGAACATGAATAGCCAGTGAACATGAATAGTCCCTGAACATGAATAGCCCTGAATGTATCAGTATAGAAAGACTATGAGATGAGAGTTAAATAAGGCTATGGGAGTTTAAATGTCAAAACATGATTGTTAGTTAAATGTTAAAAGCATGACTTTTGGTTAACTAATTAAAGAATTAAAAGGTACTAAAGTTACATAAGGACTTGAATGGGTAATGTGTTTCTGTAAACCTTATAAACCTTAGGACTTATGTGGCAAGCACAATTAACAGATAATAAGATGTAAACAGTAACTTTTTTATTAGTAAATTAGACTTCAGAAAACATCTCTATATTCAATTGGGTTCACTTAATTTTTCTATTCAATTAATTTTAAGACAGACCAAACACCCTTTTTTTTTATTTTATCATTTTTTACAAATTTCATTTTGTCTTATTATTATTATTATTTAATCAAACTTTACTATAAAGTCAAAGTTCCTTTTTATTATTTATTCTAAATACCAAAGAAACTAAACTGACACATGTTAAAAAGTTTTAATTTCTTATTTTTATTCTTTTATTTTATTTTTTTCTTTTTTATATTTGTAAAAATAATTTTTATTTGTCCTGATGAAATTGGGTGTTGACAAATTCTAAGTAGTTTGATTCTTTATTCTATTTGAGACTTTCATATTAAGAATGATCTAAATTGTGACACTTAAAATATTTCATTGTGATCTTTGAGAATGATCCTCTTCAACTCCAATTCACTCATCTTCTTCTACTATTTTCCACCTTAGCTTTTTGCTTATCATCTCTACTACTTCTTTTAAATAAACTACTAAAGAATTTTGAAGCTCGTTAATGAACATTGTTTTTATGTTCTTTGACTTCTCCACTAAAACTATAACATATGTGAATCTCCTTTTTAATATTTAAAAATTATTTTCCACCACATTCAAATCACATATTTTCTCAACCCCTCCTCATTTTGTCCACTTATTACTCTAGTAAAATATCTAATAATGGTTTCAAATTCTTTCATTTCAAATACTTCAAAATCTCTTCTTAAATAATTAAGAAGTATCTTTTTAGATATGATTATTGTCCCCAAATTTTTATTATAGAAAATATCATACAATCTTATATATGTGTTTATGCTCAAAGATTAATATGTTAATAGTAAAAAAAGAAACATAATATCTGACTTTATGATCCTTTATTCTAATGTTTTCTACTTTATTATAACTCTGCATCAGTTATCACAGCTTTTCTTGTGAGAGTTCTTGAAACTAATTTCAACCAAACTTTAGATACAAAGAAATTTTTAAATCAACTCATTCCTATTATTATAATGTAAACCATCAAAGTAAAGAATTTTCGAATAAATATTTTCACTACTCAATTTTTTACTATATTCTTTTCTCTTAATCAAGTTGCAGATTAGTTATATATCAAGTCAATAAAGACCTTTAAAAAAATAATAGAAAAATATATGTAATTTGCAAAACTTCATAATTTTATTGAATCAAGATGACTCTTATACGGTCTTCAAAACCACAAAAATCTTTTCTTTTCCTAACAGTTTATTCTCTCTATTGTAACATTAAAAACTTTTTCATCTTCTAATTAATAACAATAATAATACTATTTTCTTCGTAATAGCAAAAACTTCTTCAATTATGGTGGATTCCTTACTTCATTCCCTCTTATCTATTACACAATGGACATAGTCAACGGTTCATTCCCCAAGAAAAATTATATTTGACACATTATTTACCTCAAGCAACTTGTACTACATCAAAAATTCCATTTATTATTATACTCGATTTATAGTTTTAAAAGGAGTAACATAAGAACTTAGTCTTTGGATTTATTCCCCACTTGTAGTCCAATACACGAACTTAATTTATGTGTATAAAACTTACAAAAATATTATATTAAGTTAGTTTAGTTTTTAAAACAAATTTTGCAATTTTATAAACCAACTAGAACACGTGAATAAACCTTTTAAAAATAAATAAGTTGTCTTCTTCAAAAATTACATATTTAAAGGATGCTAATCTTATCAAAATTTATTAACAGTTGCAAAATCACGAAAAGGACTAGTTAAATAAAAAATATATTTGCTGAGAAAATTATTGATATATTATTTTCCTTAAAAAACGTAAAGAACGAGTTATTTTCTTATGATGTTGTTCCACCACAACAAATACGCACAGTAGTGTGAACTTTGTGATGACCTCGAGACCCATGCAATTTGTGTATGCCTAACCGATGTTAAATTGGTTTTTATTAATTCTTTGAATTCTAAATTGTTTTATGAAGGAGACAAAGAAGGGATGGTTGTCAAAAATCACTTTTTTTTAAGCATAGTGTGAAGTTCATCGTCGAGAAACTTCCCTTTATTCAGGTGTTCTTTTTTTAGTGTGGTGGTGTAGTGACAATCGTGATGGTTCTTGGTGGCAAAAATTGACATTTAGATAATGATGTTCTAAATATTAAAACAAAAGTTAATAGAAATGTTATAAAATGTGGACTCATAACAGATTCGGTGATCGAGGAATCAATTATTTGTTTGTCTCATTATATTTTAAAAGTTAAATTAATATAATGGTTTTAATGTCTAAGTTACCTACATGTTCATGGTTCAATGGATTGATTCTTCCTTACGTGGTTATATGAAAAACAGCATGATTGAAAAACTTTCTAGAAAGTGTAAAAAAAACAACAAAAAACCAGTCCATTCAAAACAGATTTACCTGTTAATTCAGTTTTAAGATCGTTTTGATGATAATAAATTATGTTGTGAGAGTCTATATGTGAAGTTTTGAGTATAAAATAATGATTGTATTATGAACAGTTTAGAAAATAATTTGCTAAGACATATTAAGGTAAGATGATCATTTCTCGTATAGTTAGTTAACATAGTTAACACCTACATTGTTATTGTCTAATGACTATATCGTTTACCTCATAAATTTTTAGATAAAAAACGCATAAGGTATATTAGAATGTATCTAATAGTGTAAAAATTAGACAACTATTTGTTGTTTAGCTAATTAATATTCATATCTCATTGTGTAATACATTTAATAACTAAATAATATATCTAGTCTAAATTATAGATATTTATATTTACGGATATTTAAATAAGTGTCTTTAGTTTTAGAAGATATTTTTATAGTCAAGTAAGTAGATGAATAAGAGGTAAGAGGTTGAATGTAGATAAGAGAGGAGTAAAGAAGGGTGATATGCAGGAAAATAAAATTCATAACATAACACAAATAATAAGTTGTATAAGGAGAATATTAGAATTAAGGATTCAGGAAGGAGAAAGAATCTCATAGTATAACAAAAATTGGTTATGACAGAAGAGAGAAAAGGAATTCACCACAAACAAACAATTCGATTACACAAAGTCATTATGCTAGCTACTTGTAGCCTTCTCCCACATCACACACCAGGCCACCTTGTTTTTCTTAGGCCATTTTTTGCTTTCTTACATTACCTTCCTCTTTAACTACAATGTTGTCCTCGAGGTTGAATTGAGGGTAAGCCTTCTTGAATTCTAAAATTGACTCCTATGAAGTCTTTCCTGCTGGACCTTCTCTCCATTGTATTTGTACTTACTGCATTTCTTTTCCGTTCTGTAGTATAGTATTACTCTGCTGTCAATAATAATATGCAGATCTATGATGAGACCAAATTATGTAGTTTGTAGGGGTAATGGCAAATAAGGATTCTGTTGATTTCCTCTAAACCTCTTAAGCATTGAAATATGAAACACATTGTGAATCTTAGTTGTTTCTGGCAAAGAGGGAGGGTCTCGACCATATAATGTTTTGTATGGGGTCATTTTGATGGTACTATATATGGAAGTGTTGTACCAATATTGAGCCCGAGGTAACATAGTCAACCAGTTTTTAGGATTGTTATAGCATAAGTAGCGTAAATACATCTCGTGTGTTTTATTCAAGACCTCACTTAGTCATCTGTTTCTGGATGGTATGTTGAGCTCATGGCTAATTTTGTGCCCTGTGCTTGAAATAGTTGTTTCCAAAATCTACTGATGAAGACTTTGTCTTCGTCTGATACAATGGTCCTAGGAAACCCATGTAGTTTGACAATATGTTGCACAAACGCTTCAACCACACTTTTGCTATTAAAATCCTCTTTTAAGGGTACAAAATGAGTAAAGTTAGATAAACGATCTATGACTACCATAATTACAGAATAACCATGTGATGGAGGCAACACTGTGATAAAATCCATGCATATTGCTTCCCATACCTGAGAAGGAATTGGCAAAGGATGCAATAATCCAGCAAGAAACTTGGTTTCAGATTTAGCTCTTTGACAAACTATGTAGGATTGCACATAGTTCTTAATTTCCTTTTTCATATTGGCCAATAGAAATTAGAACATATGTGAGCTTCATGCATGAATTATAGAAAAGATGTGTCATGCATGGATTAGAAATTACCAAACAATGATAAATTCACCTTCATGCATGAATTGTAGAAAAGATGTGTCATAGTTCATTATGTAAGCTTTGAGTTGCTTGAGCCACATTGTCCCAAGATTAAATCTCCTCCTGCCATGTGAAGCACATATACATCTGAATTTGAACCTTGTGTCCTAAGAGTGACACATCCAAAGAGAGAATATATCCCTCAACATTCATAGTCTCAAAATTACCCACTATTACTTTAAATCCAGGAGTTGGTTCCACTGATAAGTTCAAAAACTTGGTTATTTGTGGTTGAACTGCCCCCATCAATCAATGCATGAATTTCCATACCATTTATTTGGGCCAAAGCCTGAGGTTCCATGTAGATCATTGTAGGATAAATGATGCTCCCTCACTTGCTGCTCCAATTGCTGTAACACCACGTCTCCTATCTCTTTTGTTTTTATGGCTTCATCCACCTCTAACTCACTTTCACTAGTACCTTTTAATTGATATAACATGAAATGTTTGTTTGGGCATTTATGGTTTGGAGTAAACTTTTCATCACACTAGAAACAAAATCCTTTCTTGCGTTTACTTTGTTGCTCCGCCATAGTCAATCGCTTGATTGGAGTTTTTGAATTACTAAAGTTAGAGCGTTGACTAGGTGTGGACAACAACGGTGGTAAATTTGATTTTGCTAGTGTTCGTGCTACAGAGTAAATGTTTTATTGGTGGTGTGATGGCCGATAAGTTTGAGGTCCATGTGTGATTTTCATGTTTGGAATACACTTGTTATCATATAACCTAGCAAGACTAACTGCTCTCATCAGCGATGGAGGACATTGAGCTTTACCTTCTCTTTTAATTTCAGCTTGTAACCCACTGATAAAACAATCTCTTAATGCTTATGGTGGTTTGATGTTGGTATGATTGGTCAATGCGACGAATTTTGCATAGTATTTTGTCACTTGTTGGTGCTTAAACAATAATTCTCATGGTGACTTGAAGAGAGTAAGGCCAAATTTGATTTCAATTGCTCTCTTCAATTGATTCCATGATCAAAATTGTGTCATGCATTGTGACATTTGAAACCGAGGTATAGCCATTCCCATCATACGAATTGTTGCGATTCCAATCTATTCTTCCTTCGAAATTCGACAAAAATCAAAGTATTGATCTAAAGTGAAAATCCAACCCAAAGCATCACTACCATCAAATTTGGGAAGGTCGCAATGCACCCTTGAAGAATGTTGTTGTTGATGGTGGTGGGACTCGTAATCTGAATTTGAGTTCGTACCATGTTGATGCCTATCTAGAAGTTGAACTATTGAACTCTGAATTGTATTAAATTTCAGTTCTTGGTTTCTATAATATGAGCTCGTTCAACCTTTTGTTCTGTCACCTTCATTCTTGTGTTTTCCCCTATTGACATGGCTCAGAAGCACCAAATGGAAGGGGTGATATGCAGGAAAATAAAATCCCCAATAGAAATAAGTTGTATAAACTTCAATGCAAATATTGCCTTTGGGAATTAATTGTTCATAACATTAGCAACTAATTAAAAGTGTAATAATTTATTACACCAAATTGGAGAATTAAAAAGGGAAATAGAATTTTCATGGCGGCTGTCCCAAACTTCCAGTAATACAATATCTAGTGTATAAGGAGAATATCAAAATTAAGGATTCAGGAAGAAAAAAAAATTCATGACATAACAAAAATTGGTTATGACAAAAAAGAGAGAAAAAGAATTCACCACAAATATTTCTATCACACAAAGTTCTCATGTCAGCTAGCCTTCTTTATATTGCTTCTCCTCAACTCTTTTCTTGTCACATCACACACCACATCAGCTTGTTATCAGCTTGTTTTTATTTGAAAGCTCTTTACCGAATATGTGATGTGTAATAGATGAGTAAAAAGACTGAATAAAAAAAAATATTTCATGAGATATAGTGTTATTTATAAAGTACTTAGACTAAGAAACATTGTATAGGTAAAAATTAAGATACACATCTATCTGAGATGATTATCCATATGTCTCACAGACATTTATGGGTGGTACAATTATGTTTACGTTGAATATTTATTCCAAATTTTATATACAGTTGTATTAAACCTTTTAGGTTATACGATAATTTTTTTTTATATAAAATCTTCTATAATTTAGTTTCTTCATGATAATTCAGTTTCTTCCTTTATTTCATTACTTCTAGGTATTTTTCATAACTATTAAATAATTAAATCAAATCTCTCATTGGTTCCTGGTGGATTCAGAGTTGGTTTTAAGGAAAAGATTTTTGCTTTTCCATATCAAAGCAATAATGAACAGAAAAGACAACGTAAAAGTTAGTGGCAATTTATAATTTCTTTTTGCTACATCAAGACTTGCAGTTATTTAATATTTTTAAAAGGGAAATTAATCAGTTTCGGCATAAATGCAATTTATTATTGACTTACCTAACACCACAATTGACTATTCAACATTTCGGATATTTTTCAAGGAAAATTTTAGCTTTAAACGTTATTCAAACAACGTCACTTGTAGATATTTTAAGGACAAATGTATTTTTTCCTGGTATAATAAAAAAGTGTCTTGAAGTATAACAATTAATTGCGAGGAATGTTGGTTTCTGAACCTGTTTACTCTTCCAGTGCAGTACTACGTGTTCCAAGCGTAAGATTAACGTATGACAACTCAAAATATTTGGTGGAAGACTATTATTATCCTCATTTGATTCAATATTATCCAATTCGAATATAATAGTCCCATATATGTATAATGTGCAAAATAAAAAAAAATAAACAATTGTATATTTTAATTTTGTGTTTACTATCGGGGTTGGAAGACCATGTGGAGTTTGGATTTGAAAATATAAAAGTTATTGTCAGTATTTGTATTTTTTATTATATTGTCTTATAATTTATTTTGTAAATAAAAATAAATGTGCACTATTACTATTTTCAATAGTTAATTGAAGACCTCCAAGATTTGCTAGCTCGATCCAGTTGCAAGGTTGAGTCAATCCCTTATTTTTTTTAATTATATAGTTTGTCTAATTGGTTCTTACTTAGACTGATTCTTTAAAAAAAACTATATATTCATACAGTAAGAGTTGACAACTCTGATGTGATGGTTTTCTTTAAAAGAATTATACATAATTGAATCATAATAGTATTCAGTGATATAAAAAAAATATTAAAATAATATTATTATGGGTTGTTAAACAAATAAAAAAAAAAGTTAGGTGCCAACCTATCAGAGTTCAGTCTTATAGGAGAACTTGCAACAAGTGAAGGTGTGAAAGTCTCCATGCTGAGTTGGTGTAACTTCCGGCGTACGGTTAATTTTGGGTGTTTTTTGGTTTGTCAGAATCATAATTTTTTTTATCAATTCATATAATAAAAGTTTGTATTAAGAGTGTATACATATATTTAATGTAATATAAAAATGAAAAATAAAATAATAAAAATCTCGACTATTTTATTAATATAAAAAATAACAAGATTTCTTAGTTTTTGTTAAAATATTTTATTGTTACTAAATTTAAATTACTAGATACTTTTATGTTACTAGGAAGCACGGAGCTAACACTATTAAAGATAGTAAATATTGACTAGTTTAGAAATAAAATATAACTAGTCAAATAAACTATATTTTTAGTGACTAATAATCATATAAAGATTTATTTATTTAGAGACGTCTAATTAGGATATGATTGTAAGAATCTTTTTAGTCATAATCAATCTATTTCAAAGATTAATTTTTGTTAATAAATAAAATAAAATTAGATACTAAGTTTTCTATTTCTAACTATCAAACTAGAGATTTAAATTTTTAGTCACTAATATCTAACTTACAATTACACATTTTTTGGGGGTTTCTTGAACTAGCAAATCTAATTTAGCCATGCGTGCTATTTTATTCATCAAAACATCATTCTTCCTTACTTTTCAATTAATGTGTTTCAATTCTCGAACTCTAATGATTCCTTTGGGTTTGGCTCAAATTTTATGGTCTTTTAAATTTAAGTGTAACACAATAATGCTCAACGATTGTATTATATGTCAAAATATGAATTTTTTTTAAAATCGAAATTACATATATAATAAACTAATGTTTAATAGAAGGGGTTACAGTGATTGATTTTTTTTTTTTAAATATAAGTTTGTGTCTTATGCGGGTTAAGAAACGAATTTATAAAAAAATTGAAGTTTTTCTATTTTAAAGAAGTTAAATTTTACTTTTATAAGAAAGAATTCATTCACAAATATATTAAGATTTTTACCACAAAAGAGGAACACCTCAATATATTTGAAAGCATCATTTATGATGTTGCCTTAATATATTTGAAAACACAGTTTATGATGTTGCTAGTCCAGGACATAAAATGGATTATGATTAAGAAATCGATCATGATAAAAAAAAAATGGATGAGTCTTCAAATATAGAAGTTCAAAAGCTTTATCAATTATTAGGTTCAACCCAAAAACGATTATGACTTAAATGCAATAATCATATAATCATACGTTAAATTAATCTTTAATTAAATTAATGATTAATTTTATAATTTTAGAAAATAATAATTTGATTTCTAAATTCAATTTTTTTAATGTAAAACTGAATTAAGAAAAAAATTTCCTACCTATCAGGACGGCTACATTTATCATGGGTGTATTATGCATTTCTTAATTATCAAAATAAAGAGAGCTCTATTTCTATTTTAAAATCACATGTTAAGAAAATTATGAGGGATCTCCACAAAGCAAGCAACCAATTCACACTACATGAAGCCAAACCATCTTTGAACAAACAGACCAATATATAAATAAACACATACAGTACTTTCAAATAACTTCTTTTATTATTCATATATATTCATAATCATATGTTTTTCTCCCTCTTTCTCTCTCCTGTTACATAATAAACACAACGGTCAACATCTGTTGAGAAAAATTATTTAAGAGGCGCATTATTTAACTATGCAACTTGCACTACATCAAAGACTTGGACAACAGAACTATTCATAGTTTCAAAAGGAGTGAATTAGGAAAACTTGTCTCTGGATTCATTCTCAACAGGAGTCTAATTACTTGACTTATTTACGTGTGTAAGTGAGTTTGAAACTTACGAAAAATTGTATCAAATAAGTTAGATAGTTCTAACTTTTAATACAAATTTTGCAAGTTTAAAAACGAACTGAAACACATAAATTAAGCTTAGCAACTAAAGTACGAGTGAGGAAGGGCATAGAACTTTCAGCTATTGAAAGTTATATTTTGCTAAGAATAGGGTCATTCATGAGGTGAAGTCCCTCGTTGAAATGTTGATGAGAGGAAGAGGTGGAGGTGGTAGAGGAATAATGGTAGACGTAAACATTGTATTCCACAGTGGCATCACCTTTGTGGTAATCAACCTTGACACTGCGAGCTAGAACAAAGCCACGTGCGAAGCGGAAAGCACCTGTGCCACCAATAATTGGCAACTCCCTCACTGGAATTATGATCTCATTCCTCCCTAACACACTCAAAGAACTGCCATTGAATTCTCCTTCTAGGAATGTCAAGGTCATCCCCATCACTATCTCCAAATCCAAACCAGGCCTTTGGGTTGCAGATAGGTAAAACCCTTGAGCTTTTCCTATCTTTCTCGACTCAACATCAGGTCCAATGGTCAATGGGTCCTCGATCACCACCATGGACCCAAATGGAAGGGGAGAGTTGGCCATAACCTTTGGAGGGTCGATTATGATGAGGGAGGGTTTCTCGTTTGTAATAAGTTCATGAAAGTAGAATCGAATGTGTGTGAGCTTCTCACGAGAATGTAACTGATCAGGAGATATAGTTTGGTAGAAGGTAGCAGAAACTAGGGAAGTGAAAAGGAAGGAAAGGATTAGAGGAACAAAGAGAGTTTTGAAATTAGCCATGGAAGGAGATGGGGTAGCTAATAGGTTTAGAAAGATTGTTGTCTAATTAGTAGGTTTTGGTGATACTTCTTCACCAAATGGGAGCAGTATTTATAACAAAGTAGAGATGTGAACTATTTGATGTTAGGTAAACCTCACGTGACACTATCGACAGGAGCAAAGCAATAACAAGTGGTCATTGGGTAAATAGATTTTAGTCCAACATCCAAGCTTTCATAACTACCTTTTAGGATTCAGGTTTAGGACAACAAAAAAATATGTCTTCTATAATACTTAAAATTACAACAAAATTAACATAATGTTTTTACTGTCTAACCTTACTTAGAGGTCCTTTCAATTGATGGATTCCTCCTTACATGATTATAATATTGGATCAGTCTCTGCCTTGTGGATTCAAACTTGTTTTTATGGAAAAGATTCTTTTCTTTTGCTTTTCCATGTCAAATCAATAATGAACAGAAAAGACAATGTAAAAGTTAGTGGCAAATTATAATTTCTTTTTCGCCACATGACGACTTCGCAATTATCTGATCATTTTAGGAGGAAATTACTCAGTTTGGGCATAAACGCAACCAAACAGCAACAATTGACTATTCAACATTTAGGCTAATTCTCAAGAAAAGTTGTAGCTTTAAACGTTTTTCAAACAACGTCACTTGTAGAAATTTTGAGGACAAACGTTAAATCACATGTTTTGAAATGGTATAATAAAAAAACACGACTTGAAGTTTAACAATTAATTGCGAGGAATTATCCGGTGTAAGTTAACTCATGACATTTTACTCAAATATCTGGTGGAAGAGTATTATTATCTGTAATCTTATTCAGTATTATCCAATTCGAATATAATATGCAAAAGAAATAAAAATTAAATAATGTAATTGTAGAATTTCATATCAATACTTTTAATGAGTTTTACAATCGAGGTTGCAAAATTATGAACCTTTTGGGTGATATTATTATGGGAATAGAGCGTATTGTTACTACCAGATATATACACGTTATGGTTTATTACATTGTCTTATAAATTTTTTATACGTATTATTACTTTATTATATTTTTTTATATGTTGTTGTTTATTCTATGAAAAAGTAAGATAATTAAATACATTATTTACCGTAAATTATATTTAAGTTATTTTGTTTTGATGGTTTTTTACGATACAAAATTTATAAATAAAAAAGAAATAAAAGCTTGCATTTTTTTGGCTAATAATATTAATGATTTTTAATTTGAATATATAAGATGAAAGCCACGTAAGAAAGAATAATTTATGAATTTAATATTTTTTTTTTGTATTTAATTTCGTTTTGTTTTATTACTTTTAACTTTTTTTTAAAACTTTAGTATTGCCTTGCTTACAACTTTTTTAAATCTTATAAGTCTAATTTATGTTATATCAATTTAGTTTGTTTTTCTTGTCGTGACATCTCCTTTAAATAAATATATAAAAAATACTTGAAATAATGAATGAAATTCAAATAATAATAATCATAAAAAAGGAGTATATTTTCTTAAATTATTAAAAATAGAATATTTTGACATGACATTTTATTGATGTGATTTTAACTTATACATATTTCTTTACATTTTTAGGGTAAGTTGAAACATCCTTCACTCGTAAATTCGTCTTCTTTCTTCTTCGTAAATTATTAGACATAAATGGGCAGAGTACTCGCTTTTGTTTTTACAAGAATAGTTCTATATCTTTACATAACAATCATATCCATCAATAATAGAATAACTTTTCTCTTTAACAATTTTCTATTTAATAATTTTTTTATTGAAAGTTTTTCACCTTCAATGTTTTTCATCCTTAATATAAAGAGATAATAAACTTTATCGATAATTTTTTTAAATATTTAAATCGTGACTTTATGAACTCATACTTTAATGTTTTTCTCAACTTACAACTTGTTCATCTTTTTTATTAAAAATTTTATCGATATACTTTAATTCTTATCTTAACATTTTCTTTCATCGACATATATCATTTATTCCACTTTTTTACTAATAAATACTATAATAAAAATAATCTTATTATATGAAATGAAATATTCTAAACGTAGAACACGGATAGTTATTTTATTTGATTTTGGTGAGAGTTTTTTTCAATTATGTGCTAATTTATTTCCCTTTTTCAACTCTACTATATTTTAATTTTTTTCTTTTTTCTTTTTTATATTTGTGCTCTTTTTTTCAAATCTTGTTACAAACTGTTAAATATGATTAAAAGTAAAATTCAAAAATAATTTAAATGGAAAATCCCATTAATAATGACTACTTATTTTCATTATATTCTTTTCTCTTTTATTTTAAAGTTATTTTTTAATTGTTAAAGACCAACCAAACATATTTATAAGAATATCACCTCTGGACATCAGGATAATATTAGGATTCGTTATGGTATTTTAAAACAACCGTCTGACATATAAAGATGGTGTATGAAAATTCTTTGGAACATTACGAATCATTTGACTGTGGTATTGAACTCAAGGACAGTTCAGTTTAGTGAAACAGAAATCCAAATCATGTGTAGTAATTAACGGGGACCACGTTAATAATATCTCCATGAGAAGGATCTTGAAGGTGGGCGTAACTTGACTTTGTGAAAAAAAAGAGTAGTTGTTGTTATCTTCAATTTTGAAAAGGTCACCAAATTTCAAGTAGTGACCGTGGACATTAGAAATATGATCATGGGGAGATAGATGTTATATCTTATATATAAAAGATTAATTTATATTACAAGTGAAATAAATCTTATTTTATAAGATGGATTTGTAAATTCAGTTAAACTTAAAATTTATTTTTTAAAATAAATCTTTTTAATATTTGATGAAAATATATGATATTATCTGTTATCTAACCGTTATTAAATGATTTATAAATATCTAATTTTATGTATGAATTAGAAAATTAAACAATCTCTTAAAAAGATTTATCAAAAAATTTATATCAACTATATATAACATTCATTCATAATATAAAAGCAGATATAAACCTTAACTAATTTAAGAAGATTGATTTGTGGTCAAAAAGAATTTCTTAAAAATAAAGACATTGATATAAAAGTTATATAGGAGAAAATTTACTTAATGGATTTACTATAAAAATGTATTAATTTTTATAATATATAACTAAGTATTATTTATTATTTTATTTTATATTAAAAAAATTAATTACATATGTTTTTTTTTATATATTGAGATAATGAATTAAATAATAGTAAAAATTGCCAAATAATTTTCTCCTAGTTCCTTTAGCAAGTTGAACGCATTCGATGTGACCCTTGTCCACGAGGAACGAGTATTCAACCATGAACAGCTACCAAGAAAATAAAATAAGTAATCACTTACAAGAAAAATACTTTTTTTCCTCACTGTTTCTATTTTTTTATTTTTAAATATTTGATTTGAAAATTATTTCAAACGTAAGTTGAGAGTAGATTCATATCATAACGTCACTAAACACAAACTCATAACAAAATCACTAATATCTCTGTATTAATGATGATAGTTACATGATAACTAATAAATCATTTGTAGTATGATATATCGTTAGAAAAAATAAATAATTTAAAAAGTGTAAATAAGATTGTAAATGAGAAAAAATTATTGATAATTATAGAAATAAAATAAAACGTGTGTAAAGAAAATTATTTATATTTATAGTTATAGATAACATAATGTTTTTACTTTCTTTCTTTTTTTGAAAAACAATTTTTAGAAACCGATGTTTAAAGTTAGAATAATTATTTTATAAAATAAAATATTATTCTTTGATGAGATAATTTTGAATTTTTTTTTGAAAAAAATCTTATATCTTTTCATTTACCCTTTTTTTTATTTTATTTTTAAAATATTAGTAGTCAAAATAGGCGTGTATCACAATATAAACTTTTTAAATCTAAAATATAATTTAAATGCCTAAAGCATTTATTTATTATGTTTTAAGTTTAATATAATTTATGCATTAAAATTATTTTGTTAATGTAAATATTAGTTATATAAAATAAATATTTATAATATGCAATGCACTTGTTAAAACAAAAAGTCATGAGAAAACAAAAAAAGTATTTAATTTCTCTTAAAAAGCATGAATATTTTTAGATTCAAGTAAAGTTTAAAAGGTAGAAATTAATATATTTTAAAAGATAAGTTAAAACATATACAACTAATAATATACGTTATATTATAAACTAGTATTTCATTTGTGCAATAAAGAAGATAAATATTTATTTGCACAACTCAAATTTATAATAAATAATTATATAAATTGTTATAATTAAAATTTATAATAGATAAATAATTTTTAACATATAAAATATATTTTATATTTATGATAAACAATTTATATTGTGATAAAAATAACAAAAATGTAATTATTACAGAAAATTTTTCAAAAAAATTTCATTGAACAATAGTTCTTAAAACGTTTTCATTCAACATATAATTAGTCTAGTTTATAAAAAGAGATTATCTTAATCTCCCATTTTTAACAAAAGTGTTTTTAAGAACTACTATTCTTTAAAAGTATTTTTTTTAAATGTTATTATATATACATTCAATGAGTCACTTACTTCATTCTGGTCTCCTATAGAATATTACATTTATTTTAAATAATATTTTTGTTGGAACCTTAATCAATGTTTACTTTTCTAGTAAGAGTAATCATTTTCAAAAAAAAAATATATAAAGTTTGGAAAAATGTTTCAGCAAAATGAAGTGAAAGAGAAATGTTGGTGAGTGATTTATCAAACTTCCCTAAGCATGTCTTGAATGTTATGCAAGTGACAGAAGAAAGTTGAATTTTTGTACATGGAATGAATGGTAGGTGGCAAAATTTAGGTTGAATATAAATATTAGATAACAAGGTGTAGCTCAAACTTCATTCTTATCCCTAAAGTGAGGTCATTCCAAGAATATATGATGCAAATTAAGTTTGAAAGCTTAGTGTGATCACAATTTTGAAGATACTACACAAAGTATCTATATCAACTCTACAAGGCTATCTTTTATTATTTTATTATAAATATATGTCGGGACAAATTCAACAAAAATAAATGGCAGTTGTAACAAACAACAATTTTAAAATAAATGTAAAACGAGTCCAGTTAATTTAGAACGTGACCTTTATTAATATTAAAATTGGTGCATATAAAAAAAAAACATATATGGTGTGTGTTCAAAAAATTATATATTTATTAAATATTAGGTATAAAAAGTTTAAAAATTTTGAAGATGTGAATTTCAATAAAAACAATTCTTAGGAAGAGAAAATCAGTTAATTAGGATTCCGTGTGGAGTGACGTAATCACGAGGAGAAGGTTTTATATATTAATATAAGATTTTTATGGTGTGTAGATAGAATGTCCCATTCATATTATTCAACACTACAAATGGTAATATGAAATTATTGTACTATTCAATAAGACTTTTAGAAAATAATTGTTACCTTTTCCTTTTCAAGACTCACATTCATATCCCTGTACCGTTTGCTATATAATTTATAATATACATACATACTTATATATATATATAAGCCTTATATGCTTTCTTGCTTTCGCAGTTTGAAACAAAAACCGATTTTAGTTTTATGTTGTAAGATGAAGGGAACAAAATCGGACCAATTTTATATAATTTTTTGAATTCTTCTTACGTTATATTGATGGCGAAAATGATCACGTTAGGTTAAGTTTTAATTTATCCTTTTTATGTCTTATTCTATTACATCATATATATTTTTAAAACTTTTAATTTAAAATTATGCATTATATTAAGTTTTAATTTACTCCTTTATATTCTACCTCATCATTTATTTTTAATTATTTTTGTATATATCTTATTTTTAATTATTTTTGTATATATCTTATTTTGTCACATCACTTTTTTTATAACTTTTAATTTAATGTAAAATTATTATAAGATTTATACTTTAATAATTTTCTATTTGATTATTGGTTGAAAATATATTTTAAGATAAAAAAATATTTTTTATTCTTATGACATAATGTTTCTTTTAATATTTATAAGGCTCGTATGTTTAACTTACAATGATGAATATAATTCTTTTAAACTTATATGAGTATAACTTTTGAAATTAAGATATTCTTAGTATTAGTGTTAATTTAGTTAATGAAAGAGAAGTATACATGTTTGATTGAACAATTGGTTTTAGAAAAAAATTATATAAAACTTTTACAAACAACTACATTGGACTATTCACTAGATCAATAAAACCAACAACAAGCAATATATTTATAGTTTACTCCAACTTATGAGTTACATCTAATTCTTTATTTAAGGTAATTAATCAATTTAATGATTACAAATGAGTGCATAAATCACTTCTTAAGACAATGAATACATAAATCTATCATGATTATCATATCTTCATCTCTCTCTACAAGACTAAGATCTCAACAATAGTAACAAAAAACTTTTAAAGATAGAAAGTTTAAGCTCACTAAGTTACTTCATATGTAGAAGTATTATAAAGGTTTCGTACATCTATAAACAACATATAGTAGCACTTGTGCATATATATGTTCTTCTTCTTCTTAATTCATTTATATAGGACTTTGCTTCATCATGTTTGTTATGATATGATATTCTTCAATCAATTTTGTCAACTGCATTATTTTAGTGTTACTTTCCTTGATGTGGGCAGACCGTAAGCAACTATAAACATGATAGTAAATATTAGATATGTTAGAACTTCAAACTTCTCTTTATAAGAAAACAATTTAAAAACAAAAAGTAAATATAAGATTGAATTATAATTAATAATGTATTGTGTTTCTTTTTTTTTATGTTTTAATATAAACATGGTATGATATATATTTTCTGTATAAAACTTATTGCAATACAATATACTTATCCACATAGTTACTAAAAATGTTTTTTTTTTATCTTTTAAAATATTTGTGGCTACCACTTTGATTTAACCATAATCAAATAACTACTATTATTTCTTCTGGAAACATCTACTAAATAATTTGATGAGAGCTTCAATTAATTAATGATTGTGGATGAATACATAATTAACTCATTATTATAATAAGTATACAAATCACTCATCACTACATGTCTTAATATCTCCTAATACTAAGATCTCAAAACTATTAACATAAAACTCTTAAAGAGAGGAAGTTTAAGCTCACTTTGTTGTCTGTGTGGTAAAGTATTACAAAGGTTTGTTCACCCACAAAGAATATTTAAAAGGTTATGAATACTATAACGTTGTATAACATTTGTGTATATTTGTGTTCATCTTCTTCTTGATTCATTTACATGTTATTATATGATATTCTTTAATCAGTTTTGTCAGCTAATTTGTTTTAACATTATTTTTCTTAATGTGTGCAAAATGTAAGCATGATAGGAAAATCTTGAATACATTGTATCTTCTTGCTTCTCTTTGTGAGGAAAAAAATTGAAAACAAACAATAAAGGTAGGATTTAATTGTTGTTAATAGCGTATTGTGGTTCTTTTATTTTTTTTTTTATGATCTAATATGAATATAAGATATATATTTTCTATAAAAAAACTTGTTGTAATTACAATATATATAGTTTCATTGGTACTATTTTTTTTTTTTTTATCTTTCAAAACATTTGTGGTTACAACTTTGATTTAATTACAATTACAAGTGAATAATTATTATTACATCATCTGATGATACTGAAAATGTTACGAAGAAGAGTATGATGAAATTCAGTTAGCATAATATACATTAAAAAATTCATGTCAATATAACGTGAACATGTGTGTACAACACTAACCTAACCGATGTTTGTTATTATCACAATTTTCTTAAAAAGATTACAATAAAATTAAATTGTCAAGAATTCAATAATAATAATAATAATACTATTATTATTATTATTAGTTAAGTTTACATTAACCTTAACAATTTATTTTTAATCAATAAATATGAAATATATTAAATTAGTATTAAAATATTAAAAAAATACATAAAAATATATGTTAGTAATGGTTATATCAAACTCTTAAAAAATAGCTTCTTACAACAAGCAATAAGATAAAATCTACTACTTAATAACATTTTTACAAATAACATTTTTACAGCAACATTCAGTTACCCACAAGTTCTATTGTACATATCATTCCAACCTTCTACGGTGTTGGGCTGGGCTAATCATATTCGTTATGCATAGTGTACCACCAATAAGTTTTTTTCACTATTGGCTTGGTAAATTTCAATCCATATTCATAATCTCTCTAGATCTCATACATCTTTCAAACAGCACATCCACAACAAACAAACCTTATTTAAGGAAGTCACATCCTGTAATGCAAAACCACTTATAACCTCATTACACCTTGCACAACATAAAACCATCCACATGTCATTAGTCCCATCAATTTGTGCTTAGAGAACCACTAAAATCTAAACTTGAACCTCCCATCGACAAGTCTTATTCATAAAATTGAGCCTAATACAGGAAGAGGTTTTTTCACTATTTTAGTGTACTTTTCAATTTTGTCTAAAATAGGTAAAAAAAAAATTATTTATTAAAATGAGTAAATTCTACCAATTAGGCATAATTTTAAATTGGTCAAAACAAAAGTAACATAATGATAATTTCAATTAATGACATTAATTAAAATCATTTTTTTTTCTGTTATCATTTTTTAATTATTTGATATTATGATTGTTAGGTTTAACAATTAATAATAAAAATAATAATCATTATATAAAAATAATTAACAAATAATTTTTTAATTATTTAGCACCATGTTTGTTACTTTAACATTTGACAAAAAATTAATAATAATAATTAATAAAACTGTAATAAAAAAATTAAGACATACAAATTTATTTTAAATTAAAACAAAATAACATAATGATAATAATAATGAAAACAATTCATATGAATTTAATAATTATTATTATTATTTTTAAATTAAAATAAAATAACATAATAATAATAATAATTAATAATAAATGAATTCAATAATAATAATTATTTTTTAAATTGAATTTGTATGAAATTATTCTTATTATTATTATTATCATTATGCTATTTTATTTTAATTTAAAATAAATTTATATCTTTTAATATTCATGTTATAGTTTTGTTAATTATTATTATTATTATTATTATTTATTTTCTTAACTGTTAAACTTAAGGATCATAGTATCAAATAATTAAAAAATGATGGAAGAGAGAGAAATAATTTTAATTAATGTCATTAATTGAAATCCTCAACATGTCACTTTTATTTTGACCAGTTTGAAATTATGCTTATCTAGCTGACAGAATTTTCCCATTTTGGTAAATAAATTTTTTTCTATCTATTTTAGGAATTAAAATTGAAAAATACACCAAAATGAGAAAAAAACTGTTTTGGAAAATCATCAGAGTATCGTTCATTTATGGTAGAGACAAATAATTTCTCTATATATTCCAACCAAAGCCATTTTCCAATGCATGTTGTTTATATTATGATTCCCCAATTCAATCTATAATATATAAATTGTACTTAAGTTTTGCTTCTAATAAAACTCTTAGGATTCCATATAGAATTAACACAAAAATTAAAAATTTAAGACTAAGATTGGAATAAATTAAATTTAAAAAATTAAGAATTGAAAACATAATAACGAAAAATTGAATAAAGGGAGAAGCCAAACTGTTAATTTAACAAAATAATCATTTTTATTCTAAATTTCAAAAAAAAAAGTGTAGATACAAATTTAGTTATAGATGTTGCCTTATAAGTAAATAAAAAGAATTCAATCTATATATTTCAAAAAAAAAAAAAAAGAGATAATTTGTCCAAGTACTAGTTAAGTTTGACACCTTTTAATTGATTCTGGATTTGAATATACCTTCAAGCAAAATAATAATAATTTTATTTTAGTACTCCAAACATGTTAATCTCTTCAAAGTATGAGACCTTCAACAGGGTGAAGTTTCGGTACTGCATGTAGTGTGTTTGTGTGGATATTATTGGGATTTTTAACATAATATGATAATTTATCAATATGATAATATTATAATTATTATTATTTTTATTACTATGATTTTTATTAAAAATGCTAATAATAATATTAATAATAATATCAATAATAATATTAATAATAATATAAATAATATCAATAATAATATTGATAAAAAAAATATTAATAAAATTCATAATAACAATAATAAATTAATAAAATTTAAAATACTAATATTATTAATAATAATAATATTAAAAATAAGAATATTAATGTTAACATTAATAACAATAACATTATTGATAATATTATTAATAAATATTATAATAATAATAATAATAATATCACAAATATTTTTAATATAACTGAAAATAATATAAAAAAATGTTAATAATATTAAAACTGTTTTCATATAAATATAAATAATGTTGATAATAATATAATAATATTAAAAATATTATTAATGTAAATATAAATAATATAAATAGAAGTCATATATTAAAAAACATATAATAATAATGTTAACATAAATAATAATAATAATAATAATGTTATCACTAACATTAATAATTTTTTTTGTATAAATATTAATAATACTAAAAACTTTAAAAATATTAAAAACAACATTAATAATTTGAAAAAATATAATACTGATAATAACAATAATTATAATTTTAATAATATTATAACTAACAATATTAGAAATAATAATAAAAACAATAATATTAGTAATATTATTAATATTAATATTAATAATGATAATATTATTAATAATATTAATGATAATAATAATAATAATACAAATTTAATAATAATAATAATAATAATAATAATAATAGTAATAAAAGTGTTAAAATACCAATAATATTAGTTATAATATTAATAATATCAATAAAAATATTAATATTGTTAATAATATTCATTTTTACTAATGTTATTATTAATAAATCAATATGCACATCATTAATAAAAGATAATAGTAGTTTTATCCATAAATATAAGTTTTTAAGTATTATCGACGGACATAGGTCCGTAGGTATTTTCCACGGACATAGGTCTGTAGGTATTTTCCACGGACATAGGTCCGTAGGTATTTTCCACGGACATAGGTCCGTAGGTATCACCCACAGACATAGGTCCGTAGGTATTACCCACAGACATAGGTCCGTAGGTATTACCCACGGACATAGGTCTGTAGGTATTATCCACGGAAATAGTTTGTGGGTAATACCTACATACCAATATCCGTGGATAATACTTACATATCTGTGTTCGTGGGTAATATTTACGAACCTATGTTCGTGGATAATATCTACATACTTAAATCCGTAGGTAATAATCCGTAAGTAATACTGAATTTACCTACGGGTACAGATCTGTGGTTAATAATCCGTGATTAATAATCCGTGGATAAATTGAGTTTTTCTTGTAGTGGTCATGGAGGTAGTAATGAAGATTTAGCATTGGTAGTGTCTCGAACATGATCTTCAAAACATTTAACATAGATTAAGTGTGGAAAACCTAAACAAAAACTTGTTTAGACCAATTTTAGGGACTATTGCAGAACAACTAAATTTAAAACCAATAATGAATATATAATAAATACCTTGGATTGGAGTGTAAACTCTGTGGCAACCGAGATCACGACGGGCGATCACAAATTATTTCTTAAAAATGTTTAAATTGATAATGGAGTCGCCACAATAGCTTATTATGGGAAAACTATAGAAAAACGAAAAATAAAAAATGCCTAGGAACCAGATTCAAGATTCGGGAGTCGATTACGTATGGGGAAGGTGTCAGCACCCCTACAACGACCTTCGTAAGACGATACCTTTAATTAAATAAATAAAAATAAGTGCGGTTTTACAAAATGTTATTTTTCCCAAAAATAATGATTACAACAACTAAAAATAAATATATATTTACAAGAAATGTAGACTAAGAATAAACAATAAGCAAATAAAATAATAACAAAGATAAATTTTTATTTTTTATTTTTTAACCCTACAAGGATTGACCTTGGTCCTACGTATTTCCAAAGAAAAATCAGGAATCACGTAGTTCTAAATTTAAAAATTGATTGATGATGTTTGACATTTCTTATTTTTCCAAATTTCATTTAATCTTGTTTTTTTAAAGAAAAATTTATATTTGTTTATTGTTAAAATTTTATTAAAACTGTTAATTAAATATTTTTTTTATTTTTGAAAATGTTATAGAAAAAAAAACATATACAACATAAAAACAGGGAGATTAATTAAAAATAAATAATGAAACCTAAAACATATGCAATGGCAGAAAGGATTATAATCGAATGCTTGAGTTACTTTGTTTCTTGAATGATTATTTTGATTTTGTTATTTACTTGGTTTCGTGAGGGATAGCGGTGGTTAATGTTAGGGTTCTTAAATTGGGAACAGGTTTCCTTGCCTTAGGTTCTGTTTTTGGATTGGTTGCTTAGGATTCCTATTTCTGAATAGTTTATGTTTTGGTACTAAGGTGTGGAAATTTTCGAATTAGGAACTTCGGCTATCCTATATTCAATCATGTGTTATGGAGTTGAGATTATTAACTTTTTGAATCTGCAAAAAATGCAGCAATTAGATAATAGCTGCCAACGGCAATCATCTAACAGGTATAATAATTTATTGTGATCATTAAACTTAATTTAACAATGTTTGCAAAATAATTACTCATTGACAGATCAGGTTAAACAAAACACAACAAATATAAATGAAAACATGTAACAGACAAATATAAATGAAAACATATAACATAACAAAATATGGACAAAATTATAGGGAAAAGAGCAGAATCTGACAAAATGAGCAGAACCAGAACAAAATTAAAGGAAGACCCTAACCTACTCCCAACTTAGCCTCTTCTTTTCCTTATTCTGGATTCTTAGATTTTTTAACAGAATCGAATAATATTTTTCAATATTTTTCTTCCCCAGTATCTTTTTTTCTCTAAATTTCTAAATATCTCTATGTATTCTCTGTATCTCTCCTTCTTCTTTTTTTTTTCTCCTCCTCTCTTGAAAATAAAATCAGTTCTTTATAATTTTGTTTGTTAATCCCTTCATCTCCCTCTATAACACTCTCATAATTAAGAATCAATTATTTAATCCTCTTTGTATTAACTCTCTTTGGTTTAAGACTATATGGTTACATTTCAGAAAAAAAAGGCAAATTGCAATAAAAAAAATTGAATAGTCAATGAACATTAATAGCCACTTAACATGAATAGCCAACTGAACATTAATGTCAAAAACACAATTACTAGTTAAATGTCAAAAGCAAGCATGATTATTAGTTAAATGTCAAAAACATGATTGTTAGTTACATGTCAAAAGCATGATTGTTAGTTAAATGTTAAAACACATTTGTAATTCTTAATCAAGAATCTTTAATTATGAGAAATAAAATTTGTCAGGCACTAATTAAAGAATTAAAAGGTAATAAAGTTACATAAGGACTTGAATGGACAATATATTTCTGTAAACCTTAGGCTGATGTGGCAAGCACAATTAATAGATAAGGGAGGTGTAAACAGTAACTTTTTTTTATTTCTAATAACCTCTTAGTAAAGTAGGCTTATCTTTCTATTCAATTGGGCTCACTTAATTTTACTATTCAATTTATTTTAAGACAGACCCAAAACTTTTTTTTTTATTATTTTATCATTTTTTACAAATTTCATTTTATCTTATTTTCATTATTATTTAATCAAACTTTGTCAAAGTTATTATTTATTATAAATGACAAAGAAACTAAATAACACATATTAAAAGGTTTTAATTTTTATTTTTATTTTTTTTTAATATTTGCAAAAATAATTTTTATTTGTCTGGATGAAATTGGGTGTTGACAAACTCAACAGTTGACAAAACTTCTATAATATAAACAATTTAATTCTAAAAATATTACCTTAACGAAAGTTCTCATTACTGAAAGATAATCTGAAGCAAATTGAGCTTGCACGAAGCCAGTAGCCAAGTAAACTCTTCCTACCAGGAATGATAGCTACAACCAGGTTAAATCCTTTGTTAAAAAGATGGCTTCTAGTCTGAGAATCCAGGCGACAAAAGATGCACTCCACTTGATCGATATAACCTTATTGTAGACAATCCATAGCAGATTATTAACATTATTTAGATGTTCTAAACATTAACAGTCGTAGAACTCTTCCAAACCCTAATTTATAGGCTTATGTATGAACTCATTTCGCTTGAACAAGTGCACCAACAGCAGGAGGAGCAGAAATGACACTGAACATCATGATCTGATCAGACACTATTCTCTGTCGTTGCATTTTATTGAACAAACTGAAGAGCCTAGTAAGGCTGGTCATTTTCAGTGTAACCAGATATCATAACACTCCAACATAACAAGTCATTTTCAACCATAGGATCACGTATGAACCAAGAATCTTTAACCATTCCAAGTTTTGCATACCCCGAAAGCATCAAGTTGAGACAACCAATTATTTGGATGGAAGGTGATCATAGATTTCCTTAGCTAAAATCCATAGCACAGCACCACAATTTGCATAGAAATTGACAAGAGCAGTCTGAGAGTCAAAATGAAGCCCGTTGTCCTTAATGAACTGAACTCGAGAATTGCTTTGCTGTAGCTTAAATTTTAGGCGCGCATAAGAAGCTAACAGTTTCACCCTTGTATTGTAAACGTAGTTTAAGCCCAATGGCATGTCGAAGGTTCCTACAGATGCGAACAGGAATATAGACATAAAATTATCTGCATTAAATAGCCACCATAAGGATAGCAATACAAGTACAATTCCTATGTAGTTCGAGCGATTGCCGGACAGAGCAGGAAACTCCACATTCATCGTCCACTTTACCATCAAATTCTTTACAAGTCTTGTATATTACTCCCAATACAAGGTTTTGAGTTTCGGGTTTTAATGGAATTTCATGGAGAGACATTTTTGTCCCAACTGAAGCTTATAACTCGCAATCACGGTCCGAGTCCTCCAATTTTGATAACAAAAGTATTTCATCCAGTACTCTATAGATCTCCTCAGATTGAGGGTGTGATTCATCTGCCACCAAAAACTCTTTGAATTCACCATCTATCTCTATTAAGCTATGACCAGGAATCTTCTTCACACCCTTGTCTCTCATCAAACTTCGCACCCTCCTCACATCACCCCATTTTCTCTCATTAGCCCAAATATTTGCCAGAAGCACATAAACACCACTATCTTCTGGATCCGAGCTTAGAAGATTAGAAGCAGACAAAGTGGCCAGTTCAACATTGTCGTGCTTTCTACAAGCACTTAAAAGGGCACCCCAAGAAGCCTCACAAGGTTGCATTGGCATGTTTTTTATTAACTTGTAAGCTTCTTCTATGAGGCCAGTTCTACCTAGTAGATCAATCATGCAAGCATAATGTTCCTTTTTGGGTTTTATCCCGTAGTTTCTTTCCATGGTGTCAAAGTATTCCTTACCTTGAGAAACTAAGCCACAATGACTGCAAGCTGTCAATAAACTTACAAATGTAATATCATCCGGTTTAAATCCCATGCATATCATCTTATCAAAAACTTCAACAGCTTGTTTTGCTCGACCATTGGCAGCATAAGCTGCAATGATAGAATTCCAGGAAACCAAGTTTCTCTCCGACATTGCACTGAAGACTTCCGCGGCCGCATCTATGCTTCCACATTTGGCATACATATCTATAATTGCATTTGTCAAAGTAACACTCAGCGGCATTCTTATTCGGTCAACAAAATACTGATGTATCCAATGACCCAAACTAAAGCAACTCAGTTGGCCACAAGCAGAGAGCACACTCACTAAGGTGTGCTCCACCGGAACAAAACCTTCCTCAAGCATTTCATGAAACAATTTTATTGAATCCTTAGGTTTGTCGTTCTGAGAATATCCTGCAATCATCGCACTCCAGCATACCACGTTTTTCTGAGGAGTTCGTTCGAAAAACCTCCTTGCAGACTCCAAGTCACCACATTTAGCATACCCATTGACCATGCTTGTCCAAGAGAAAACATCCTTCCTTTCCATTCTGTCAAAAACCTCCCTAGCAGCCACCAAACAGCCACATTTCACATACATATCCAACAAGGCATTGTATAAACTCAAACCCCACCTCTCATTCTTCTTCTCCATAATTTCATGAATCCTTTTCCCCATACCAAGGTCACCCTTATGAGAACAAGCTGAAAGCACCGCAATCAGCGTCACCTCATTAGGCTCAACATCACCGTCCAACATCAAACCAAACAGCTCCATAGCCACATCAGAACAGTTGCACGCCCCATACCCATCAATCATCGTGGTCCAAGTAACAACATCCTTAACAGACATTTCATCAAACACCCCGCGCGCATGGTTCAACCAACCACGAACAGAGTAAAAATGCACCAACCCATTCCGCACGAGCAACTCGGAATCAAACCCAGTTTTCCGAGCAAGACAATGCACGGACTCCCCCTGCGGAGCCATCGAAAACTGTTCGCAGGCCTTGAGAGAGAAGACAAAGGTTCTTGGGTCGAATGGAACCCGTTGTCGAAGCATGTCGAGGAAGAAGGAGAAGGCCATGACAGGATTTCGGGCCTTGTTATATCCTCGGATGATGGTGTTCCACATGAAGGTGTTGGGTTGAGGAATACGGCAGAAAATACGGTGGGCGTAGCAGATGTCGCCGGCATCGGCGAGTGCGCAGAAAGCTAGGAGTCTGCTGAGGGGGAAGGTGTGAGTGATTAAGCCAGTGAGGGTCATGCACGCTTGAATCTGCTTCAGTTGGTACATGGAGGAACATGATTCCATCACAACAAGAGTTGGGTGTATAATTATGACATTGGTTTTGGAGTTCCATTTAGTTTGCTTTGGCAAATGCGATACAGAGGATAAAGATTTATGGTGTTGATATAGAGAGAAGGGAAGAAGAAATGGTTTTCTCATAAGCTGCTAACAACAATGTTGAAGAATAGAGTATATTCAGTGTGCTTTAAAAGTTTATACATAAACACAGCCAAAAACTTTACTTCATTTTTATACAACAAAACATAAAAAATGAATTTTTAAATTATCCATTTTAATAAATTTTAATCAGAAAATTATTAAGCAACATGTTCAGCTTTTATTCCATTCTAATGCTAAAAGGGCCTAATTAAGGAAGAATTAGCAAGAAAAAATGGCAAACCATAGAATGAGAAAACAAGTAATTATTTTTCACAAACTGAAGGACTATACATCATCCAATCTGTATCCTAATCTCAATATATCCAAACTACATAACCATAGTCACAGACTCTAAAATTTAACATCAAACCCTAAAATCTAAAACTCCTGACTAGCCGATCCAATTTCTCCTTTCCCCTTGCCAGCTTTCTTGGGCAGCAAATTCTGATGAATTTTGGGCAGAACTCCACCGCTAGCAATGGTAACAGACCCCATAAGCTTGCTCAGCTCCTCGTCGTTCCTCACCGCGAGTTGAATGTGCCTCGGAATAATTCTGCTCTTCTTATTGTCCCTTGCAGCATTTCCCGCAAGCTCCAAAACCTACATCCCAGAAAATCAGAAAAAAAATGCACGACAAGAAAAATCAACTATTGTTACATGAGTAATTGAACGAACCTCAGCAGCAAGGTATTCAAGAACCGCAGAGAGGTAAACCGGAGAACCGGACCCAACGCGCTGGGCATAGCGACCAGCTTTGAGGTAGCGAGCCACGCGGCCAACGGGAAACTGTAGACCAGCTTTGGAGGAACGGGAAACAGACTTTGTGGTCTTGGGCTTGCCCCTTCCACCCTTCTTCGTTGTTGCTGCAACCTCGGTGGAACTCATTGTCGCTGAATTCGAAACTGAAGTTGAAACTGTTGAATTTTGTTGTGCTATGGAGGGAACTGAGATAGTGTTTTGGAACTGTGAAAACATTGGTTATGGTTTTTAGCTTATATAGAGAGTGGGCATTTATTGTGATTGGGTGGAGGGAGTTGCCACGGATCGCCAGCGTGGCAACTCGTCGTAGTTTGAGTTTTAAGTTTAGGCGGGAAGGGAAGTAAATGTTTAAGAAATTTTTTAAATTTATTTACAGGTGTTTTGGTACTTAAAAAACCTGAGTGTTTTGGTAGAACATTCACATGAATTTTGAGAAAGAAAGAACTTTAATATTGTATAAACCAATAATTTTCATATGAATCTCGTAGTTAATTAATTGTTAAGTCATATCAATCTTGTAAGTCTTATAGTACAAATGTTGATATCTAATTAGGTAATTTTTTATAATTAAATCTTTAAACTTTGAGGGAGTTTTTTTTTTCAATTTCTTTTAATGTAATTACTTTCCTTTATTTTTTTATACAATAAACAAACATAATATTTTTAATGGTTAAAATTGAAAATTTTAATGATTAAAAACCTAAATAAAATTTCTAACAATTAAAATAATTGTCAAATCTACACATGAAATATATTCTAAACCTGAGTAAATGTTACAAAAGAAAAAAAAATACCAACAAACGAAAACAGTCACAAGTATAATTCTATTTTGGTTTTGATTTAGTATTTTTTTTCTATTCAAAATTATAACAAAATTCACTTTTATTTATGATCAAGTATTGTATATTGACAATTAAAAACTGTCACAAAATATATCATATTTTACTTTTATTTAAAACTTATTGAAGGTCTAAGAAACCATAAAAATTGTTTAAAGAATTCATTTAAATTTTTTCAAATTTTTAAAATTCAAAAAAATATTTATGGGTTACTTTTCAATAATTTTATATTGGATAATTTTATAATTAATAATTAAATTACCCATTTTATTTAAAATTATTTCAGAAATTGATAATAGTAGTAATAATAAATTTATCATATTAGAAAATTTGATAATCTAAAATGTTCAGTATAAGAATTAGTTATTTTCATGTAATCACTCTTATACATTCAGTGCAACAATGTACAAATTATTAGTTTAACTTAAAAAACGATCAAATCAAATCTTACATAAGAAAGACTAATTACCCTAACAAAAGATGAACACTGAAAATAAAAACTACAAAACTTTAATATCTATATCTAATATTATCATTCATCAGTTATTATAAGAGGTGTGTTTAGGATAAAGAACAATAAATCTTTCACTATAGATTCAAACATAACAACTACATAGGGATTGAGATTTTAGTAACAAAAGGAAGAAAATTAATGAAATCATGAGTTATAAGCATTTAGCATGAACAAAGGAATAGAAAAATAAAAAAAAATGAAAATGTATACTTTAGTTGTAGTAAATATGGATCTTTATTTCTCAATAATAAATGAAAACTCTCACCATAAATAAGAGGAGAAATGTAAAATTATTTATGTAAAAGAAAAACTCTTATCATAAACTTTTTAGAGAGGGCATATGTTTTTTAAAATAACTTTTTGGAAAATTATACAAATAGAAGTAAAGCAGATAGGGAAATGGTTTCCAAAACTTCTGAAATGTTAAAAATATGAAAAATATAGTTGTATACAAATATCAATACGACACGGACAACAATGACAGGGTTCTTTGAAATATTGATGAATTTCTTTTAAGTGGTTGAATTCCCTACTCTTAATTATCAGGTTGTAGGCACATTTCTTTTAGTAAAAGTCCTATGAGAAAAAAAATAACAATTAATTTAATAAAGCTAAATTTAAAAATATTAAAACAATAAAAAAAATTGTGACAATTAAAAATTATAAGAATGTAACATTTATAGGGATTTATTATAATTATTAAAAAAAAATCTAATAAAAAATATTATATTTTAGTATATTCATGTTACTTATTTGGTAATGTGATTATTAATGTTTTGACATTCTTTTACAAATAACTTCTTTTATTAAAAATAGTATGTTTGTATTAAATTAAATTTTAAGATGTCTTTTATTTGATTTTAATCAAATTTATAATTTTTTAATATTAACTTCTTTAAATTTGGTCGTTGAGAGTTTTAAAGCCTTCAGAAATTATGTAGGAAGTAGAATCGTTTTGAATTATTTATTGAACATTTTAGAAGAATTTTGGATAGTTGAGGTAAAGTCCTTTTATAGAAATCTAAAAAATGTTAAAAATAGTCCAAAACAAAATTAGAAATGTAAGATATGATGAAATCAAATATTATTTGTAAGAAGAGTGTTTTTAGATTCTTTTAATGTTAAAGATGGTTTAACCTATCCTAAATTGGTTTAAGAGATTTTTAGATAAGATAGAATGGTTATTGTTCACGAGATTGGAAAGACCATGTTGGATGTTCGGTCTTGATCTTTAATCTTTAAATGAGTTTTTAATATGACAAGTACACCTACATAAGACATTCTTATACTAAAGTCAGTATTCAGATATCAAAGTTTTATCTATTTGGATATAAAAAACGTACCTCCTTAATCTGTAGTCTTGATGTTATAAATAGTAGTTTGAAGGATAGTTTTGACATGATTGATTTGATATATTAACAACTTCGTACCATAGTCATTGATTAAAGAAATGGAAATAAAAGAATTATAAACAATGGGATCATTGAGTAAAGAAATAGAAATAAAAGAATTATAAACAATGGACGAGTAGTATTCTGTCCTCATATGCTTGCTAACTACTTAGTCTTTAATGCCCATTAATTGTGACCACAGTCCCTGAGTGTAACTCTTTTAACTAGAAACTATCTGGCCTCATATGTACAGTTCTTCATGAAGTTTTTGGAAGAACTTAAAGAGTTGGGAAAGCTTAAGATAAGGTGTATATGATGGATCTTGGTGGTTTCGGTTTGTATTCTTGGTATATATGACTCTTGAGGTTAGGTAATTTGATGGTAAACTGTGTTTAGATGATTGAAGTAGAGATGAGGCATGTGAAGAGTATCACACTTATCTTATCCACCCTACTTGGTTTGGTTTCTTTTACTTTATCAAGTTTTACTATTTTAGATAATTTCTTACACTGTGTTTGTTTGAACCAATTTGTGTTGATGTATTGTTCAAAAGGATGGATTGTAGTGGATGAAGTTTGTTTGATTGCATTAACTTAAGAGGATGGATTTGAAGGATATGATCCTCGCTCATGTGAAGAGATTTAAATGGATGAAATGAGAAATTACGTAACAATCCTTGTAAGTGAGTTGGAAATTACCAAATATCCTTTTCCAAAGGGTCAATTAGTAATTTCATAAATATATCAATTAAAAAATAAAAAAAAATCTATAACATCTATTAAATCATTCCCAAGCTTTCACAAACATTCATTTCAAATTCCTTCAAATCTTATCATCTATCTATTAATCCAAACAACCTTATCATCGACATGCACACACAATACACTCAAATTCTTTCAAATTCATTTCCTCAAATCCACTCCTCAACTAAACAAAGCCTTAAAGCTAGAAAAATTAGTTTTATAGTATCTATCTTGATGTGATGCAATTCTTTATCATAATATTTAAAATGAACAAAATCTTTTTTATTCGACAAATGAATAAGTAGTACTAAGTTAACACGACTTCATTATAAAAAGGTCATATCACTTTAACATAATTTTAAATTTTTTTCTTCGTATTAGACTAAAGTCATAAACTTTAATATAGTATAGTATGATATTGACATGACCTACCACTAAAAAAAATGTTCATTTAGACATTATGATGCAAAATTTCACCAAGATGAGAAAAAAAACCTAGTGTTGTTGTTAAGCGTGGGTTGACACAATTATATGCATGTTATTGAATTTTAACTAAATATGTTGATAATTCAAAAGTTTCGTCCTAATAATTGTCAACATTAAAAAAACATTATTATATAATTTTAGAAATACACCTTCTAATAAAAACACTAACTTATATAGAGTCTATAATTGAATATCCATATAAAACTATTTTATATTATGGATGCTTATTCTGTTGTCCCATTATATTTAATCCTGTATTCAACTTTATCGTTTTTGATGAGAAAAATTGTGAAATGTTTCTTAACAAAATAAAAAGTTCCAGCAATGCTCCTTAACAATTTAAACATGAGCTCCCATCATCAATTTGTAAATATGTTTATTTTCTCACTATTGTATAATCATTTTAATCCCATGTTCGGAATAGTAAAAAATGTGAAGATTATATATTTTCGGAATAGTAAAAAATGTGAAGATTATATATATTTTGGAGCAAGACAAGGTTAGTCCTCACAATCGGACAATATGTGAATTTAAATTTAAGTAACTTTATCATGAACTAGACAGAAGACATTATACGATAAACTATTACATTGAACCATTTAACGTTTCATTTTTTACAAGTTGGATGGATAACACCGTTGTACCCAATCCACTTTTCCTCCCCTAAAATATCTCCAACTTTCAGTCAAAAACTAATTTAGTTTTCATATCAAAATTTTCTCCATTTCCGTGATGAAGAATCAAACTCAAAACAGCATACTGAAAAAAATTTAACAATAGACCATTCCCGTTGTATTGACCTCGGGCCATAAGCATGGCAGAGAAGGGTTGTGTCCAAAACTGTTTGTACTAGTTGGATAAAACCCCATCCCCAGTGTCCCTTCCATCTTTGTATGTTCATGTAATTGTAACCAACCACTAACCAATATTAAAATATATGCATAATGAGGGAAGTGTTCACTGTCTTCTGATACATCAATAAATTGAACATCAAAACCAGCCAATGCTGGATTTCCAATACTGAGATCAGATTTTCCACATGTGATGCATTCCAGCAGCAGCCTGTGTAAGAAATTAATCACAAAATGGGTAAAAAATTATCATCTTCATGAGTTCCGCTAAATTCTTACTAAATCAATAACCCAATCTAAATAAAGTTACCCCCTTATGATAATGTCAGTTTGTCCAAACCGCAGTAATTTCTTATTTCACGCTTATGGTGTTTGACACTGAAAATGTTAACAATTTTTGTGGAAAATACATTTTGATATAGACCTGTCGAAAATTTACATTTCAAATAAACGCACCTGGTGTTATATAACTGGCACATCCAGTTCCTATAGAAAACACTAATTTTGTTTAACTATAAACAATAGGATCTCATATCAAATGAAAAAAGAGTGAACTTTAAATTTGATTATCATAAGCCTTGGGAAATTAAACTATAATTTTACCCAAATATATGCCACATATTTGTTTTCATCTTTGTTCATGATTTACATTACTAAAATAATATCTGACTACTTGTCTATACAAATAAAATACTATAGTCTTGATATGCAATTGAAAGAAAAAAATAAATACCCAATACCAGAAGGATAAAAGAGAAACAGAAAGCAAATAAGGTTATAACTGTACCAGAAGGAGCTGTTTGGTACTTTTCATTCTTTGGTATCTTCCACCTTCTGAAGTTGGTCAAAAGAATATAACAATGACGATCGCATATTAGCTATTTCTATGAGCGTCTCTAGTGCTGCAAAGAAATTCAATTTACAGAATGTGATATATCCTGGATGACAAATATATATAGACAGATGACTAAAATCACATTTTGCAAAGAAAGTGAGGAGAATTAAGATCTTTAGTCCTGTTATTCACCTCTCTCAAATGACAGCTGCGAGGCTCGAAGCTTTGGGGAAATTAATACTCCAAAAACTGATAAGGACTTGGATCGCTCCTTTTGAATCTATAAAAAACACTAACAAGATTTGTACAGTAGCTCAATTGACAGTTCAGGAAGTTTTGCTAAGAAAATTCTATGATTTATTCACCATATTTCACGATACCAACTACATTAGAGATCAAATTCAATTTACTTGGAATGCTTAATATATGTTAATGAGAGGAAGTTTAACATTTGTAGAATACTTACGTCAGCATTATCTGCAAGTCCTGATAAATTATTAGCCATGACCGCAGCAGTTCGTACAACCAAACATGTAACAAAATGAGAAACGCTAACAGCTACTAAAGCATTAAGCAGCGGAATCAAATAACAAATGAACTACAAGAACCATTATTTGATGCATAGGGAGAGGGAAAACATACCGGAAGATTTCACACTACTACTATCTTGTGGATGCACATTCTTATCTTCTAATTCAGGAGCACTCTTTTCTTCAGAGGATTCCCATTTACGCAACATGAAGCATGGTTGTGTACCTGTTGAGATATTAAAACAGAGATTCCATATAAATTGATAAAAAGAACATGTTACAGAAAGGCTTTATAGAAATGAAAGTGAAAGCATGCTAGCACACTAGGGTGAGAAAATGACACAAGTAGAATCAAGCAGTCACAACTCGCAACCATTTCCTTTAGTATAAAATTTTTACCATCATAGTTGGTTATCTTCAATGTTGTGGCAGCTGGATGGAATTTCAGGTCCAATAAAGAACTATTAATGCGAGCAGCACCCATGGAATGTCGAGCACTTGCTAAGTCAAACCATCCCTGGTAAAATATTATAAATGGTTACTAAAAGGAAAGAACACTTACTATATCTAAGAAAACTTTTAGTTGCCAAATTAGGGGTTCAACTAGAGTTACTAGCTGAATCAAAACTCAACTCTCCATTTGATCATAAAATAGTTGAACAAAGTAACCTTCTATTAGTAACATTTTCTCTATCAGAATGACAGGTCAGAAAATTAAATTCAAGCAATTCGTAAACCAGAAAAGTATACATATCAAAAGATGCTACCAATTTCTTGTATTAAATGGGTTTTGCTTTTACCTGTCGAAGAGTGGAGGACACTGTATCGAAGAGAGATAGATAGTTATCCACTGAATCCATAAATTGCAACACTAGTTTCTCTTCAGCTCCAGGTAGTTGGTATTGATGCTGCAACTGTTGATCTTCTCCATCCGGTTTCTGGGTCTGTATTTCTTCACTACTTTCAGAATATTGATGCTCTTCTTCCATGGAATTTAATCAGGATTCTGACTTAGGTGATTTGGCTCTCTACTTCACAACAAAATTTTTCTGCTGACCTTCACAAATATCCCTTCCGATCCAATGAATTTGCAATATTATGTTCTTCTATTAGTTGTCTTGTAGAGTTTCTTCTAATCCTTTTTCTGTATCAGCAAACTACACTGGATTTACATCTGATCTTCTAAATTTGTGAGAACTGTTCTAAAACGATGATTTTACAACAAGGGCAGCCTTCAGTCCTTGTGTAATCTAGTCTTGAATGTACTACCAAGGACATACAAAAGATCACCCCTAAATGCATGCTATTTGTGAATGAGACTAATGAATAATTGTATATGAGGAGACATTAGTGTGACACCAGTTGGGAAAAACCAAAAATTAGTTAAGGTGATATAAACATTTTGCAAAAAAGACCACTACACCAATTGGGATAGTAAATTGCATCGCTTCTAACCCGGTAAAAAAGGATAGAAGGACCAATATGCAAATAGGAAATTATTCAAAAGGGTTATTACATCATGGATGATATCCTTGAAAATTCGGTCATTGACTGAACTCAATAGAGTTGTATGATCCATGTGAGATAAGGCCATCGTACACAGTTCTATTTATATGCTGCTTATCTTCTTCTTGCTTAAATCTAAATTTGCTACTTCGTGAATGCGACATTAACATTAAATCATCCTTAATTTTAACCCTTAGTAATTGTTCAAGTTATGCCACTCAAATATTAACTAAGGCCTCGCCAGGATTGAAAAGAGAGATAGAGAGAGAAAATTTGAACTTACAAGTTCAAATTACATCAAATTTATGCTAGCGTATTGTCCAGTATATTTAAAAGAAAACACAAGGTTATTCATGAATGATTAAAAGTGAACAGTTTCCTTCAAATTTAGAGTTGCAGACAGAAATACAAGGTCAATTCTTCATTAGTACTAGAAAAACAATTAAACACAGACCATCGTGAAAATTTCGGAGTCAAGGTTATTCATCAATGTCATAATGTTTCTAATTCTTAATAAGCGAATATCTTCCAAAGATTATCATGGTAGACCGAGACTACGACTAAACCTGATCTTTGCCACAACATTAAAACTAAAGTACTTCATCCCAAGCACTAAGGCATAACATGACATAATATAAAATGAAATATATTACAAAACCATCATGCTAGTCAGAGAACACTGACTAAACCCAATGAATCCCAAACATCTCATTCATAGTATATAAAATAAAAGCAGATTTTCTCACATAAGATCTTTGCATATGTTGGAGAACTAAAAATCTGTAAATAAAGCATCCTTCATGGAAGTACAAAAAAGGCAAAGAACAACAGTGGATTTGTTTGTTTGCAGAACGTACCTGGGTAACAATGGTTCACTGCTTCACTCTTGCAAGTTTCTGTGCGTTCAACTATCGCACCCACAGATTTGTGTTCGTGTCTGTCTTAGGTCGTTTCGGGCTTCCACCTTCTCAGCGTATTATTTTGGGCCAAGCCCAATATGAATTGGATTTGTCCCAAAACAAACCCAGACAAATTCTTCCTGCACCCTAATACACGCTTCCTGCACCCTAATACAAATATTTTAATTCCATAAATACCCGAACATACCCATCCGGTTCATAACGTAAAAAAAAGAAAACCGGATGGCATTCCATCCGGATTTTATTTTAACATCTATTTCCAAATCTTTGATTAATCCTTAAAACAAGCAATAAGTAAGTAATTTTTGGTGTTTATTAGCAATTAATAAGTGATATTGCTGATTAGATTAGTTAATTTGGGGTTTAGGCGTTGTCGTCGACGAACAGAACAATTTTCCGATTTGATATATGAGAACCGGATGGGTTCCATCCGGTTCTCATTTTGATTTGGAAATGAGAACCGGATGGTAGCCCCATCCGGTTGTCATTTCAAAATCAAAATGATAACCGGATGAGTATGCCATCCGGTTGTCATTTCCAAATAAAATGAATTTTTTTTAAATGACAACCAGATGGGGGTGCCATCCGGTTGTCATTTTATTTTGAAATGACAACCGGATGGGGTGCTATCCGGTTGTCATTTTATTTTGAAATGACAACCGGATGGGGGTGTCATCCTGTTGTCATTTTTTTTTGAGTGGATGGGAGTGCTATCCGGTTCTTATTTTTTTTCTTACATGAACCGGATAGGGTCAGTTGTAGAATTAAAAATTTATATTAGGGTGCAGGAATAAGATATTAGGGTGCAGGAAGAATTTGTCACAAACCCATTATGAGGTTGGTCCAACTTGAACAGCTGTTTCTCTTGGCCCGAATTTGTTCCCACTATGGTACAAGCATGGCGTTTGACAAGTTCACGAAAGGAACCACATTTGTTTCAGGTGAATGTGTCCTTTTAGGGACGTCGGCAAAAGGAACCACATTTTCAAAAATATTATAATCATATTTCTAGATATATCTAAAATATATTTAGTTCATATTTTTTTTTATTTTGAAAAATACTTTCTAAATTTAAAATAATTAAAAAGAAAAAGTTAAATGAAAATTGTGGTGAAGTTAGAGGAATGCAACTTCCCCTCCATCTGAAAATAAAATAAAATATGAATATATACAGAAAGGTGACCTCTATAAGAGTAAAATATATCTTGGAATGTTTTATTTTCGCAACAAACGTAACAATAAATATTTTTATATTTTCAGAAATGCTTCAGAAGTCTCGTGAAACAAATATGCGCCCGTCATGTTATCTATAAATAAAATTATAACAGTGACAAGTTACTTTTGCAAGTCCATATATATAATTCCACAAAAACTTTTTCAAATACTTCAAATTTGTTAAAATAGTTATTTTTAAAGAAGAAAAATATACAGTAAAATTGTAAAGATAAACACAGATGACTAAAGATTGCATGGACCAAAACCTGTCTTAAATTTTAACAGTAAAGCTACCACTTAAAAATTATTTTCTTCTCAATTAGTAGAGTAACAAATCATAAAATTTCGGTCCAAAACTTGGTGTTTTTATGGCTAAATCATTTACAAGCTCTTTCTTTATTTGATACGTGTGGAAACTATTACTAGACACATGTTGTAATTTTTAATTGAACAACACTGATTCATCCCCCTAACTTTTACAAGAAAAGAAGATTAATTTTTACTTTTGGTCAAGGAAGAATCTTTGAAATTAATCGGCGAATATTGACCTAAATGCACTGCACCAAGTTCGGTGGGTCTTTGTTTTATATCTAAGAGCATTGTTCTTACTAATGTTTCAAATAATATTGTCAATGAGTGTCTTATAAACATTGATAAAATAATTGTTAGATAAAGATCAACGTAAATAATAAATACACGCCAATATTCTTTAATATAAAATAGCCTTTAATTTTTTTAACAAACATCTTAAGAATATTAGTTAGGGGAATTAATCTGCAAAAAAAACCTGCATTCATTGCATGTAGCAGTATCCTTCGTCTTCATGAATAAAAAGCAGCCCTAGTGGACTTAAAGAGGTCCCTAAATAAAGGCAATGCTTTGTACCCTCTTACAACATTATTAAATTACCACAGAATATAAATATGTATTATTATTTTTTTCATTACATTGTATTGGTGTAGAGTATTCACCAATTTAAATATTTAACTATTTTTGTTCAGACATCTCTTTCCAACTCCAAGTTTTTGGTTCACAGCATTTGAACTCCAAATCTTTATTAACTAGGTACTTGAGCATTTAAATTAAGAACCCATTCCAATAATTCTATCACTGTTTTGGATTCAAGTCTTTAACATATAATAATGATAACAAGATTTGAATTTGGAGTCTTATACACAATTCTTAAATTTCTTGCTATTGTTAATGCTGGTCAAGATACTTGGCTAGCTTAGCTTCCAGTGAGGGGTCTAAAATACTTAGGACGAGAGATAGAAGTGAGTATAGTTTTATATTCACAATTAATAGTATAATACAGGAATTATAAAATTTCAATTTTGGTATAAAAATAGTGGAAAAAGTGATCTTAAATTTCTATATTAATGGTGGTTCCTGTCCCAACACTATCCATGACAAAGCGAAGGATTAATTATAATAACAGTTTTAATAACAGTTGGTACAATATCCTTAATCGTTGACGAGGGAATTGTTAAGAATATAAGAAGGATATTATTATTATTAGTATTGATGAAGTACGTAATGTAATGTGAAGGTTGAACAAAGGAAAGAGAGGGTGAAGAAATTAAAGAAAAACCTTGGTTGGGTTTGTATTGTTAACATGATGTCATCCAAAATGAGAGGAAAACAGAAATGGGAAAAAGTGGGTGTTTGAAAGAGAAAAGATAATCGAAATGTTAATGGTGATTAGCATTGTAATTAGTGGGAGTAGAATAGAATGTGTGAGGAAGGAACAGAGAGAGAGAGAGAGAAATGAATTGTTGTCCATTTGGTGGGATAGAGGCAATGGGCAGAAGAGGCCGAAAGGGTTTCCTAGTTGTTGACCTAACGCAGAAAAGGCCAAAGTGGAAGGTGGCCCGCACGTTATCGACGCAGAAACTTTGATTTTGAATATTAAAATGGGGGAATAAAAAAGAAGAGAAAAACAAAAGAGTTGAGTAGCGAAAAAGAAACAAATGGGGAAATGGGGCATTGAATGCAGAGTGAGAAAGAGAGACGAAAAAAGAGGAAAAGGAAAAGGAAGCAGAGGAAGAAACAAGGAAGTAGTAAACAACACGGCAAATATGTTTGGAATAATGTGTGTGTGTGTGGCACATGCTTATCCACCGCTTCTATGTTAGGACAACAGATACAGCCAAATACTTAAATGCACGCTACCCTCTTTTCTTTTTCATTTTTTTTTCTCTTCTTTCTTCTTCAAACATCAACGTTTGAACCATTTTACCTCTTTGGACATGGATCCATCTCAGCGTGTGGTCTTTCCCCTTTCTCCCCTAATGGAAAAAAAATCCTCTTTCTAAAATAGAATGAATATTTCTGAGCAGTAAAATGGCCAAAATGCTTACCTTTTCTTCTTTGAGGTGGAACACAAGTACTTTTTCCCCTCCCCTACTCGCATCTTTGTCCACTATAGTTTTCATTCTTAATGCTTTTTTCTGTGCTCTTTTTTACTCTTTAAAAACTACTTACACTCTTATTGTGCCCATAATTGGCTAACCATCCACTCTCTACCCAAATTCCCATTTGCTTCCTCTTTTATTACAAAGCTATAAATTAATACACCCTTCGACTCCTCAACCTCTGTCATGGAAAAACCTCCACAAAACTCACAACTTTCCCCCACTCACTGACTCACTGCTAACTCAAAACCTTTCTTCTTATGACAGTTTAGGGGACCAAACCATCACACAATTCTTCTCTTTTAATTTATTTTCAAACATTTCTTATTTCAAAATAATCAATTCTCTCTTGTTTAATCATTTATGTAACCAATTCCTAATTATACTCTTGTTATTTTAATTAAAGAGACTCTTTTATTATGATTACCGGTAAATTCTTGCTAGAACAACATCTTAAATCACAGATAACTTGAAAGCAAATATTAATTAAGGATTAATGCATTGGGACACTTCATTATTCCGGATGAAAGCTAGCAGTGATATTTGTAGCTCCCGTATTAATTAGGAAGGAACCATTTTGGTAATTAAATCACATCATTTATAGTTAAAATGTAAAATGCACTTATTAGTAAATACAATTTTCTTGCCGACCAAGAAATAGATAGATTTCTTTGTAGTACGTTTTAAACAGACTTTAACAGTGATTAAAAGTTGTTGTTAATGTCATTTTTCATATAGTTATTAGGTGAGAGTTATTGATATTTAATGAATATTAATTTTATTTTTTTTGTCTTGTCTTCTAACTCCTATATAGGTTTCTTTCGTACCAAGTTAAGTTTAATTTTGTAATATTTTTAGAAGTAAATTACATAAATGTATAACTATTTTTAAAATAATTTGATTAATAAATTTTTTTTATTATAATCAGCACCAGATGACATTAAGCAATGCTAAATTCATAAAATTTTGAATAAATGTTTTTAAACAGACATAAAATGTTATCAAATAAAAATATAAAACAATATATAATATTTTTTAAAATACAACTAATTATTATTTTTAAATAATTACAATAGTACAAATTAAATTAATATTTTAAAAATTTTAAAAAATATATTAATTATCAAAAAATATTTTCTCACATTTAAATTTTTGGAAAGTTTAAAAAATTTATATTTAAGGATAACTTATAGGTAATCTTAATTAATTCTTTATTGTGTATTAACTTGTCATATTTTCTTATAAGGAATCATCTCAAATTTGCATTTTATTAAATATATAAACATAAGTGTTGATTAAACTCATAAATATAATAATTTAAAAGAATTTATGTATACTATATAAAAGAAAAAGTTCTCTTCATAATGTGAGTGTAGATTTTTTTAAGGGAACAAATATCAATATATAGAAAACATCATACAGCAGTTAAATGGTTTGTGATAAGTTTTAAAAATAAGTCAATTCCAAGAAAATAATGAGAAATAAATTTTATTTTCAATTCAAGTAAAGAAAATCTGGATTTATGAATATTATATCCAATTTAACTACCAAGTTTCTTATAATCAACACACAAAATGAATGTTTATCATGATGGATCGATTCTACATTATAGTATCCATCTTAAATTTCACGGACTTAACATTTCCATATTAAAAAAAAATACTATACATATCAAAAATAACATATGTATTCTTTTATTATCATGATGCAGTGAACAAAATCACAAGGTTTAGAGATACACTAGATGTCAATATTGAGGTCCATATGTTATTCTCTATATGATTGCATGATTCCTATAAAGGCTAAGCATCTAATTCCTTTAAAAATAATCCTCAAAAACTTACAAAAAGTTAGTATATGAGCAAGAATGTTCATGATTATCTTTAACTTCTGTTTTCTCTTTCAATTATTTTCTTCACCTTCTCTCATCTCTTTCTCTTATTTTTTTCTTACAATGTATTGTGTGATCAAGTGTATTAAATTTTTGTTTATTTCTTTATATTTTCTTTTACTCCTAAAACAAGACTAAGAAGATCTTGTATTCATTGTTTGATTTTCCTTATTTTTTTATCACATCCAACAAAACTTCAATGTGGCATCTTAGTCATCTAAGTCATCACTAGAGAGAAATTATTTATTAAGCACTAGAGAGAAATTATTTATTAAAATGATATCAATGTCAAGAAAAACAGTATGTGAATAAATACTAGATGTTATCATAAATTTATTATTATTTATAAATTATGTGAGACTCCATTTTGAAATAATTAACATTCATATTTATTGTTAATATAAATTTGAAGGTTATATTCAAAACTTAAAAAAAAAAAAAACGTGTAATAAACATTTGGATCTTTATTTGAAAAGGAATATAATAACCAAGTTTATTGTTATGGAAGAACTACACACCAACAATTAAAAAAATCAAAAAGGATATTCAGAAAGAACATGCTATTGAAAAAAAATTATATAAATTAAAAGTTCAAAAATAATGATGAAATTTATGGTCAAGCTGCAAAATTATGAAATGTATATATATAAAAGAAAAATGTTGGAACATGTTTTAGAAAAACAAAACAGTATAATTGCTCAAGATTCTCCCACTTACTTCAATTTATTTATGATACGTTAATTTTAAGTCTTTTGATTCTTGATTAAGATAAGTCAAATATTTAGATTTTGGTTGGATTTGAGCGTTAATTTCTTTTAAAGCTTTTATCTTTCTTTTTTTTTCAGGAAGAATATTACAAAAGGTTATCTAAGGTTCAAGTTAGTATTTAATATTCAAAGAATTTGAGAGTTAATATTAAAATATACCTTTCATTAGATGGTGATATGGTATTTATAGACATTTGAGTGAACGATTAATAGTGACATCTAAATGTGTTGTTCATAGTGATATCACCACCTTCTAGACAATACAAATAGTCTTAAGATGATTAATTATGCCTAGGCTTATTAGTTGGTTTTAGGTACCTACTCGACAATATCTTGGTATTATCTTAGCATGTGTATGATCTCGATTATAACATGATATAAACAAAAACACGCAATGAATTTTATAAATAAATAAAAACATATTTCATTGGTTAAGGGGTAACCTATGACTCATTCTACATCGGTTGTTAGAAACAACCGATGTAGAAAGTAGCCCAGCAAAAGCCCCAAAAAAGAATTCAAAAAATAATTACGCACATCACTTATTACATAAGTTGCTCCTCCAACTAATATAATAAAGTAACTTTTTACATCGGTTATGAGTTTCAGCCAATATAGAAATTGGCGTTGCATACTCCAATTAAAAAACTTATGCCGGTTATTTTAACAATCTATGTAATAGGTGTATTTTTTTAACCTAACATTTTCATTACTTTTGTTATTCGTCTCTCTCGTGCTGTTGAATTTCTGCTGCTTGTATTGAGTCTCTCCTTCTTGTTCTTATTGTTTTCATCCACATTTTGGTTCCTTCGTTAGCCTTAGTCCTCTTTGTTTAGTTTCACATTTTCAATGTATGATTTGTTTAACTTGTTTTTACGTTGATGTCGCAAATTATTAAAGATGTTATAACAACGACTTTACTTGAGGTGTGAGTCTATCTCTACTATGAACACCGCTTTGTTCTACCTCTACGCCTTGTCTCTCTTTGCAACATGTTGACAATTTTGTAAAATTGATTAAAATAGTTAAAAATTTATTTTTGATCCAAATATTTTAGTAGTTACTTCTTTTAGTATATGTCTGATAATGGAGTTCTTACATTATATAGATTTATTATAGATTTTGAGTTGTCAAAATCTATAGAGAAAAAACTTTAAATGTTCATAACTTTTGATAAAGAGCTCGAATTGAAATGTATTAAAAATAAAAATTGCTCAAAATGATATAAGAGATGTGATGGCCAAAAGTTGGAGTTCTAGATTTTCCAAAATTTTATTTTTTACTATTAAAAAGCGTATATTTTTCAAAATATATATAATTAAACTATTTAGGAGCATAATTATTGTATTGTATGCAAAGCATACAAGTTTACATGTACCCATCAAAACAATTTACCAATACATGTCGACTTTCTAAAATTAAAATTAAAAGTAAAAGATTGTTATAATTAATCCATCTGTTAAATCCATCCGTATTAACAACAATAGTTTGAAAAATTGAGAAAAAAGACATACTAGGCCTATATTAATAATATTTTCAACTTTTTTAAATAAAATAAATGCTCAAATAAAAGAATAATTTTCCAAACTAATTCTTAATACTTTAACTACCGAATTACTTAAACAACTAAGAACCGTATGGAGATATCTTCCTTCCTTGTTATCTGAAGACTAAAGACCTAGGAGATTGACATATCGAGCTTAATCATCAAGAAGGTCCCTTTAAGATCATACAACGATAATTATGATACGATTTTGTATAAAAGAAATATAATGAGATAATTTTTGAAAGGTATATGCAAAAAAGTGCTGCCGCCATAGATTCTAGAATGGTGATTCATTTTGTCCATTGAGAGAAGAATAAAGCAGCATGAAAAATGATAAGCCTTCTAGTGGATGCAGTAGGCCACCCCGATAAGGATGATTAAAATCCAATTTGGTATTTTTAATGAATGTATTTATAATCGGAATATTTCTGTTGTAACTAAATAGAAGAAATTATAAATATAAAGTCGAAAAATATTATATTTCTATAAACTTCTATGGGGTTAAATTTAAAGTCTATATTTTACAGGAGTAAAAAGTAATGAAAAAAATCAATAATAATATTGTTTACATATAAAGCGAATGAGAAAAAAAAAATATGTATAGTATAAAGATGCAAAAGACAAAAAAAAAAATAATAACAAAAAATAGACAAGACCCTTTTATTTGTGCGAGTGAATGGAAAAAGATAAGTGGGGCTTCCAAATGTAAGCAAGTGATGATATAATGAAAAATAGGGAAAAGAAACAAGAAAATGTGTTGAGAAAGAGAATGAATCCTCCTTTAGCAGGAGCAGCAGGAGGAAGATGAAATGGTCCAAAGTCAAAACTCCATGCCTCTCTCTCTATATGTTTGTGGAAGTTGAATTGAATCCCATTCTCACCATGCATAGTGGTGTAACTGTTTTGTGTTTGTAGATATATACACATATATGTGCTTGAAAATGTGATTAATGGGAAGAAGGAGAAAGAAAGGAGATGGACACGTGTCGGGGAAGGAAAGCCTCTGGCGGGATGAGAAGGTCTCCTCGAAGCGTGTCCCACATGGAAAGGGCAATTTCCTCATCGTATCAAACTCGTTTTGAGAATAAAGACTTGGGAAGCGGGACCCACCCCGCAGCCAAGAGCAACGTCAGTACGCCACTTGTATGAGAGATAGATACATAGATAGAGATAAAAAACAACGGAACCGCCTCGGTTTCACTCAATACGACAAAAATCCAAAACCCTCTTAACTTTCTACTATTTCCTTCACCGATATTACCACTACATTTTAAACTCAAATAATAATAATAATAATAAATAAATAATTTCGAAAAGAAAGGACGACAAAAAAGATGGCGTCATGCGCGAGCCAGGGAGGTGCTAGTGGACAAAAGACGTGTGAGGGGTGAGTGGCAGTGGTGGGATTTGGCAGTGACGGGGAGGGTAGTTTGGGGAATTTGGTTAGAGGGTGTGTTTGGCAAAAGCGTGGAGAGGGAGCCCTTTGTCGCCACGTGCCTTGGCGTCGGCCGCACGCTGGGAAACTCTTTTGTCTCCTTCTTCCGTTTCACTTGTGCCCTTCTTCTTCTCTTTTCTCTCTACCCAGATTTTTCATTAGGTACGGCTATTGCCAGACCCTGTTTTTGACTATTTCCAGTCCCTTCCAGATCTACTGTCTCTATAGAAAATGTACTTTTTCGCCTACAAAACTCAACCCCGTCTCTTCAATTCGTTACAACAAAATTATTACACCCCTCAAAATATATCCTTCCTTTTATTACCACCATACTTTGTCCTTTATAAAATTCAATATGAGCGATGTGTCATAAAAATAGATTAGGTATATAGAGGAACCAGGGTTTGTGAGTGTGTATGATTTAGGTTTTGGCAGCGGAAGGTGGTGGAAAGATGAGGTTGTAATAAGGGCATATTGTAAACGAGGGGAAAACGGAGTTGTGAAGAGGTGAATAGTGGGAGAAAAGAGAAAGGGGAGAAAAAGACAAAATAGGGAAAAGAAAATGGATGTGGGAGGAAAATCCAGAATAAAGAAAAGAGAAAAAATAATGGCGAAAAAGAAATGGAAAGTAAATACGAAAATGGTGGGTCCCATGTTAACAGTTTAATTTGGCCGCCCGCTTTGTCGTCTCTCTCGTCTCCGTCCATTCCCGTCGTTCTTTTGCGTTTGACTCTCTCATCTCCTCCCTCTATCTCTCTCTCTCTCTCCCTTCTTCTGCACCTTCTTATCCTTCACCCTTCTCTCTCTCTCCGTTCCTTCAGTGTCATATGCACACGAGTGTACCTTCTTACGCAAAACCTTCAACCAGGAATCGATCGATCAATCGACCGATTGCTGTGTGGTGTTGGTAGTGCAAGAGCCACCAACCTGAGAGAGAGACTTACACTGTTACGTACGTGCGTACGTAGCAAGGTACGTACGCGGTAGTACACACCGTCGTGCACTCTGTTCTTCTCATCCTTCGGTTCTTCGTTTCTTCGTTATTATGAGGGTGCACCAGAGGGCGCTTACCGTGGGGATCACTGTTGTTGCTGCTGCTGCTTCTGCTTCATAGGTCTTTTCTGTGGGTTCCCCCTTTCCATATTCACTTTAGAGACACAAGAGAGACAACCAGACATGGCTGGCAGTAACCAAGTCAATCTCAATGAATCTAGGGTAACTCTCCTCTCTCCTCTTCCATTCGTACCTTCTATCTTACAAATTATTATCCACTTCTTTTTTTTCGCTTTCCGAACATCCCATTTCGCTTCTTGCTTTATTCCTCCTCTGGGCTTGCCAGCTTAAAGGGGTTTTCGTTAAGAAAGATGAGACACCGCTATTGGATCATCTGATTTTTGTTTTTTTTTTTTTTTTATTTTTCTTTTT
>Ga0209489_101202_pt1 | contig 52778 bp, 34 predicted proteins | sample SiratrowhiteBW_FD_187527 | JGI IMG/M metagenome (GOLD analysis project Ga0209489, IMG submission 187527) | Root nodule microbial communities of legume samples collected from California, USA - Siratro white BW (SPAdes) (version 2) | ecosystem: Host-associated > Plants > Roots > Nodule | place...
TATATATATATATATATATATATATATATATATATATATATATAATCTCTCTAATAATCAACTCAAATTTTTAAAAAATAACAAATAATGTACCATCAGTAGTTTTTTTTAAAGCTTTTATTCATACAGCATATATATATATATATATATATATATATATATATATATATATTAATTATTCACATCAAAGAATAACAATGTTAAACCTTATATTAAAAAACATATATTATGACTCTAGAATGTTACTCTTTTTTTTTTTAAGTTTTAGTTTTTAACCTTTGAATTCATTTTTAAGCTAAAAGAAAAAACAAAACATACACTGAGATAATATTTATTGAATTAGAGGGGATTCAGTTAAGGAAATGAAGGAAGTCTTTGGACATTAATTGCAGTGTCTTTCAGGATGGATATGAAAAAGGATTATTCATTAAAACTTGTGAAGATATTTAGGGACATTTAAGTTCAACAACTTACATAATTTTTGTCTGTTAAAGTGGAAACACAAAGGACCATAAGCAAGTAATAAAAAATTGACCAATCTTTGGTATAATTTTGAATGAAGATGGAAAAAAAAGGAAAACCGTGGAACCAGGACAAGTCCAGGGTTTGGAGATAGGATATTTTTGTTTAATTAAGGGGATTCATTCAATTATGTACCACTTTTGTCTTCATCATAATCTATTCATAATATGTACCCATAGTTCATAAGTTTTTGAACTATTTTTCGAAAATTAAACACATGTATAGCACGATCAGTTTATAGTTTTTTTTTTTTTCATTTTTATCTTTCATATCTTATAAATTTTCTTTTCTTCTAACACTAAAAGTATTTTTGAAATTTTTTATTTTTTATTTTCAATCAAATGATTTTCTTTCTAACATCGTGTTTTTATTAAAAATAATACATTTTACTTAAATGTTTATAATTTATTTTCTTATATATTAATTTGATATGTAATTTTAATTGATTTTAAAATGATTTATTTTTATATATCATAAATATAGATTTCAGTAGGGTGAAAATAATAAAATATATTTTATATTTTTAAGAATTAATAGTTATAATATATTAAAATTGTAGGTAATTAACAATTTATTACTTTTTTTTTCTTTCTTTACAATATTTTAAAATAATAAAAATTTACAGACACTAAAATAAGACAAAATAATATTTACACAGTCTTAAAACGTACTTAAATTAGTTATTTATTTTATTTAGGGATAAAATATGAGAAAATTAATGTTATTCTTTTATATCACGTATAATTTTAGCATATTATAACTATTAATTATAAACAAAGAAAAAAATATTTTATTGTTGGTCATTAGGCATAAAATTTATGTTTATAATACATTAAACTATTATTTTATAATGATTCAATATTATATTATTAAAATTAATACATAAAAAACAAATTATAACCTGTAAGTAAATAGAATATAATTATTTCAAATAAAAATATAATACAAAAATAAATTTTTAAATGAAACAGTAAAATAATATATAAAATTTATTATTTATAAAAATTAATAAATATATTATTAATTAGTTAAATTATATGATTAAAAATATACTACGAATTCGATATATTTTTATTAATTTAATTATACTTATTAATATTTTTTTATTTTTAGTCTTAAACTAATCATAAGCTAATGATAAAAACTAAATAAGCAGGGCGAGAAATATCAATAACTTAAAACTGGGATTAGGTGCGTACATAATTATATTTACAAGGATAAAAAATATATTTATTTCTAGCTTTAAATATAAAAGAATGTGTTCAGCCTTAGAAAATATCACAAATACATATATGGCAATTACTTCCTGTATCTTACATTTTCAAACCTGCACCTCCAATTGGGGAAATGACAGAATTGCCCCGTCCGAATTCGGTCATTTCAAGAAACGGGTGAGACGTGAAAAGTGCAAGAATGGGCCATTAGTTCTGAAAAAAAGTGTCCCGTTATGTTCTCCAAAAGACGAATTCCTCATGCGCCTCCATAACGTAGTTCTTTACCTCTATAAAATTTTTAAATCCAAAATTATTATTATGAAAATAATCAAAATAAACACTTTTTCAAAAAAAAAAAATGTAAACGGGATAAGATAAGATACCATCCGATATAAATTTTATTTTGAAATGTAAATCTAGATGAGATATTATTCAATTTATATTTTATTTCAAAATGTAAATTTTATATTTTTAAATAAAATATAAATTGGATTACAGTCACTCAGTTTATAAAATATTAACTTCACCTAAAATAAAAAAAGTAAAAGATACTGTTTGTTCTTACTGAATTAGAGATGTCGTTATTTTTTTGACTCTTATTCGATCTGATTTCCTTGTTCGTTGAATTGAACGAGAAAATATCTGTAAAAGACTCTCTGACACTCAAGTAAGTAAGAGTGTTTTGTAAATGAGTTTCTTATTATGTAAAAGAAGTATTTTAAATTAGTTATACTGGCTACCTATAGTTGATATTTATCAGATTTGTATGTGAAGTACCATTTAAGACCATATTATTTCTAATAAAACCGTAGGACGTTTAGATAATGACTGTAACTCTTAGGCCGTTGTCAGTTCGGTTGGCGGGTGTGTACACTATTATTATAATTTTATATTAAAAGTATATAGATTTTTGTATGAAGTATGAAGATGCAGGAAGAGAGTATAAAGTAGAGGAAGTGTTCGTCTCTAAAAAAAAAGTAGTCCGTTACGTTAGAAAAAAAAAAGGGAGTGGCCCATTACAGGAGCATGTTTTTCTAGGCTTTTTATTTTTCCTTTTTATTTTTTTTTCATTGCCAGAAAATTAGACTCTACTTAACAAAACCTCTCATTATGTCCTAAAACTGTCAAAAGTAGATTATATTAGTATTTGATGAGGTACTGACATGACTGTTTTTTTCTTATTATTAAAATTTTGAGTACTTATATAAAAGGACTAATATGAAGTTAGTGGAAAAAATTAAAAGATTAAAATCACTAATTACTTTGAAAGGAAAATAAGTGACTGTGAGGTATGGAACTGAACCTTGCATTAAATTTTATGTAATTTGTAAACAAGTTCTTTAAAAACTGTTAAGAGTGTATTGAGTACACTTGAGAAACTTGTCAAAGACTTTTAAGAAACAGAATATGTATTAATTAAAAACATTTCATTATTTTTTTTGTGATTTTTTTAATAAGTATTTTTGAGATACTTCCTAAATTAATTTAGGCTTAGTGGCACCTCTATAGGCTCAATTCCTGTATTATTAGTGATATGTAAATTTAGTTTATAATAATTTCTCTCCACCCCACGACCCCACATGCAACCACTTCCTCTTCCCCCTCCCCCAACATGCTTTCACACTGATCTTGATCTTTTTCTAAAAATGACATAAAAAAATACTCCTAATAAAGAAAATAAATAAACTTTTTCTCAAACAAACAAATAACTTTTTTTACTATAATAAGAATAAAAAAACGTCTCCTCAAAAGTGGTTAAGTTGATAGGGTATTTTAAGGTGGAGTTCCACATTTAAAGATTTTTTTTTTATTTTTTATGAAAGAAAGAAAGACAACTAATTAAGAAAGAAAAATAAGAGTTGAGTCAATGAAATGAAAATTTACAATGGAGGAGGATAGAGGTCAGAGGAGAAAAATAAAGAATAAGATAAGGGGTTAATTTTAAATATTAAGTTTAAGAATGGAAATATCATTTTGAATCACTTTCTAAATGTAAAAAAACTAAATTGATCTTTTTAAAAATATAAAAAACGAAATTAAACTAAATAAAACAAAAAATAATGGACATTTTATATTTAGCTTATTTCAAAGGTTACTAAACTATTCAAAATTCTCAAATTTTCATTAACTTATAAAATTACTTCACATCTCTAATCAATTATAACTCCCCATTGAATTAAAGAAAACACTTCTAGAATTTTAACTAGAAAAAGAATCATGACATTGTATCAGAATTGCTTAATTTAAAAATATATACAACTGGATTTGGTAAAAAAAAAAACCGAGAGACTAAAATTGATCACAAACTAAAATATAGAAATCAAATGGTGAATTGAGGTATTAATTTAAATACGAAACATCCAAACACTTATGTTTTGATTTTTTTTTTCTTCTTATAATTACAGTATACAACTAACCATCTTTTTTGTCAGAACAAAACATTCTTTTAGAGGCCATAACTTAAAACACATCTTTAACACAGAATTTACATTTTAGGTGAATGTTCTAAATAAACACTAGATATATGTTTATAATTGAGACAATATTACAAAATGTCTATCAGTACACTTTTTTAGCAAATGTGCCATAACTGTAATGATTCACAATCTTGAAGCAACAGAACAACTATTACTCTTCAACAATTAGCATGGAAAGCAATAGCAAATGAATCTATTTAACCTTCCTCACTCACCACCAAGTATATATATATATAAAATCAAATGCAGTGACTTAAATCTGAATAGCAATATTAACAAGAGCAAGAAGACAATTTTTTCATCTCACTGATTTCCAATTCAGGACCTGAGAGTATATCAACCTTAGTTCCTTTGAGTGAGGAAAAATTGCTGTCACCATTCACCTTGCCACAACCACATTCCAATGCCTTTTTAGACACTACACTATTGATCTCTTCTAGCAGCTTGAGGAATGCACTCTCCACATTGTCACCACTGAGAGCTGAAGTCTCAGAGAAGAAGAGACCCTGCTCCTCAGCAAACTCCACTGCATCTTCAGTTGGCACCATTCTCTGATCCACAAGGTCAGCTTTGTTACCAACCAACATGATCACAATGGAGCTATCTGCGTGTGCACGCAGCTCCTCAACCCACCTTGCAACATGGTCAAAAGATTGCCTTTTTGTTATGTCGTACACCAGCATTGCCCCTAATGCACCTCTGTAGTATGCACTTGTCACAGCCCTGTACCTATATCACCATCAAAATTTACAACCATATAGTTTGTTAAATATGTAACAATATTTTATCTGCACCAAAATGATCATGTGTTATAGGTATATTTTATTGATATGTTGTTGAGTCTAATGCCTAGTCTAGTTTATTATATAGTTTTGTTCTATCAAAGAACAACTTTTAAATTGCAATCGATCGATGTAGTATCTATTTTCTACAGTTGTTTGAGTTGCATATATAATATCGGTCTTTCTTTGTTTTCAACTGATATACTCATACACCTACATACACCTATTACGTTGATTGCATAATTAACATCATATGTCTAAGACTTTCTATATCGATTCAGAATCGATATAGAATGTTTTCCAAAAACTGACGTATATAGTTATTTTTCTACTAGTGTATATACCATAATTTGAATTCATAGGATTGAAGTGAACTTTTTCAGGCATTACATTTTACCAAAACAGTTAGCTGTCTAATTAGGACCCCTTATATCGAACCTTAATGTGACTTTTGGAACCTAATCAAGGAAAATGAAATACCTATAAAACAAAAGTCAAGATCATGTGCTTCTTGGCCATGTATGTTTCCTAAGTCAAATGAATAATCAATAATATAATATCCTTTGAATCTGTACCGTACCATCATTGAAACTCAAAGTATTTCCAGCCATTAGTTCAAAGCAAAATGAGCATAAAAGTAGACAAAGAATCAAACACAAACATGAATGAGTGATACAGATAGAGAGAGAAATAGAGAATGAGATGAACCTTTCTTGGCCAGCAGTATCCCAGATCTGAGCTTTGATGAGTTTGGCATTAATAGTGACAGTCCTAGTCTGGAATTCAACACCAATGGTGGACTTTGAGTCAAGGCAAAACTCATTCTTTGCAAACCTTGACAGTATCTGAGTCTTGCCTACTGCTGAATCCCCTATCACCACCACCTTAAACACATAGTCTATTTTCTCATCATAACCCATTTTCCCGTTTCCATTCTCTTGCCGCTTCTCAGCCTCAACCCCATTCATTTCCTGGTTCATTTTCTGCCCAATACAAGGAAGACCCAGAAAAAAAGAAAGGTCAAATTTGATCCTTTTCTTCACTTGCCAAAACTAGGCCTAAAATGAAACACCACTTGAACTAAAAGTATTGGTTTTGGGGTGAGTTGAAGCAAGAAAAAGAACAGGGAACTGGTGGAAAAATGATGAAGCGGACAAAACCAATGCAGAATCAGCAGTGGCAAAAAGTATAGGCAAGAAAATAGGGTCCAGTTCCGTGTCTCACTTTTTAATATTATGTGCCACTATTATTGGACTTTATTGCCGTAATGCCTTCTGTTGATGATACATTATGAGATGCAAATTAGCATATGGTTTTAGCCAAAAGGGAAACGTAAATATAAACTAATCAAAGATTAACTAAAAAGCTATGGTGGTCTGCCTCAGGTTAAGGAAACTTGGAATCATGATTTTTTTGAATGGTTGCAGTGTCTACTATTTCAGATTACTTTCATCTTAATTTAAGGCGCAATCCAAGGATTTGTGACACTTCTTTCCACGATTTTTTTTCCCTTTTCATTTTCTCTTTTGCTTTGTTCTAATATATATGATTGATTGATTCGGGTCTTGCAAATGGCCCTGGAAGATTTTGTTGATTCAATGGTTTCTTAAAATAACATGTTTGTTTGCATGAGAAGAGGAAAAAGAGGGTGGCCTTGAATGCTGGGAAATCCCCTTGTGTCCGTTTTTTCTGTTTAAAACCTATAAAACAAATGTTTCTATCAGAAACAAGAATCGTTGCGCTTCACAAAACTGTGTTTTCCAACGTTTGACCAAAAAGTGAAACGGAAAAACCAACACTGTACTGTGTTTGGTTAATTATTAGCATAATTTCTTTCACCGACACAACTTATGTAACAGTAGAACCAAGACAAACAATATAATTATCAAATGAATAGGTTGAAGAAAATCAAGGATTGTAAATCCCCAACTTAAACCTAATTATACGTGTAGTGGATGAGCATCTGGCATAATTTACTTAGGAATGCAGAGAAGGAATGTTGTTAGTGCAATAATTAAACAATTCCTTGGACGCATTTAACTTGTTTGATGGAACAGAAAATTGAAGAGTCATTGAATTGATGTACGGCATGTACCATTTTGTTGGGAGTGGTAGGTATGCTTTGGTTAACGTTGTAGAAAATGTAGCATGTGTCCATATTTTATATTTTAATTTCTACATGTTCAAATTTTACGTTTTAATTTTTATATCACTATTTTTTTTTATATCTATTTTCGTCTATACTGTTAGTTATTTTTTTTTTTTTTTTTTTTTTTTTTTTTTGTTTTTTTTTTTTTTTTTTTTTTAGTTTTGAATTCTTTAACACTGCTATAGGGTTGAGATTGCCACAACAAGTGTATAAATCTGGAAAAAAAAATGTGAAGGAGCTTTTAGTGCTTTGCTTAATATATTAACCATTTCTCCCTTTTGTTTTTTACACTTTTGGTACCACCTTCATGGAACACGCATTATTTAAGATGATTTCATCAAACATTTTAAAGACACGGCCAAGAAACTAGGTCTCCTAACTAACTTATTTCTTACAGTAGTTACTCCTATATATTTTATTTGAATTATATAAAATGAGAGTAAATGGGTAATGTACTATTCAAATAATTTATCTTATTATTAAATCAATTAAGTTATATAGTTTTAACATTTTCTAATTCTCATCTATTTATACTCTACCAAATAACTTCAAATATTATTTCATTCTCAATTTATTCCTTCTTTATTTCCATTCTCTCCTCTCTCTTCAACATCATTCACATCTTAATGATTTAAACAAAAATAATGGTATGAAGAATAAAAAAAAGGTAAAAAAATGTATAAAAGAACATTTAAACAACCTATTCACATGATTAATTATTATATTATTAATTGTTATAGATAGCATTTTGTAATTTTAAAGGAATACAATCACTAAAAAAAGTATGCTGCAATTTTTTCTTTTATTGGAAGGATTATATATACATGTTGGAGAAGTATAATAGTATGAACCTTCATTATTTCAGTGTTTCAATTTTATTATGTAAAATATGATACCAAAGAACCCTCCCATGCAATACCAAACAACATCAATGAAATTCTGGGGCATGCCAATGTATATGTGACAGTGTTTTTAATAATGTTCAGGAACAATAAGAAGTCAAATACTATAAAGAGAAACGAATATGCAGAGATGAAGTAAACAAAGTCAGGGAAGAAAGAAACACCCAATGAATTTTTTTGTACTATATTATGGATCTAATTGAGTTTTCTAATTTGTCTCATAGAAAGGATCATCTTATATCCTTTCACATACACTTTGCAAATTAATTTTGGTATATATATTATTTATTTATTTGTTAGAAGGTCTGAAAATGCCTAGAGGACAATTAAGCCAGAATTGTGAAAGTTAATTGTTTCAACAACCAGCAACGAGAGTGGGGTAGTCTCATTGATGTTTGGTTAGAACTATGGTCATGAATGATAGCTGTGGATGCTCTGTCAAAGATAGTGACGCCAGATGTACTTCTCCCTCCACCAACCATTTTAAAGGCTTCAATTTTGTTCATGTTTTTGGGCTTTTGTGCCCTCCTTGTATACTTGCATTGTAGCAAAAAAGTCTTGGACCCTAAACAATTTTGGATTGAATACATTCTTCTTTTAACACAAAAAAAGTGTTCATAGATAATTTAATTTAATGTCCCACAATTCAGAGTGCTAGATGATATCTCAAATGAGTTGAGAATGTTTTTATAGACATCTTGGTCTAGACAGTTAGTAGAAGACAGTTTTAAATGGCAGAGAAAACTGATCGGAGTGAGGAGGAAGCAATAAGATTCATTTTTATTAGAACAATACCGAAATATTCTGAGTTGGTCCAAAAATATCAACAAATTGAAATTAATAAGGAAGAGTTCAAGAATCTTGTCACCAGAAAAATAAACAACGTCAACGAATTTTCTGGAAACAGACTAGAGCTCCGATCTGAAATTCAACCGTCCAAAACAATGAGTGGTAAAACTCCAGTAAAAATTTAGAGCAATTAGAGAATATTTCACCGTTGGATTTCCGAAACAACCAAGACTGATGGTAATAGTAATTTCTTGCGGAGCTCTTCACAAAATTCCTGATGCTTCTACCAATCTCTAATAGACAATCTCACCATCCAGATTGAAGAAATATGAGTGAGGAATCTTCAATAAAAATTACAGCTCAATCATATAAGGTTTCACCATTAGATCTTCAAAACAACCAACACATGTTATAGAAAATAGTTGCGAATTACCTCTCTCTCTCTCTCTTATTCAAAGCGGCTGCACACACACTTCTCCCCACACACACCAATGCTCTCATTGTTGCACCTACTTAGAATTAGCCTTTTATTCTAATTATAATAAATCATTATATTGCGTCTGTCATGTATTATAGATATAATTAAAACATAATGGATTTGGAAAACATTACTCTTACAAAATCATTTTATTTCTTATAAGAATATTTGAAAAACATTGTGGAGTCAAGTTGAATTTTTCTAAATTGCACATTAACAAATTGACAACAATCATCCAAAGTTCAAGAGATAACACTACTTGTTGAACTCAAGAAGGAATTAGGCAACCTCAAGAAATAGTGTTAGGGAGATGCACAAAGGCTTAAGAATAGTTTGCATAGAAAGTTAGATGAAAGTCAAAACTTCTAATATATACACAAAGGATAATAGGAAACACTAAGTAGTTAATACAAGAGATAGTTGTGCAGAGAAAGTTGTCCTACAATCATTCTAAAAAGTATCTTACCCTAAAATTTCAAATTAAAATCAAACATCTTTAATAAAGTATTGACAAAAAAAACAAAGTAATAGAAACACCAAATAACAACATATATTTTTGTATTGTTATGAATAGAAGTCATGTCATGCATTCGAAACTTGACAACGATTTGTTAAACAAATGAACGTTTATAATTTTTTTCGTTCTTTTATTAACTTCTCAATATTTAGCAAAAAGCTTCTTCCAAATAATAAAGAAAGAAAATACTTATCCTATAAATTATTTATATTATGAAGTCTCTTCCTACAATAAATGTATTTTATATCCACTTAATTGACTTTGAAACTTATTTACATTATCTTTCAATTTTTCTCTCTTTTTGATATAAAGAAAAATTATTTCATAATATATATATATATATATATATATATATATATATATATATATATATATAAAATGAAGATCATAAATATGTTTTATAACTAAAATCATAGTTACTTTCTCATCAACTTGTGTGTGGATATTCTTTATTTTATTTTATATCTATATTTTTGTTTACCACGCGGAATTGGTACAGAGCTTATAATAAATTAAAATTATCAAAATCTGACCCTATAGCTTTCAAATTTATATCTAGAAAGTTATAATTTTGACTAGTTACAATGAAAATGGTAATCCCTATAATACAATGTACCTGACCATCGTAAAGTTGAGGAAAAAGCAGCATAAATGTATTGATATTGACCTGGTTAGGGAAGCCTAAGTTTACAAAATAAAAGTAATTACTCATATTATGGACCCGAAATATGACATTTTGCTTTATAATTTTTTTCGTCATTCTACAGAAAATAATCTTATAGCAGTAAGATAAAAACACATGGCGTTTCTTCTGTTTAGGTATCCATATTCTAACTCGTATACCATATTTTTTAGGTAAGAAATTATGTAGTTGAGATTGTAGGATTATATATTTTATCAAATAATAAATATCTTTTAATTTAATAAATAATAAAATTATTTAGTTAAAGCTAAAACACAATTATAAAAAATTGTACCTTCTTAAATAGCAGCATAGATGAAAGTCTGCATGATATTTATCTGAGGTACATAGCAGAAATTTTTTACAGTAACTGAGCACTGGTTTTTTATATTATTGCAATGCAAACACAGGGATAATATTTCAAAGGCTCATCCTTCATGGTCAAAAAGGTTTTCTTCGAAAACCCTGTTACACGGGCCTTTAATTATTATATTTTGTTTTATATTTGTGCATAGATGACATAATATAATATATGATAGTTATGGTAAAAGCTTTACTTTGTGGTGGGTCAAACAAAGCCAGGTAGGCTTGGAATGGTGGAAAAGTCTCTAGACTTAGACAAGGAAGAGTTCTTGTTGGGATAGAAGAGAAACACATGGATGGAACAATACAAATACAACACAACACAACACAACCTCTTTCAACTTGTAATCTCAGCTTGTGTCATAGGATCTAGTTTCTCATGGAAGTTTAGTTGCTTTTGCTGAAACCGGGTTGCTCAATTTTCATGGCTCCTTCAGGTATGTGTTGACTTTGACTCTTTCCTTGTTGCTTGTTCAAGAAATCAGAACATACATGTCAATGGGGTCACCCCACTATTTTAGCTATCTTGACTTTACCTTAAGCTTTTGGTACAAGATACTTAGCTCACTTGCAGGTAGTTAGTGAGTCCTTGTTATTTTGTGATTGGTATTGTTGGCTAACCAAAAAGGGTATGCAATTCCATAGAAGGGGGTGGGGGAGGTAGCTTTTTTGGGAGATGAATTTGTCTTCTTTTTTTCTTTTTTTTGCTTGGAAACTGAGAAAACGTTAATGGAGAAAGATGACTTTGGAATGGCAGTATTTGGCATCGCAGAAGTACATGGAAGAGAGGAGTGTCAATTAGTCAAGTCAACTGTACCCCTTTTGCACACAGTTCTTCAAATTTATAATGCCATAAACATTTTTCTTTTTCATTGAATATTGCAAATTGGAAAAGATCAACTTCTATTCATGAATGTAGTCAAAGCAATTTTAGCTTCTTCGTTCATCTTAATTTTCTCCTTTTCCTCCTTATACCAAGTTGGACAAGATGCCAGGTCCAGAATCTGTTGCTTGTGCTGAAGAAAATAAAATGAGAAATGTGACTTATTTTTTATCAGCTCAAGAGGTTGTCGATATTTGATCAAAGTTTGGTGTGATTTCTTCATTCATAATATCACAAACTGACTAGAGACATTACTTAGTCTCTGAAAGATATAGCGTCTGTCATGATTATTTCTGGATGATGAAAACACATTCGCAGTATGAAATATGCTTTTATTTGTTATATTAGTAATGTGTATTCCTTTGGTCAATTTAGTTTATAGGGTTCTTGCCCAAGGGAGTTGTTTAACTGAAAAATGCAGATTCAAGAACCTCAAACATAATTTCCCTGTTCAAGAAATAATTTGACAGACACTATCTTCTTGGGACTTTCGATTGTTTACTTATAAATTCATTATTAGTTCAATGTGTAACATAATTGGTAAATGTATCTGATAAACTTTTTTTTTTTAATATATTGATATCATATTTAGGCATTTGGAATTGAATTGGAAGGAGTATGGAAGCGTATCCATCAGAAGTTTTAGGAAATTTCTGCCACCCTTCTGCCTACATTAGTGACTGTGTTCTTGCTTCATGGAAAGGAAAAGGGTCTTATTTCCTTGCCTAAGTTGTGTTGCATGATGATGGTTTTAGATTTTTTATCTTCTGATCCTGCTGGAACTGCCCTTTCTCAAACTATAGAGACCATTGCTGAGTTTGTCGTTACTGCTAACGATGTTCTTGTGAAAAAAGATAGTTTTAAAGAACTTGGTGCTTACATGGAAAGAATTAAGCCTATCTTAGAAGAGTTGAGAAAAGGAAAAGTCAGTGATTCTGAGTCATTCAACCAAGCCATTGAGACCATGAACAAAGAGATTAAAGATGCGAAGCTACTAGCTGAAGAGTGCAGCAAGAAGAGCAAGGTTTATCTACTAATGAACTGCAGGTCCATTGCTAAGAAGTTAGAGGATCACACAAAAAGGCTGAGTTGGGCACTTAGTCTTCTTCCTTTAGCCACAACAGGTCTTTCTTCAGGAATACTTGAAGATATTCAGAACCTATGTGACAGCATGCAGACATCTGAATTTAAGGCAGCTCTAGATGAAGAAGCGATTTTAGAGAAAATTGACTCAGGGATTAGGGAAAACAATGTTGATCGTTCCTATGCAAACAACTTGCTACTTCTCATTGCTGACACTGTTGGGATTAGGAATGAGAGGCCAAAAATAAAGCTGGAACTTGAAGAGTTTAAGAGTGAAATTGAAAAGGCACGTGATAGGAAGGAATTAGCTGAAGCTATGCAAATGGATCAAATCATTGCTTTGTTGGAAAGGGCTGATGCAGCTTCATCACCTAGGGACAGAGAACGCAAATACTTTGCAAAAAGACAATCTTTGGGTAGTCAAATATTGGAGCCTTTGCAGTCATTTTATTGCACCATCACCCAGGATGTTATGGTGGATCCTGTTGAAATTTCATCAGGACAGACATTTGAGAGAAGTGCCATAGAAAAGTGGTTTGCAGAAGGAAATCAATTGTGCCCCTTGACCTTGATTCCCGTAGACACAACAATTTTGAGACCTAACAAAAGGTTGAAACAATCCATACAAGAGTGGAAGGATAGGAATACAATGATTACAATTGTTACATTGAAAGAAAAAATCCTTTCTGGGAATGACGAGGAAGTGCTGCATGATCTTCAAATTCTTCAGGATTTGTGTGAAGAAAAAGAACAACACAGGGAATGGGTTATTCTTGAAAGTTACATCCCAACTCTCATCCAAATGCTATCAAGAAACCGCGATATAAAAAAACAGTCTCTTGTCATCCTTGGAATGCTGGCAAAGGATAGTGAAGAAGCTAAGGTACATTAATTGGTACTCCCTCCTATTTTATTTTTTTACAAGCTGCATAGCAAATTTGCTACTTTCAGTATTTGGCTTTCTAAAGATATATATTGATCAATGACAGCCATTGTTTTGTATAAAATAAGTTTATTCTAGAGATTTCGGTTAAAAGTGATTCTAGCTTCAATAACATGAACCTATAAATCTACTTTCCTTGTAAGTAAGATTCTAGAAATTATTAGAAATTCAAATGTACAAGTCTTACATTAGGTAGAAATGAACAAGATGGATGATATGTAAGGAAAAAGACCTATAAATTAATTTGCTTAATGTGTGAAGATTGACTTAGTAAAGTCTTATTTAAAGGTTCCTAGATCGTCTCTAACTGTATCATACCGCGCAGTGGATGATATCCAGCATCTATCATGTGTGAGATAAGTAGACTATTTAGTCTCATTGTAAACATGCACTGGACAGTCTGACTAAACCGTATAAGTGTGAGTTAGTTATAATAGTATTGCTGTTAACTTTTGAATTGTGCTTCACTGAGAGTTTGAGCGAGTTTATTGTGAAAGAAAAATTACAAGTTGTAATCTTTGATTCTAGTGAATTTTGTTCTGAATGTAGATTGAAGTTCATTAACACTTCAATTGAATCACGTTATTTCTATGAGTTTGTATAGTAGACGCATCTGTAGTGGGTTTTGTTGATTAATTCCTCAACATTATGGGTTGAAGGTGGTATCTTTGTCTCTTGTATAGGCTTGTTCATGACTCATTGGTTAGAATTTTTTTATCCACTACCATAATAATGAGCTTGTGAATCAAAAATCATTTTTAACACAAAGTATCTAGAATTTTTATCATGATGTACTCCTTGGTCCTCTATCTTCTTTTCACTAGCTTTCATCCTTGTATTGTTCTCGACATAATTAATGTAGATACAATTAGCCCCACAAAGGGAGTTGAATAGAGCCTTAAACTTTTTTTGCATTTGATGAAAAATAGATTGTCTAGACTATCTAATTGATTGTCTAATAGAAAAGTTTTTGTAAGATTGTCTAACAAATTTTCCAACAATTAGAATCAAAGTATGAGCAACAACAAGAGATCAACACAGAAAAATTTATCTTGATTTATCCAAACTTGGGCTACATTTAGTCCTCTTAAGCAACTGCTTAAGAGCTTACACTAACCAACACACTTGGTTACAATGAATACTCTTATCTCTTCAGGTTAAAACGAGTATTCTCACCTCTTCAGGTTACAACGAGTATTCACATCTCTCTAAGTTACACCTTCTTAACCTCCCTTAAGATTAAGAACTCTCAAGAAAAATAAAGAACATTTTCAAAGAAAGCGCAAAGAAAGCTCACAAGGGTCTAACTTCACAATGTGAAGAATTACAATACTTTTGCACTCAACCTAGAAGACTAGGCACTCTCACAACTTGATTAGATATTTATTGTAACTTATATTTTTTAGCAAGATCACTTGAACAACTTGAATTGCTTGGCTTGCTCTTCCATTCGTTATTCAACTTCAATCCTCTTATATAACTTGTTGAATTTGTCCTTTGAATTGGTTAAGTTTGGATTTTGCAATACCTTTATATCTTTATCTTTTTGTTGATAGACGCTCAAAATGGAAAGCTTTGATTCATAATCTTCCAATTTGTTCTTGTTTCGAATATGTTTAAGAAACCAATTTGAAAACATTTGCAATATAGGTTAGTAAAAACAAATCAAAACATAATTCGACATTATTTTCATTCTAGACAACACATGATACTAAAATAGAGTACTTGAGATTTTTAATTATTCAAATTGTTTATGTTAAAAAAGATTTAGAGATATTCGCAATATATTAAAAAGATATTTTCAAGATTTAATTTGAACAATCTGTTTAGGAAGAGATAGATTTTAGAGATATGCGAAAAAGAATAGGGTCAAACAAAGTACTTGAGATGTTCCAATTATTCAATTCGTTTATGTTTAGAATAGATTTAGAGATATCTGCAATATATATCATTAAAGCTATTCAAGTAGCATAATTCTGAAAGAGATAATCAAAATATCTTTGTTTGATAAGAACATGTTGTTAAAGTCTTTTTACTCTGCAAAACTTGCAAATAAAATTCTTTTGTTTTTAATTTAATAGCTCTGTGGTTGAACTTGTTTCTAGCAAGTATTTGTATTCTAAAGATTTCATTTTTCATCATTAACTATTTTAAACAAACATGTTACACGTTCAACATGTTCATCAAACAGTCTAACATGAACAAATTGTAAATGCTCAAATAGTCTATTATATACTTGATCTCCATTGTTAAACCATTTAAATCATAGATACAACATATTATTCAAATCACAAATAAGATATTCAATCTGAATTTTGTTATAAAATCCAAGTAGTATTATCAGACTGTCTATCATGGACACATGCTTAGAAGGTTTAGGGTTACACAATTGTACAAAAATTGTTAGAAAAATCAAGATACAAGTAAACCATTGAGTTAGTTTTTGTTATCATCAAAACATAAAAACATAAACTCTACATATGATTTTTTCTTCATCATATGTCTAATGGGTCATAGACTATCTAGTGTCTTGACAAACCCTCTAATGTGTCATAGACAGTCTAGTGTCTCAACAATTAATCTTATGTCTAAAATATTGATTGTTTATACTTCCTCTTTAAATGCTGCTCCACATCATATTGAAATAAATACGATTTCATAATGGACATTCAGCCATGTTATTGAACTTTCTTTCTGCAGGTAAAAATTTCGACTGCTGATGGTGCAATTGAATCAATTATCCGGACTCTTGGACGTAATATAGAGATAAGAAAGTTAGCAGTGGCGTTACTGCTTGAATTGTCCAAATATGATTTGGCTCGAGAACTCATTGGAAAAGCTCAAGGTTGCATACTACTATTGGTGACTATGTCTAGTGGAGATGAAAATCAAGCTGCTAGAGATGCAACGGAGCTATTGGATAATCTTTCATACTCTGATCAGAATGTTATACAGATGGCAAAAGCAAATTATTTCAAGCATTTATTGCAGCGTCTTTCCACAGGTTTATTCTTTAACCTACAATGCAGTTAGTGTATTAATATTCAATTGTAAATGTTTTTTGCCCTCTTCTTAGTCTTTAAAAGATATGCATATAATATAAAACATTGGAATGACTACCTTCTTTATCTTGTACAACTAATAGAGTGATAATATATGTTATGTTTTGTTTTTAAGTTTCTAAGCACTGAATAAATTTTAGTTAAGGACACTACAATCAATCTGCATGTTGGCAACAAAAAGACAAGGGTGATTGTGTGAGAACAAACCTTTACCATAATCTGTTTCTCCCTCTCTCTGTACAGGACCAGAAGATGTAAAGATGAATATGGCCACAACTTTAGCAGAAATGGAGTTAACTGACCATAATAGAGAGTCCTTGTTAGATGGTGGTGTACTGATTCCTCTTCTTAACATGTTCTCACACAATGATCTTCTGGTGAAAACAGTAGCTATTAAAGCTCTTAAGAATTTATCCAATTCAAAGAAAAATGGACAGGAAATGATAAGACAAGGGGCTGCACGGCCGCTACTTAACCTCCTTTTCAATCAAAGCATACACACTGCAAGTTTGTGGGAAGATCTAGCAACCACAATCATGCAACTTGCTGCGTCAACTATCTCTCAGGACGCTCAAACACCTGTTTTATTACTCGACTCTGATGATGATGTTTTCAATCTCTTCAGTTTAGTTAGTGTCACAAAGCCTGTTGTGCAACAGAACATTATCCAGACCTTTTATGCCTTGTGTCAAACACCCTCGGCTTTGTGTATCAGAACCAAACTGAAAGAGGTATGAATCTTACTGAAGCTGAGTGCACTTACAACAGCTAGAAATGTTTTTCTGTGAAATCACTACACCAGTGCTCTAAATCAACAAATCACTCGACATTGTCAATTCCAAAACATAGAAAAGCGCTAGCATCATTTAAGTTCTGAAAGGTATCATGTTTAGGACAAAATCTGCAAATATAGCAAAGAATAAAAACTTGATACTATCAGTAGACCAGGTCTTTCCTTGGACATCATGCATCTAAGTGTAACTTTCTATTAACTGAAGACCAAAAGACAAACAATGGGTAGATTCTGGCTGTATGAATATTGCATGCTTAATTGAGCAAGCATCCAGGAAACAATTGCTTTCAGAATTGTTTTCTTACCACTCTATTTAGAAATTCATTGCATTTGGCTTAGATATGATGTAAACAAAATTGTTCTCATATTTCCTTAATTTTCTGAATTGAAATTCTTTTATTGGAATATGTCATGACTGATATCTGATAGTTTATAGTGTCATAACTTGTCTACTAAATTACAAGGTTAAACTTCTGGTGCAGATGAGCAGTAAACCACCTGAATTTGCAGTAAAACATTAATACCCCCAGACAATAGAAAGTAAAATAGATATCATTGAATTGTTTCTCATCCCACCTTTCTTACCATGCTTATGTTATCATTCTTTTTGGATTGTTTGATTTCAAATGAAGATGTGTTCGAACTAATATTGGAGACCACTCACGTCAACTAGAAATATGATCAAAGAACAGTTTATTAGCATATGTAAATTTCATCTTATATAAGTTTTGTGAAATTGAGTTAGGTTTAAAATCCACACTTTTTATAGGATGGTATACAAATATCTATTCTTATGCTTAAGGTGTCCGGTTGTGCATAAATACTGCTGTTATGTCATTTCTTCACTTGTTTCTTATCCAAATGTTGAGACTATTTTCGAGTTTTTGTTGCATTCACCATAACAGAATCACTCTGCTTATTTATGAACAGTACCCAGCTGTTCCAAAACTGATTCAACTGTGTGAGAATGAAAACCAAAACCTACGAGCAAGTGCTGTAAGGTTGTTTTCTTGCTTGGTGGAGAATTGTGATGAAGCCATCATACAGGAGAACGTGAACCAGAAATGCATCAATACTCTACTCCGGATCATAAAATCTTCATCTGATGAAGAGGAAGTACTTTGTGCAATGGGAATTATATGCTATCTTCCAGAAAATGACCACATAACACAATGGCTTCTGGATGCTGGGGCACTACAAATCATTAAACATCATGTGGAACTTGGGAAAGGCAGGGATCGTCAAAGGAGAAACTTAGTTGAGAATGCCATTGGTGCCCTTGTTCGTTTCACTGTTCCAACAAACTTGGAATGGCAAAAAAGTGCAGCTGAAACAGGTATCATACCTGTTTTGGTGCAACTGCTTGAAAATGGAACCACCTTGACAAAACAACGTGTGGCACAGTGTCTTGCTCAGTTTTCTAGAAGCTCATTTAGGCTGAGCAGGCCAATACCGAAGCGCAAAGGACTATGGTGCTTCTCAGCTCCTACTGATATTGGCTGCATGGTTCATGAAGGAGTATGCTCAGTCAAATCATCATTTTGTCTTTTGGAAGCCAATGCAGTAGGGTCACTCACAAGGACCCTAAATGAATCTGACCCTGGAGTTTGTGAGGCTTCTTTGGATGCTCTTTTAACTTTGGTAGAAGGTGAAAGACTTCAGAGTGGTAGCAAAGTGCTTGCAGAAGCAAATGCCATACCCCTCATAATCAGATATCTTGGTTCTCACTCCCCTGGCTTGCTGGAGAAGTCTCTAAATGCTTTGGAAAGGATTTTTCGCCTAGGCGAATTCAAACACATGTATGGACCCTCAGCTCAAATGGCTCTAGTTGATTTGACTCAGAGGGGTAATGGTAGTGTGAGATCCATGTCAGCTAGAATATTGGCACATTTGAATGTGCTTGATGAGCAATCTTCATACTTCTCTTGATGTATCATTTGTGCTTGACATCAACTACATTCTTGGACAGGAAAACAACCTTTGCTACATTAACTGATATAACTGCTTTCCTCAGTGCAACAACATGATGTTTCACCGACCAGGAGAACCCCACATGGTGTTCCTCATTCTTGTAACCATTTGACCAAAACAAGCTTTGCAAGTGTGCACTTGGCTTGTTCTCATGAAGTGTCCCTTTAGCCCTTGAACCAGTGTGACACATGTTCAGTTTAGGCAGTTAGTGTGTCAAGGAAGCAGCACCATATTGAACATGCAGGGATTTATTTGAGGCCTATATTAAACGTCTCAAATAATATAGATTGTACATTTGAAGATTGATTATTCTTGTTATTGCTTGGTGTAAAAGGAATACAAAGAAAACCTCTCCGGAACAATTGCATTCTTGGCTATTTGAACTCTTTCTGATACATAGTGAAGATGTTTATCATCATCTTTGCTGTGATGTTGAATTAACTATAACTGTACAAAAATATTTATGCAACCAAGAATATAGTGTCATTTCGTTATCATGTCTTGTTTTAAGTCATAAACTTCAACTTAAAAAAGTGGCATTTAAATAAAATTGTTCTTCAGATTCATTTTAATAATTTAAACTCTACAACAGAGTATAACTGATTTTTTTTATGTTCTAATGAAATTTGTGCTATACCATCACAGAGTATAAGGTAAGTTGTGTGATGTTTATATTTTGATAGTTAGTTTTATAAGTGTTAATATTGAAAGAGTTAATTTTGAAAATTTGAAGTTTAAAAAATATACTGAAATTAAATGTTTTTAAGAGTTAACATAAAATTTTATTTTATTAAAGTCTTAAATCATATTCGTTTTAAAAGTGTACATATAGATATATTTTATGGATCTTTTCCCTTTGTAGGAGTCAACATCAAAGAAGTATATTAAATTCAAATTTCAAGATATTTTAATTTTTTAATAATTTTTTTGCAGTATTTAACAAGATTTTTAAACATTAGAAAAACTTATGATATTGAATTAAAACTTATAAAAGTATGCAGCACACGTGTCATTATCCTAAAGTAATTAAATTATGGGCTCTCAGACAAGTTAATCCTTTTGAAAACCAACCAAACTGTCTTCAGAAGTGACATCATCTGAGACAACATAGAACTTCAAGTCTCCAACATTTGAGGAACTCAAACCGATAAAAGGTTTTGTGATGTAATGAGGCAAGTTAAGCAAATCCATGGTTACACTCTAAGAAATGGCATAGATAACACCAAAATCCTCATTGAGAAGTTACTTGAAATCCCAAACCTTCACTATGCCCACATGGTGTTGGATCATTCCCCAAAGCCAACCCTTTTTCTCTACAATAAGCTCATTCAAGCCTACTCCTCCCATCCCCAACACCAGCACCGATGCTTCTCCCTTTACTACAAAATGCGCCTTCATGGCTTCGCACCAAACCAACACACTTTCAACTTCCTCTTCTCTGCATGCACTTCCCTCTTTTCCCATTCTCTTGGCCAAATGCTCCATACCCATTTCATCAAATCAGGCTTTGAACCTGACCTCTTTGCAGCCACTGCATTGCTTGATATGTATTGCAAAGTGGGTACGTTGGGACTGGCACGCCCATTGTTTGATGAAATGCCAGTGAGAGGGGTACCCACATGGAATGCTATGATGTCTGGGTATGCAAAATTTGGTGATATGGAGGGAGCGTTAGAGTTGTTTGGATTGATGCCTACTAGGAATTTGGTGTCATGGACCACCATGATATCTGGTTACTCGCGAAATAAACGGTTTGGTGAGGCTTTGGGGTTGTTCCTGAAGATGGAGCAGGAGGAAGGCATAGTGCCCAATGAAGTAACCTTGGCAAGCGTTTTGCCAGCTTGTTCAAATCTTGGAGCACTGGAGATTGGGCAGAGGGTGGAAGCATACTCAAGGAAGAATGGGTTCTTTAAGAATTTATATGTAAGCAATGCTGTATTGGAGATGTATGCAAAATGTGGTAAGATTGATGTTGCATGGCGGGTGTTCAATGAGATTGGCAGGTTCAGAAACTTGTGCTCTTGGAATTCAATGATCATGGGTTTGGCTGTCCATGGACAATGTTGCAAGGCCTTGGAGCTTTATGATCAAATGCTGGTAAGCAACTTGGCTGGTTTTCTTCTTTATTTTTCCTTCACAGATATCATATTAATAATAAACCAGTTTAAGGCACCTTGTGTTTGGAACTGTGTCCGTACCTTACGTTAACATGCAATGACGTGGAAGCTGCAACTGGTAATGTTGCAGTTACCATAAAAGCAGGTTAGTTGTAAAATCCAGTATAAATTTGTTTATCTAATGCAAAAAAAAAAAATACTTAAATTTGTTTAAATTCAAAATAAACTATGGACTCAATCATTTTTTTAACATGGAACCAAACATGGAACCTTAATTCGTATTCCAATGTGATATTGAAAGTATTTACTGTGAATCCAAGTACGCACGCAGTTCCAAACACCCATGCAGTGGTTTTCAACCTTGAGAAGTTGTAAATGATGCTAATTATGTGTGTCTGTGTCACTGATGATGCCAGGGGGAAGGAACTTCACCTGATGATGTGACATTTGTGGGGCTCCTCTTGGCATGCACTCATGGAGGCATGGTTGAAAAAGGCAGACATATTTTCAAGTCAATGACCACAGCTTTCCACATTATTCCCAAACTAGAGCACTATGGATGCATGGTTGATCTCCTAGGCCGTGCCGGGCAATTGAGAGAAGCTTATGAGGTAATACAAAGTATGCCCATGAAACCAGACTCGGTGATATGGGGGGCTTTGTTGGGAGCTTGCAGCTTCCATGGTAATATTGAACTGGCTGAGGTTGCAGCTGAGTCTCTATTTGTACTTGAGCCTTGGAATCCTGGGAACTATGTTATTCTTTCCAACATTTATGCATCAGCTGGCCAATGGGATGGAGTTGCAAAGCTCAGGAAAGTGATGAAGGGCAGCCAAATTACAAAGTCAGCAGGACATAGTTTCATTGAAGAGGGAGGTCAACTGCATAAGTTCATTGTGGAAGATAGATCACATCCTAAAAGCAACGAAATTCTTGCCTTGCTTGATGGAGTTTATGAAATGATAAAGCTTAATAGAAGTGCATTTGAATATCATTTGGATCTTGATTTGAGCAATTAATGATAAAGAGTTCGATTCATAGTGGATACCCCAAAATTGCAACCCTGAAATTTTCTTCCATTCTCATTTCGGCCAACCAAACTTGTTGACATATAAGCAATTTTTAATACTCACAAGCAAATGGGTAAAACAAGTGTAGAGTATGCAATTGGTTTAAATTATAATACTTATTTAAAATTACTTATTTTAGTATTCTGAAAAAGAAATTTCAGCCATTGAACTTAGCACCCATAAATCATTTTAGTTCGTAATGTTATGGATCCATCAATTTATTCCCTGACTTGTAATGCTATCAATAATTGAGACCATCATTAGGTATTATGCTAACGTACAAAAATATGCATTTTTCTGAAAACATCACTTGCAAGTATTGTGCAAAAGAACCTAAAACCTTTTAATGTTACTTGTAGTGTTGAACACCAAAACATAGATAGAACTTCCTTTTTTATTTTTTTTCCTTTGACTCAGCATTTAGATTTTTCTCAAAGGAAAAAAAGTAAAAGAGCAATTGAACAAAATGTTTATACAATATATTTACTGCAATGATCATAAATAGTGACAAATTTCTTGCCAGAAACTAATGAACTGTAATTTTCCTAAAGTCAGAAGAAAAAATGTATCAAAGAATTTGGTTTGACACGTCTATCATCCAATCTTCATCTGGTCTTATTGCTTTCTATAGTGGCCATGTACCCGAGACTTCATGCTTCTTTCTCTTTTGTCAACCTCCTTTGACTCCTCGCCGCTAACTTCAGAATCTCATCAATAAGAATAACAGGTGCTGATATTAAAAGGACCATCAACCACTCATGAAAACTAAGAGGAATGACTCCAAACACTTCTGCAAGGAATGGGGTGTAGAGTATGAGGCAATGGAGTCCTAATGATATTGACATGGCTACCAAAAGCCAAGGATTCCTCCAAGGTGGTAGTTTCATCAAGCTATTATCTTCTGAGAGGGCATTCAGAGAGTTAAACATCTCAATTGCCACCAAGACTGAGAGAGACAGAGTCATGGCCTTTACTTTGCCAACTGAGAAATAGTCACAAGGATTTGAAAAAGTGATCAAGCGACCCCCTCCAACATCAAATGGAGCAACAGTGAAATTAGACCATGAGGGACACTCCCCCCAGTTGCGAAGCTGGGAGAATTCTATGATTGTGTGACCATCACTCGCAAGATTGATGCCAAGAAAGGATGCTTGAGTGTACCACAAGACAAAAATGCCAACTGTTGCTAGTCCCACATAGGAACCAATTACCTGAAATGAGCATAGTTTAAATTAAATTAAAATTATTTAAGAACGAACAAATTTAGATGCAATTCTTTAGATGATTTTGGTATTATTCTCTAAATGAAATTGAAGTTTTATCTCAATAATATGTATTGTAAACGTTTGTATAGAAGGCCAGAAACTCAAATTCTGCTTTAAGGTGCACATAAGTTTTGTACAAAATGATAATAGACTTGAGCATTAACTTGCAAAGTTGTTAGTTAAATTGAAGAGAGTTAAGCAAAATTTACCAGATAACGGAAAAGAACCCAAGGACTTATTAATGCATCATCACTTTTGCGAGGTGGCTTCTGCATGATATCAACATCAGCAGGGTTAAAACCAAGAGCTGTTGCAGGTGGACCATCAGTAACCAAATTCACCCATAGAAGTTGCACTGGTATCATGCATTCTGGGATCCCCAAAGCAGCTGTCAAGAATATGGATATTACTTCCCCCACATTGGATGATATCATGTACCTGAAGAAGATTGAGCAAATGTGAAGGCCTAGTATAGACAAATCAAATTCATTATGAAATACCAAGAGAGATGACACACCTTATAAATGACTTCATGTTATTATAAATAGAGCGACCCTCAGCTACAGCTGAAACTATGGTACTAAAATTGTCATCTGCAAGCACCATATCTGATGCTTCTTTTGCAACCTGCAGTGTTGGTAATCAGAATGCTAAAAGAGTTCAAGAAGACACATCAAAGATCTCAACTTATTTTTATTCAATATACGGTTCACACTTCATGGATCCACATAAGGAAATAACACCATCTTCAATCCAAAATCTTAAGATATTGAGTTTGTGAGTCTTTTTCTTATAGCTTGTTCAACTTTTTTATTTCTACTCAATGTGGGACTACAGTCACACTTAGATACCTACCACACTTAGATACCTACCAGAAGCTTCAACTTTAATCGGAAAACAGTACCAAAAGTCCCTACAGAATTGTATCTTAAGTTTTATACATATCAATATAGATTTCAACTTTTTATGACAATACTCACATAAATTCATTGCTACAACAGAATAAAGAAGAGAGAAACGGAGGGTATCATATGACATTGACATAAAACAAAGTTGCACTCCAATAAAGCAAAAGTTATGTTACCTCTGTCCCAGTTATGCCCATAGCAATCCCTATGTCGGCTAGCTTAAGTGCAGGTGCATCATTCACACCATCTCCAGTCATTGCAACGATCTCTCCCATTTCCTTCAGTAGTCTAACAATTTCTTGCTTGTGTCTAGGTTCAGCTCGAGAGAAAACCTTGCCTCCAGGTCTCAACAATATTTTAACTTGTTCTGAATGAGGAAGAGTGATGAATTCCTTACCAGTCAAACTCTGCCCTTTGAGATCCTCATCTTTAGAGAACAACTTGATTTCCCGGCAAATAGCTTCTGCTGTTGACTTGTTATCTCCAGTTATTACCATAACTCTTATGCCAGCTTCCTTACAATCCTCAATTGCTTTGTGAACTTCCTCACGAGGAGGATCCTGAATGATCAAGACAATTATTGTGAACTAAATGTGTGAACAAAAGAGTGATGATTGATTCAATGATTAATCCAAAGTGTGACACAAACTTACTCTTAAGCCAACAATGCCAACAAAAACTAGATCACTTTCAATGGATGCATAGTTTGTTGGATCAAGCAACTTCTTGTGAGCAGGATGATTGTCAGCATAATAGTCTGAAAATTCTCCTAATTCATCTTTATATGAAAAACCCAAGCAACGCAATCCCTTCGCACTCATCTCCTGGAGTCTTTGAAGAAGTAGTTCCCTACATTGATTATCTATTGGAACCAGAGATCCATCTGCAAGTTGCACGTGTGAACTACGCTCCAGTAAACTCTCAACAGCACCCTGTGATTCAACTACGTTAGAGCTCAAAAAGCAGCACTAGATGAAACCAAAAGGTCACAGTTTGTGAACAGAGAATAGCAAAACAACTATCAATTTACTCAAGGAGACATTTCACCATTAGATTAGATACAAAGGTAATCGTTCTACCTATTGAAACATACCCCACAAGTTAGGAATTGGTGAGACACAAATCAAAAGCTATAATGTCAGTAAAAACTGAAAAATGTGACTTCAAGAAGTGAAAATATTAAAAAGAAAAGAAAAGATAACATACTAGCATCACGCAAAGAAAGTAATAATCATTAAAAAATGTACGACACAAGAGACAAGAAAGACCCTGTCAAAATTTGAATCATAAGAATTCAAAAATCATGCTCAGCATCACACACCTTGACAAGAAGCCGATTTTGACCATTTGGTTCACGAACAATAACACTCATTGACTTCCGAACGCGATCAAACTCCAACGTAGCTACCCTTTTGGATCTTTTATTCCACCACTCACAACATCCTGTACAACAAAAATCAAATAATACTTTGTCACACTACAGCACTTCAACAATTTATTCACCTTTCATAAAGTTGAGTCCATTTGCTAACCTAACTTAACCACAGTGTTCACATTCATCAAGTTGTTTGCTGCAAGTGGTGCATTATCACGAGTTTTGCTCCTTGACTTCACATCTGGAACTCCCATCTTTTCAACCAACACTTTGAGAGCAGCTTCAGTAGGCAAACCTGTGGCTCTAAAAAGGCGACCATCGAAGTAAATCCCCGCATCATTACAAACAGCACATATTTCAGCCATGACTTGCAAATTAGCATCCATGTTATAGCATCCCCAATCAACAATCCCCCCATCTTTGGGATCATAAGTTGTGCCATCAACACTAATGAGTCGAGAAGCAGTGGTTTTCCCTCCCAAAGTAAAGAATTCTGTCACAGCCATCTGATTTGTTGTCAAAGTGCCAGTTTTGTCTGAACATATCACAGTGGTACATCCCAAAGTTTCCACACTAGGAAGCTTTCTCACAATTGCATTCTTTTGAGCCATTTTCCGTGTGCCCAGTGCTAAACAAGTTGTGATAACAGCAGGAAGGCCTTCAGGGATTGCAGCCACTGCAAGGGCAACGGCAATTTTGAAATAGTAGGCACACTTTTGGAATGAAAATTTTACATTTGAGGGCCATCCATCCACAACATCCCAAGAAATGAAATTTTTGTAGTTGATAACCCAAACAATGAGACAAACTAGACCAATTGCAGTGGTAAGCCTGTTACCAAACTCATCCAGCTTCTTCTTCAAAGGGGTGTCACTCTCCTCCTGAGAAGCCTCATGTATCTGCTTCTGTATCTTTCCAATTTCAGTGTCCATTCCTATGGTGATAACAATACACACACAACTCCCATTCACAACAGTGGTGCCTGCAAATACCATGTTTTCTTTAGCCTGCAACTCACAGTCTTCCAAGAACACAGGATTTGTCCCTTTGAGAACTGGCATTGCTTCTCCTGTTAAAGAACTTTGTTCAACCCTCAACGTTGAGGTTTTCAAAGCCGCAACTCTCATATCAGCAGGGACCTTATCTCCAACATGCAACTCCACAATATCACCAGGAAGAAGCTCTCTAGCAGGCAAATCAGGAACAAAATAGCCATCCCTTAACACTTTCCCAGACTCACATTGCAACTCTTTGAGGGCTTCAAGAGCCTTCTCAGCATTGTTCTCTTGCCAAACTCCAACAATGGCGTTAAGGACCAGAATCAAGATGATCACAAGTGGCTCCACATATGCATCAAATCCAGACTTCCCTGAGTCACTTCCGTGAAAGTAAGCCAAAAGAAATGATATGAAGGCTGCAGCCAAAAGTATCTTCACCAGCATGTCATCAAATTGTTCCAACACCAGTTCCCACAAGGGCTTCCCTTTCTCCTTTGCTAACTCATTCCAACCGTACTTCTCCCGCCGCTTCTGAACCTCATGAGTACTCAGACCCTTCTCCAGTTTCACCCCATACTCTTTCAAACACTGTTCAACAGACCATGACCATGCAGGGAATGGTTTTTCCTCCATTGAAACCTTCGTTTGCTTATCCAAATTCACCACTGAAATTATACATTAAAAATGTAACACAAATAACTCGTGCTCCACATGCTGTTAAAAAATTCACATACAATAAGGTACTACCTAAACAGATAGTAAACACTACAAAACAATTTCAACCATGTCAACTTGGACAAAATCACATAAAGAAAAAAAAAAAAACTCCTGTTTTTCAGGAAGTAAACTGACAAAGACAAAGTGTTTGCAGAAGACATATTTCGGGGCATTATGGTACGTGAAAAACGTTTTGAGAGCATCAAATCAAGACAAATTGCATACCTTATCTCTCTCACACACAGAGCATAAAGTGCATGGTGAAACAAGATATTTGGTTTATTAGCATAGATGAAAAAAGCAAAATTTGTACCATTAGAAGAAGAAGAAGACAAGGATGAATTGTCTTAGCTTGGAAACCAAGCAAAGCTAAGGTCTGGAATTTTCCAAAGATGCTGGGGGATGAAAATTCTTTCTTCCAAGAAACAGAAATTGTTGTGAAGACTGAAGATTAGTCACTGGTCAACTAGTCCTATCTTTGAACACACCTTTAGATAAATTGTCTTGTGTTGTGATGTTGTGGGGTTGGGAAACTCCCATCTCTGAAAGAGAATTTTAGAATCTGATGCCTCAAAAATTCTTCTTTCAGAATATAATTTATAACCAGTGCTCAAGTCCAGTCAGTTACTTTAGAATTTTCTAAAGGGGTGTGTGAGTTGGAATGAACTGCACACCCCCACTTTCTGCTTTTGACTTTGCTAAACAGTATTTATTAATTACAAATAAAAACAGCATTTATTAACTGCAACGTTCCACATTTTCAAATTTGTTTGTGTCTGTTCTTAGCTCTCTGCTTTAAATACACTTGTTATTATTCTTGGATCCATATTTTGTGCAACACTCATACTAACAAACTGCTTTGTTGCTTAGTGATTCGTCAAAGATATGATAAATGTGAGAATATTGATTGAAAATGAAGATAAGATAATATTAATAGCTAACTATCAGTGAACAAAACTATCATTAAAAAATTGAAAAGAACAATAATGTCTAAGGTGAGAAAGGTTGGTGAACAAACGCGGTGTCTGCAGGTAGTGGGAAGCACAACAACAAACACACAACACCATTACCATTCTCAAATGTATATGTTGCTTTTATTTCTTAATTAAATATAAACCACCTTCAATGTTAGATCTAGTTGTATTTGAACTAATGATCTAAATTAATGTAAATTTTTCAGTTTATATGGGTAGAGAGATTCATCAGACTTCACTGGTAACTTGTACCATAGCTTGAAACATGGGAAAGATTAAAGGCACTTTTACATGCAATTATATTATTTCTTATACTTTAGAGACACGAGTGCTAGGCTGTTTGGTTAAGTGTTAATGTCATAATTAGGACAAGTTGTGCAATTGCACTGTAATTATAACCAGAAACAGCTTTATACTACCCTGGTATGTTTCTTAATATCTTCTTGTTTCTCTTTACTTTCTCTTCTTTTTATTTAACCTTCTCGTTTTTTCTTGTTTCTTTTCCACCAAGTGTGGTTTGTTTGGTCATACCAAACCTTATAGATAGGGAGATATTATTAACTATTTGTCACATATAAAACTTTCTCACTGTGGAAGCTTCCATGTAATTTCCTCTTTCCTTTTCGTGCTTCGCGCTTTGCATTTTACAAATATGACCAACTAGACTTGTCTCTGTCAGAGTTGTATTCTTAACGTTTGAAATTAAACCTTTGACTTTTATCACGACAAGAAAAATGCATATAAGCTGCGCAATGATGATACGGAATAGTAAAGTTTGCTTATTTAAATGATAATGATAAAATCGATAGATGTTATTTCCATAAAAATTGGCAAATTTTATTCTTCTGATGTGTGTGAAAAGGATGGTAGAAATATAAGAGAAAAATACTAACAAGGATACATATCATTTATTTGGTTGAAGATAAAAATATGAAAAAAAAGAAAAGTTGATTTCTGAAAAAATAAGTTTTTTACTTACTTTTTTGACTAAGTCTCTCTTGTTCTATGAAGAGAAGGGGAATATAGTGTGTTTTGTTCTGAGAAATCATAATCAATTAATTTATTGTATTAGAATTCATACCCAATACTTGTTATAATTGCCTTTGTATTGTCATTGCAAAAACAGAATGAAAGAAAATTCAGAAGGACTTCTCTATAAAAGAAAATTGTAAGAAACAAGTATTATCAATAAGGAGAAACATTAGGTTTGAATTGTAAAGTAAATGTTTGATTTGAAATATTAGGTGATATGAGAGGTATTAATTATTTCACTGTGAACTACTAGGTTTAGATGAATGGAGATGTTTTTATTGGTTGATATGTATTTGGCAGATAATTTCATTGCATTCATACCTAGTAATTAAGTATATTGGATATCAAATTCATAGAATAAAATTATCTTTTTTATGTTAAATCAAAATCTAACAATTAGAATTTAAGAAATGAAAATGGATTTATATACTATAAACTATGGGGAAAAAAAAAAAAAACAACTATCTGTCTATGTCATAAATCTAAATTTTTTCACTTGCAAACTCTAAATGTGTTTTTACATAACAAACTTACACGAGGTTGATGAAATAAAAACAATTATGATTAACAAAATTCTCCTTTACCATATTTAAAGTACTTTTATATATGACTGACTTGTGTTCAAGTTAGTACAATTCTGTCATTTCTATAACAAATTATTATCTTATGCAAATGTTCTTAAGAATTATTTTTAATAAAAGTATATTTAAAACTTATCCTTATTCTCTTTAATATTTAGTATTTAATTTAAGTTTATTTTTTATTCCTTTAAAATATACTACTTAATTTTAATTTCATTTAATATTTAATGTCAAAATTTTACTTTTTACCATATCAAATTGGTTATCTTTTTATCTTTTTTTTAGTAGATTTGATTTGGTAAAACACTGATCTCTTTTATTCATTATTTTATTTTTACTTTTATATTAAATTTTGAACAGTTTTAAAAAAAATGAAAATAATAAAAATAATCTTATACCGTAATGTAAATTATTTATCATGAATATAAAATATAATCTACATAAAAAGTATTTATTAATTATAATATAATCTATGTATTTGAAACATATTTATTAATAAAATTTAATTGCACAGAAAAAATATATTTATATAAATGAAATTAAAATACCAATTATTTCTTATAACATATTGGCTTCAAAATAAATACTAAATTGCCTTTTAAAGTTAATTAAAAATAAGTAAACATCAAAGGAAAAATATATTTTTAGATATTCTTACCAAAATTGACTTAGAAGTCGAACTATGATTAAGTTGAATCTTCTTTGATAATAGTCGTTGAACTTTGGTGTTTATAAAAAATTCTCAGATGATAAAACTAAAAGAGATGAATATGATAAGTATATAGTCGATAGACATAAAATTAAATAAATACTTCCTTAATAATAATATTTTATTTATAAACTTTTGGGCCTAGATTAATATCTAAGTCCAAGTTATCCGTATATATTAGGTTGAGAAATCAGTTTTAATTTTAACATGAGTTGTTATATCTTTATATTTTTTCAAGTAATATTTTATTTTGATATTATATTATATTTTATGTTATCAGATATCTTTTCTTAATAATTAGTATAGGTCCTCAACTATTATATATTTTAAAATTTTAAATAAACAGTTAATTTGTTAATTTGTGTACCAATTTGAATTTCTTTTTTAATGTTAACAAACTTTATTAGTGTTGGTAAGGTGATGATAAAGTTGTTACGCCTTGTCTTGCCTTGCTCTTGAATCCTAATCAAATTTACAAATAATATTTTCATTAAATGTTATTTTTATATCTTACTTCAGTTTAATTTGATAATTATGTCATTAACAACAAAAGATATTTTTTAATGTAACATAACATGATAATTATATGATTAACAACAAAACATAATTTTTTTAATTGTAAGATAATACAAATTTTATAATAAAGTAAAATTGGTAGAATTTGATTTTGAAAGTAAATTTAAAATATATATATATATATATATATATATATATATATATATATATATATATATATAACTTATAAATCTACTTTATGTTTAATTAAAAAATAATGATTTGATTCAATCCACTTAAAATTAGAGAAAAGGAGGAGAAAAAAAATCATTTTTTATATTTTCTTAATAAGTTGAATTATTACATTATAAGATAGTATGAGTGTTATATATATGCTTATGTATATTCGACTATTTTTATGGATATGGTTTATTTTAAGTGGAACGATCAAATAATTTAACGAATTATAAGTTTAATTAGGTAAGTCGGTTATTCAGGTAGATGATTTTGTTTTATGATAATTAATAAAAATAAACAAGTTTTAAGTTTCACATTTTCACTAAAATTTATCAATTTACATAATTTAGATTTATTTTGATAATTTTACCTCTAAATAATCTTATTTGGATTAAAATATACTTAAAAAAGATTAAAAAAATTATCGAAAATTATCAAGAGATTCTAAGTAGTTATTAAAATATTATTATTTTAATATTTAAGACTTTAACCACCTTTTTCATATTGTCTCTTAAGATTTTTTATTTGTTTACTTCTTTTCTTCTCTTCTTATTTGATGATATTTTCTTTATATAGATATTTAAAAATATCATAAAAGCATGTTTCTAAAGTTAATGTTTCTTAAAGTTTTTTTTAAAGAGTTGTGTTTTTATGATGATATTTTTTAATTTGTGGTATTTTAAGTGGTTAAAACACACCCTTTTATCAACATGATTGACTATGTCTTACTAACATTAAAAAAATTATACTTGTATTGTATAAACTTGTTATAAAACAATTGTTAAGGTCAGTTGTAAGTGATATACAATATGACATTCTATTGATGTATTTAGTGTATAACAATTTTTAGTTTGTTTTTGTTATACTTTATTTGAATTTGAATAGTGCAAAGCTTCATCATGTTTATATGAGAGATATATGTTGTTAGGCACTGCAACATAGGTGTCTCATCTTAGTTTTATTCAAAGAGTTGTCTATTATTCATGACTTAGTCTATGTTACGTCAATGTACATTTAGTTTTTAACATCTTCTCTTTATTCTTTTATCTCACATTTTTTTTTCTTGATATAATATTATTTTATCACAATGTTAATTCTACTCGTTTTAAAGAATACATGTTTTCATGTTATAAGGATAAGTTTTTTAAAGATTGTGAAAAATATAATTGTAAACATATTAGGGTTTAGGCATATTACATCATCATTAGGTGATTACTAATTTATTTGTACCATACATTTAATATTTTTTATTTTTTTTAGAATAGTCTATTGTCTTTCTTCTTAATTACTTCACGTTATAAAAACCGTCTATCATAACTTCATTTATCATTTAAACATGATATTTCTAAAAATTTATTAATTTCTTTTCATCATAATTAAATATTATTTTAAGATTATTATTTAAATTTCCTGTATATTATATAAAACATATTAAAGAAATTAATTATTTTATTCATTATTATCAATTTTTAAATATTAAATAAAAATTAAAAAATATGTAAACTCTTCTTTATGTTTATATATAAGAGATTAAAAAGACATAATATACTAAAATTACCATAAAAATTACGTGTATCTTCACAATTTCAGAGTCTATATACTAAAATCACATAATAATCAATATAATCGCTACGTCATCTTTTAAGGGTCTATGTAAAAAAGAAAAAACATTAAAAGAAACTAAAATCTACCAAATATTTATTTAGAGACTAAAAATCAAAGTCTCTAAAATTAATGAACTAAAAATATATTTTATCAAAAAAATAACATCACAAAAAGAAATTAGGGTTTTTCGTCTTGGGCTCTCTCGGGAATTGGATTAAACCCAACTCGGCTGGCTACCCTACTATATTTAAAGTTATCACTCTTACTCTTCTGGACACACAAAAATTTCCAAAGCCTTTATTTTTCTCTAAGGTACGCTCTCACTCTCTCTCACCTCTCACATTAGTTAGTTAGGGTTTTTGGGCAAATAAATAAATTTTCTGCGATTCCCGTCTTTGAATCTTTGAAACACTCAAGTGGGGTTAGTGATAAAGGGGTTTTAGGACATTGGTGGGTTTTACACCTTTTTCGTTTTTTGTTTGTTGAGTTAATTTATTGACGATTTTAATTTTGAAAGCGAGTTGGTTGAGGAAGATGAGGCCGATTTTTGCTGGAAACTTGGAGTACGATACTCGTCAATCGGAGCTTGAACGGTTGTTTTCAAAGTATGGAAGGATTGACCGCGTGGACATGAAATCTGGTAAAGCACACATGGTTTGGTAAAGCACACATGGTTATATCTTCGCATCAGCACTAAAAATATTTTTAGTGGGTTTTTGTCTGTTTCATTCTTACATTAATTTTCCTTGTTTGATGAATGGTGATGATGAAGTAAGAATTTGTTTTTGTTGAGTTAATGTTTGGTTAAACTTTTGTGAGCGAACCCTACCCTTTGGTTCCTTATTGAATACTAGTTATTTATTAGTTGCGTTTGTTTTTACTTGATATGTTGAATGATCAATTGTCCAATCGATTTCGTGTTGTCCATATGTTGTGTCATTTAGTGAAACTGTGAGGGTTTTTAAGACAACTAGTTCATTGATTTTGTGAAGTTAGTGTATGAGTAAGACAGAGGGTGTGGCTCGTTGGCAACACACTGAGCTTGTGGGGAAAGACATGATTTCGATTCCCCACAGAACACATTCTTGGAGAGGGGCGAGGAACTTAAGGGTGACTATGCCCTAGTCCTGAGTAGCAATCTCATAGCTGGTTCAAAGAGTGTAGCTTTTGGGATACCTTGGGCTTCCATTGGGAAGCCAAAGGACGTAAATTACGGTGGTTAAAGAAAATTAACAAAATAGACGATCAACTAAATGGGGCGGCCGTGTTTTGGAATTTGGATGTGAGCATATGGCTGCTTTTGTGGCTTGAATGTGTAGTTCCTATGGCCTGGTAGGAAATAAATGGAAGCCACAATTGCAATGCCTTTGGAAAGAAAATCCTCTGGTTTTTAAGTGTTTGTTTTGGCGCAGGAACTTCTACTAAGGGAAAACATGCTGAGCTTCTGTCTTGGCTTGCCAACCTCTCTGCAAAATTTTTTTGGAAGAAAACCTTCTTGCTTGCCTGCCCTCCTTCTACCCACTGATCTGCATTTTCTCATCTGATCACTCGTCACTCACCTCATCATCTCCCAACATTGACATTTCCACCAGAATGTTCTTAGTGGGATCATCAATCAATTTATTAAGCAATGCGTAGCTTATCTGAATATAGGGGATCAATGAAATTCTGTCAAGTCATGCCATTCTATTTCTGAAATCACTTGTGCTGTCTGAATGGAGAAGCATGCTTAGCAGTCTCAGATCTGAATTTTGGATTTAACCTTTATTTGCAATCATGATTTTGTTCCTCATTCAACGCCTCTACAGCTTCATGTGCATCAGCCCTCACTTATATTCAGGTGTTGTATTCCTTTGTTCCTGACAGGGAAAATGATTTCCTGGTTTGGCTGATGTACTTCTGGTGAGGGATAACATGCTGATGTCTTTAATAATCATCTATGTCCCTAATACTAGTTTTGTTGCAGGTTTTGCTTTTGTCTATTATGAGGATGAGCGTGATGCAGAAGAAGCAATTCGAGCACTTGACAATGTTCCATTTGGTCATGAAAAGCGAAGGCTATCTGTGGAGTGGGCTAGGGTATGATAATGTTTTCATAATTATATTTTGGTTTTATTCACTTATTGATGAGGGCATGAGAGTATCATAGTATCCTATCCAATTTTAATAGGAGCTTTCGTTTTTTTCCTTTGGCAGGGTGAACGTGGACGTCATCGTGATGGATCAAAGGCAAACCAGAGGCCAACAAAAACCCTGTTTGTGATTAACTTTGATCCAATCAGAACTAGAGTTCGTGATATAGAAAAACACTTTGAACCTTATGGAAATGTTCTTCATGTCCGAATTCGACGGAACTTTGCATTTGTGCAGTTTGAAACACAAGAAGATGCTACTAAAGCTTTGGAGTGTACAAATATGAGGTAAGTAATGAAATTATAGTCTTGTAGTAAAATTCTGTTTTTTTTTTTTTTTTTAATTTTATTTTATGTTACTGGATACAAATATTAACTTTTTGGTTTCATTACACGTGCAGTAAGATCCTGGACAGGGTGGTGTCTGTGGAGTATGCTTTAAGGGATGATGGTGAGAGGGGTGACCATTATGATAGTCCTAGACGAGGAGGTTATGATAGATCTCCCAGTCCAGTTTATCACAGGCGACCAAGCCCTGACTATGGTCGTCCACGCAGTCCTGTATATGATAGGTATAATGGTGGACCAGACAGGCGTAGGAGTCCTGATTATGGCAGGCACAGAAGTCCTGATTATGGCAGGCGTAGGAGTCCTGATTATGGCAGGCGCAGGAGTCCTGATTATGTAAAGCCAAGGAGTCCTGATTATGTGAAGCCGCCCAGGAGTCCTGATTTTGGGAAGCCCAGGAGTCCTGAATACGGTGGTAGATATCGCAGGTATATTCTTATTGATTTAACCCTTTCGTGCTCCATCTTTTTTCACTCTTCTAGCAGCTTATTTATTCTGTTTCATCTGCAGCCGTTCTCCAGTGCGAAGGTCTAGAACTTAAGGGATGTCCGGTTTTAGGGTAAGAAGAAGGCTACAATGGCACTGTCACTTTCTAGTTGTTAGAATAGCAAGTGGTACATTATGTAGTAAAGGGTACTTCTGAGTTTAATGTGGTTTGCGTCTTTATTTAGCAATTAGCAATCAGTGGCAATGATGGTTCCATAGGGACCTAATATGAGACCCTGTTTAGTGTGGGATATTTGGTGCATATTTTTGCAATGACATCGTGCTTTGCTACAGTCGAATTCTCTTTTCTTTAGCCTAGTATTGACACTGTTGTGAATGAGTGCACTCTTGCAGTTAATTTGTAATCAAATCTGCTCCAAAATAGCTGTTAATTGGTAGCTGCTTATGCACTGATTCTGGAGTGATATGCATAGTTTTAAGTACCCTCATTTTATGAAAAGGAACCTTATATGGAAAACCAAACGAAATACTTGGTAAAAGTAGGTGTCTAAATTTAGACTTCTTAGTATAGGAATTGCCGTCGTGGCTAATTAAATTGCCGAAGTAATATAAATAATTTCTTATTTGTTAGATACTGGTATATTAGTTTAGTTTGTTAATTTGTGTAGCAGTTTGGTGGTTTATATGAAAATTTAGGTAAGGTTGGGAAAACAGGTTTGGTATAAGTTTAGGCAGGCAACTATAGCCTCTACCATTGGCTTTTTTGTCATTTTGAGTTTCAGGGTATTATAGTAATCACCTTGTGTATGGAATCCCTCAGATAAGGTCTTAACGGTGGGGATTTCTTGTTGCTCATGTGCATCCCTACTTTTGCATCTTTCCGTAATGAATCAATTCTAAAACCTAACTCCATCCAAAAATGTTTAATATTATTTAAGTGCTATTTCATTTCATAACCAACAACTTAAAATGCTACTGGGCCTTTATCTTGTTTTTATATATTTTTTACAAAATGAAAAAAATATTGAAAGTTAGGAGAATAATTTCTGTGATTATACGAGTGAAGACGAAAGTATAACAGAAGTTTTCTCATAATTCAGCCAAAGTCTTTGAAGATTTGGGGGCTAGTAAATTACAATTACAATGCTAATTCATTCCGGTAATTAAATTCTTATTGTTTGTCTTAAGAATATTTCATTATGATAATAACATCGTAGTTGCAATTATTTTATCCGAACCATCACTCATTTTGATACTACAAAATTGCATAACAATTTTTATTATAAAAATTTAAGATCATTTATAAATTTCTCCAATTTAAACCCTTAAATAATAGGAGAGTAGGCCTTGTCTTATCTATTTAATAGTTTTTTTAAAGAATTTAAATTTCATTAATTCATTTAGTAGAATTTAAAGTTATTTTTAAGTAAACAAAATGTATAGAACTTTTTATGATTTTAATATTATATAACAATATATATATATATATGTCAATAAGTTGGTTGTTGGAAATTATTAAGTCTCAGTTAATGAAATATTGGAGTAATGTATATAGTTGTGGGAGATGGTTTACAATGTTGTCCAAGATGGTGAGATGGCTACAGAAATACAGTCCCCTGGAGTTAGTTGAAGTTGAATAGTAATAAATGAGCTATTAGTAAATATTATTGCGTGATTGATATCCTAATCATGGTATTAACCATTAAGCATTATTGTGCCGGCATGCTTAATTGTTGTTAAGACCATCTTAAATATTATTGTATCATAATGTTTAGCTATTGTTCTGTTAGATCATTTTGGCATATGGGATGGTACACAAAATTATAACAACACATTATTTCAAAGTAAAATATGTTAAATTTATTTTTTATAAAATGTAATGAAGTTAAGTAAATGTTCAAGACTTGGTTCTGAAGGAAGTTCGTTGGTGAATTTCACTTCTAAAAAGTGAGAACAAATATTTATACATTGATAATTATTGATTAAAATTTCTACAGATGAAATTACTACTAATTCCAACATTTGTTATACATGTATTTTGATTTTTATTGTAACTTCAATAATTAATTTTTAATTATTAATTAGAAGTAAATTTTATAATAATGATTCATGGTCTTTGATGTTAATAACCAAAACTAACTAACCAACCATATTTGAAAGAAAGCTAAAATTGATTTAAAGAAAATAAGAAAAACCAGCCACCATTATTCTGTCTTTTATCCTTTCATACATAACCACTGAATGATAATGAATCTGAGTAGTCCTTTGCTCATCTCAATTGACTTAATTTGTGGCTCTAACTTAGTGTCACTTCCTTCTTTAGCACTCTCATGTCTGCATCTTCTACATCAATTTATCAAAACTTATTTCCTCTTTCATTGCTTTTTCCTTTTAGGAGAAATACTCATTCAATCATTTAACTAATAACTATTGGCTATGTCTGCCCAAGATGAAACCATCAAATGAAACTGATATTTGCTATCAGGTAAAAATGTAACAAAAATACCTCTCTAGATAAAAAAAGGTTCAAAATTTATCTATTGTTGGCTATCATTTGACAATCATATTGATTGGAGAAATTCATTTCATTAATAATGAACACCCCTTCAAGACAAAGATGAGTTTCATCAATTGTAGCAGCATAAAACAGATAAGATTTTGATACATGTTTGATTACAAATAATATATATGTCTAAGTTGGAGACTTCCTAAGTTCTTCCTCAATTGCTTTTTCCAGCCATGCCTCAGCATCTTCCATCATTCCAGGGCTAAGCCTGACCATGAGAATGCAAAATTCAGTTTCATTAAGCTTTCCATCCCCATCAAGATCACCTTGTCTAACCATAGCATCTGCATCCTCAATACTCATGCCCTCCATGCCAAGAAGAGCTGAGTTTGTCCTCAGACTCTCACTTGTTATCAAACCTGTTTCTGGGTCTGATAGAAGCTTGAAACCCCCACACAGCTCTGACACAAAGGCCTCCACATCAAGCTTCTCTGCCATCAGAGGCAGCAAGTCCTCAAACTCTGTCTCCATGCTGCTTTGCTTCATGCTGTGCTGCTTGCTTTCCATCTTCTGATACCAACCTTCCCTTTTCTTCTTCTTTCTGAACCTTGGAAAGAAGGGTTGAAGCAGAAAGCGACTTTGGAAGACTTTATATCATATAAGAATGAAGACTGAATGAGAATTCGTTAGGACAACTAGTCTTTTATAGACATGTAAAAGTTCTTCCTTTTGGAATAACTCCTTCCTAACAAAAATTAATTATTCCAATCATTTTTAATAGATTTTTACTTTTAATTATATTTTTCATCCATACTATTCAATCTAAGAGAATTGAGGAATCATGGAATTGTTAAGTTAGATTTTTTATTGGCTTTAATCAGTTTTTGCTAAAGGAATCAAGAGCTAATATGAGACTAACTATTTATTTGGTAGTTATGACTATGACTATGACTCTTTAACAAATGTTTTCTCTAATGTGTAACTTTACTTCCCTACTCGTAAATCACTCCTTGCAACCATTCCATGATGCATACTTTTATTTCTTAGTCTCACCACTTTCATGCATAGGGTAGGTCATAAACATAGGGTAATTTTTTCTATTAAGAAAGAGTAATGATGCTTGCAAAAGAAAATGAAAGAGACAAATTTGTGGCTCAAAGAATATTATTTAAGTGGGATTGGAGAGTTGGGAATTGTACTAAGTCAAGAAGTTGAGGAATCTAGAGAAAACTGTCTTTGACAAGTAGATATGTATTAGTTCATGTGCATGCCATTGATTATGATTTGATTTTTCATTTTGATGAAGAGTTTAATATGTATAGGAAGGTTTCTAGGAAGGTGCCTTTGGTGGGAACAGAAGGATATTCTTGTTCAGACGTAATCTTCACTTGCAGGAACTGTTCATAGTTTGGCTTTCCATGAAGCTTCCTCTTCCATTTCTATTTTCCTTCTGTCCATCAAATTTTGCTATTCTGTCGTCTTCTCAATCAATCATATATATGACAAGTGCCATAATAATTTATTTGTTGTGAAGCCACAACCTTTCCACATGGAGCATATAATTCTCAAAAGCATGATTATTTTTACTTCTTTTCTCAAATCATATCACAACATCTAGTTTTATTACTTTGATTTTATATTTCCTTTTCCTTGTTTTGTTTTTATTTAAGAGTTTGAACCAATGCCCTCTTCACGTGTTTCACAACTCTACCAACCATGGTTCATCATTGTTTAGTGGCAATTTTTTATATTCATAAACTGATTAGTAGCTATGCTAATCACGTTTAGTTGATTTTAAGTTTGAAACATGAAAAAAAGAAGGATTTTAGAGAGGTAAAAAGACAACTAGGAAAATAATTAGCTTCTTGAAATGGTGTTGTGATTGATGAGTTAGTGGGACAGGATTCTATTTCCACACAAGAAAACAAGAAAGTTAGACATGTTTTTGTTATTAAATTTGGTTTAAATATTGCTCAAGTTGTTATGGCTGCTTCCGAATGATTGATGAAGACGCAAGTATCGAATACGATGGATCATGCAAACTCAAGCAACATTGAACTATTGAATTTTGGCATGAGAATAAAGCTTCTGATTTTTGTGCCAACTTGCATAATGTAAAAGAATTTATATAAATTAATTTATTTATGAATTAATTTTGACTTATGAAAGAATTAATTTTTTACTTTTACCTTTTTAGAATTGTGAAAAAATTCGACCTTCACATGTCGAATTTTACATCTCAACTTGCATTTTTTATCCTTATTATCCTGTTTTATGAAATTGTTTCAGTGATTTATTTTTTTAAATTTATATTGTCATCAAATATTTTGGGTCTATAACATATTATTCTAATAAAAATAAAGGGAAATTTGAAAAATTATAAATTTCAATTTACTGTTACCATTTTCCAGCTCATAAACAGGACAGTGGATACAGTATGCATATTTTCAGCACAATGGTATCATGGACAACCAATAGTGCCATTTTATAAAGAAAAAATCTCTAAACATGAATACAATTCTAAACTTTCTTGTTAAATATAAAGCATATTGAACATTTTTCATGCTTAAAAACATTAAATACATATTTATTTTTATATATAAACTACTCAAAGGACTCACAAAAACACAAATTCACTGGTATATAATAAGAACAAGAAAATGTCAAAAGAATCAAAATACTAATTAAATATTGTTCGACCATAAATAGGCTAGAATAAAGTCTTGTCCACATAACAATCTGGAATAGGACGATTGGTCCAATAATAATGTTATCTTAACATACATGTAAGAGTGAGATAAAAAACTTGCAATACACTTAGCATCACAGCAGAGAGAGAGAAGATTTGTTTTCCAACGCAGACACATACCAGCTTTCTTGATTCAATACATAAGAACTTAGTCACTTCAATATATTAAATTAATCCACTCCTGAATAGATAAATATTGCAATTCTAGCAAATGCTGAGCTCTATTAGCTGAACTTAGTTCTTGTTTGTTGGATCCACTTTACACTTTACAACATGTTCATGTATGTTGGTACAATTAAAGTATTTTCAAACATCAAGATGTTTGCTGTATGGTTAAAAACTTTAACAGATTGAGTTGGCTCTCTGGTTTAGGTTAATATTAATATATTATCTAGTTTTGTGAACAAGATTTTCACTCCACCAAATACTTGTTTGCGTGAAATAAGTGCAGCAGGAGTTTAATATTTTTCTATGAAGTATTCTAATGATTTGCAGAAAAAAAATATGTAAGAAAACATAGCATTATTCATACAATATCAGTGAGAACGTGCCAACCAGAATCACAACACTATATATTTGAAACATATACTATAAACTGATATATATATATATGTGTGTGTGTGGCAGACAGCAAGGCAATTACAACAGAGAGGAAGGGAAATGTTTCTGAGCTCTATTGACTGAACAAAGTTTTTGTCTGTTTGATCAGATTTAGAATATTCATTATTTTTATACAACTTTGGAAAACTTTTAGGAATATATTTATGTATGTTGGCATAGTTAATAGTATTTTCAAATATAAAACTTCAACATAGTTTCATACTATAATATGTTTTATACATGTAATGATTAATGACTTAATGGTCAATGTCTAAGGTGGAGTTTGTAAAGAAGAACCCCTCAGACTTTGGACCTTCCATCAGCATATATAACAGTGGCAGAAGGTATAAATAAGTTATATGGTAGAGCATAGGAGAATGTTGAGAAAAATGACTGAACCAGTGTGAAAGTGAATCAATGGAAAGATAGTGTGAAAAAGGTGGAGGAATAGATGGAACTTTAATAAAAATCATTATAGTTAAATATATCTGAAGTTAGAATATATGTGGGCCAAAAATTGGAATTACCAAATTTTGAGGCTTTGGCTAGGACAAATTGAAATAAGTACCTTAATGTCCTTAATTCACGTTTGCAAAAGCCTTGATTGTTCTTAACTTACAGAGAAAAGAATGAAAGAAAGGAAAAAATGAAAGTTACTAGATGGAGAAAAGTACATGAATCAATTGTATTTCTGCTCTTATTTAGATTTTGTCAGCATGGAAGTCTCTAACACAAAGAAGCTCCTATGACACCCCCATCTTGATTGGTTTTACTTAATTTACATGTTCAAAATTATTCAAATTATTAGTTACAATTTTACGTGATTCTTCTGTTTTCAATGTGCTTCTAAACATATTATTAACCTTTCACTTCACCTCCATGTCCTTAATTAACTGAAAATAGCAGGACTATTCTGACTGACTAACACTTTCCAATATTGGAAACTATTTTAAGAAGTCTAGGGACTAAAATAACATTGCACTGCGATTGCTTAGAATAAAATGGTGATTCTCTTGCTGATCATCTTGAAGATGAATATGATTATAAAGATACTAATAAAATGTTTTTGTTCCTTTAATTTTTTCCCCTATTATTCCCTACCATTTTCTAGTTTTATGTGTCTGGTTCAGATAAATAAATGCTGCAGGAGTTTTGCACACAGCATACCCCACAATTGAACATCAGTCTGAACTAAACTGTTGAAAAGAACTGACTCTGACAACACTTCCGTCTTATTCAACTATGACTTGTCATGCAAAAGCTTCAGGGGACAGCAATTTGTCGTTGCAAATGAACACCATTTTTTCTGTAAGCATCTAGGGACCATCTTGGAGTAGTTTATGAAATTCTTAAACTTAAGAATAAGATTTTATGTAGCTTTACTATTGGAGTAATTGAAGTCCAGTTTTTACACAAACAATTGTATGGTCCACTTTAAGTTATACCACTGGAGAAAAAATTGCTAAAGTTCTTCAGGATTATATCATTGGAAATACTCAGGCCTCTTAAATTATAGATGACTAGAATCTGAAACAGCAAAAGACGTACCGTGCTTAAACACTTCACTTTACCCCTTGAAAGGATAAAAGTCAATCTATTTTATGACAGAACGGATTACAAATAGCACATATTTCAGACAGAACATCCTGTTATCAATATGCCTAATTGAGAGCTACAATGTCTCAACTTTTCTAACAGTTGAAATTTTAATGTTTCTGCAAAAGAGAAGTTTCTACTTCATGCAAAAATAGAGGCAGTCAAAGGACATGATGATATTCAGGTAAACAGATTAATCAAGTGTTTATTCAATAGTATTTCAAGTAAAACTTTTTACTGAATAAGCTTATAGTATTATTAAGAATTTATTCATAAACTTAACTGTAAAAATCATAAGATTTATAAACTCCTATATAGTCATTTTGGCTGATAAAGTGCAAAAACAAGAGGCTTTTTATGTACCAGGATCAATCAGTGATCTTCGAAAAAAAGAATCTTTTGTACATGAAAAAAGACCAATTCACTGTTCACATCAGGGGGAGAAATCATTTAACAACTTATTTCATCTAGAAAAAAATTAGAGTCACTAAAATCAACTTTTGAAATTTGAACAAATAAAATCCCCCCTGGTCTTTGCAAGAACTTCACAGACAACCTATGAACAATTGAGTTCAGATGGCTTGGATCTAAAACAGTAAAATCTGTTTACTATCCATTGCCCTTGATTATCTTGAACTTCTCTAGCACGCATTTTCCTTCTTTGTACTTCTGTGTTTCCTCATAAGCTTTAACATACTTCCAGCCAAGTTCCTCTCCACAATCAGAGCAATACACATCAGCCACTGTGTGAAGACCAGTGATAAGCTGCCTATCCTCTTTAGGACCCAAAACAATGTTCATTGCGTGAGAGAATAAAAATGCTCTACCATTGGTTGCCTGTTACATATCTCTTGAAAATCCTAGGTTAAAAAGGAACTTCAAAGAACATGAAAACAAAAACTCTCACATGTTTGAAGGAACTTGAAAATGCTAAAAACTTTAAGTGAATTCACTTCACTATAGATCAGGTCAATTTTTCAGGCCATGTTTGAAAGGTTTCTGACATGATTAATAGGGGTATATGAATCTTAATCTTTAGCCCAACAACTAGATTAGAAGTTTTTTTTGTTTATTTTATGATTCTTTTAACACCTTAGTAGTTTCAACGGCTGATTAGTTGAAATTTAGAACCAACAGATCCTATTCTGATTGGTTCCAATGAATCATCCATTTCAATCTAGAAATCTAGCATAAAAATGGAGAAAATGCCAAAAATGCAAGAGAAAGTTCACCTGGAAATCTTTGGAAACAATATCATCATGGAAAGCAACAAGGTTCTGGCACCTAAAGCAGCAGTATGCCCGTGATCCCATCAACTCCGCCATTGATGAATTTGGCTGGCACTGCCACTTTTGCTCCTACTCATAAATAAAAGTGCAAAAGGAAAGGTTTTTGGTCAAACACTCAATAATACAAAACTGACCAAACAATAGAACCCTTTCAAGCCTATCTTACCAATAAGTGACAATGGCTATGATTTGTCAAATGGGTATCAAACAGTGTCTACATGGCTAATTGAAGTGCAAGAAATGTACCTAACCAAACCATGTGACGTCAATCACAATGAAACATTTGGAAGAAAAGAATATGTCTAAGAGGGTAATTGAGTAACGCAGATTCTAAAGGACTTTGATAATTAAGAGTTTTGTTTAAATAAAAGGTGTTGATTGTGATGGCATAGGAAATGTACTAAAATAGTTTGGTAGGAAAGTGATGTAATTCTTTAACAAATGTTTATTTGTTGCTTGAAAAGCTACGCTTTCCCTTTAGCATAAACACATGAGAGAAGAAACGCATACATATACATAAAACAAAATGTAAAACTAGAACCAATGCAAACAAAGATTCCTCTCAATGTCACCAATTGATCAAGGAGTTGTGTATTCTATTAACGTGTTTCTTTCACCATCTTCTAAGTTGAAGTAAAAGGTACCTTTGCCCTTGAGTTTGTTTATTGGTTACTTGTTGGTTTATGCCAAGGTAGTTAAATCCAAATTATGATTAGGATGTGAAGAGTTTACAAAATCATAATTGAGATGATAACATGAATAGTAGATTTTGCTTTTTTACATAAATGGTGTTACTCTTATGACTTGGATGTGTAACTGTAATCTTTAAATTAAATTTTGTAGGGGAGGAAGAGATGATAGAAGTGCCTTGATTGAGTTTTATTTTAGTTATAACTTATTCACCTAGAAAGATCAAAAGTGTAAAAGAGTAAACTCTTATAGTATGTTTGGTTGAACTGATTTGGGTGAATTTATTGCACAAGAGGATGAATTTGGAAGGATGAAGACTGTTTGATTGACCTAATTTGAGAGAATGGATGAAGAGGGATTTGGAGGATGGTATCTTCAATGATGTGAAGAGATTTGAAGAGATATAACTTGAAATTACGAAATAACCCTCATAAATGAGGTGAAAATTAGGAAATACTCTTATAAGTGAGTCATAACTTTGGAAATTACAAAATACCCCTTTAAGTGGGTTTAAGGTTTTCATTGTCCATAAGGATTAATTAGTAATTTCAAAAATATATCAATTAAAAAAATTAAAACAAATTTATAATATCTATCAAAATTCCCAAACTTTCATAATCAATCTCCTTAAATTTCTTCAAATCTTACCATTTATCCATTAATCCAAACAACTCTATCATCCACACAAAATCCTTTCAAATTCATTTCCTCAAATCCACTTCCCCAACCAAACAAAAGCTTAGCTCTTTAGACTGCGGTCAAAAGTGTAACACAATCTATTCAAATTCCCATTCAAATCTCTTCAAATTCATTTCCTCAAATCCACTCCCCCATCCAAACAAAAGCTTAGTTCTTTAGACTGCAATCAAAAGTATAACAGAGTGGATAGTGTTACACCTGATAACACATGTAGCAAGATCAATTTTAATTACATTAATTTTCAATTAATATTAAGTTTTATTTGAACTGAATCCATTAATAATGAACATGTTACTATTAAAATTTCTATAGCTTGATTTATGTATTGGTCATGCTTAAAGTTGGGTATACTCATATTTAGAAACATAATCAAGGTTCTTATATTTATTTTATTCATAAATTTTGATAAATAAACTCTAAAATCACATTAACTTAGTTCTATCGAACTCTAAAAAATAAAGTGAACTATTAAAGAGATAAAAACTCATTTGTTTTAAAAAATGAGTCAAAATCACTAATAACGTTGGGAGTGGGTGGGTTGAGTTCTGGCAGCAAACCCCATCTAATTTTTTTTTTGTCGGCACCCATCTAATGCCACATTCATTTTTCTAATTATATTGGTTTTGGAGTTATTAGTCATTTCTTGGGGTGTTAAGTGAACGACTCAGCATTAAATATCGTTTCATCGATGAAGGAGGGGCCAGATTAAAAAAAAAAGTATCCCCTCTTCTTAAAACTCACAGATTAAGAAATTCTGTTAAATCATTGAAGAGTATAACAAAATAAGAAAAAAAACTTTCCACTTCCTAATTTCTTAACCAAATTTGCTTGAAGAAACATTGGTTTTCCTTTAAACAGAAAAGAAAGTACTTTATGTGATTATACTTGTTTGTGCTTATTTGGGGAAGGGAAGAAGACTAACGATATGCAAGAATCGTGGTATGCAAAGCAGTAATGGTAAAAAATATACTAAAATAGCAAAGGGTCTCTCTGAGAATGTGTCTTCTAGAACTATAAAATTTCTAGAGACGCATCTCCTACATTTTGCTAAAGAGAGACTGAGAAATATCTCCAAAACAAGGAAAAGGTAGGTTGAGGGTAAGTACACTCACTAAAAAGAGCCACATCCAATATACAAAGAACAGTTAAGATCACAACACAAACTTTACAGTGAAACAATTTCAACAAGGCTTAAAAAGAGGTCAATCAACAAGCTCAAAATCACCCAACAGCCAGTTTCTTCTTGGCCATCCATCTCCTTCTGGTGGATTCCAGTGCCTCCAACTTCATTTTGTTGAGTTCATCAATCCAATGCTGATAGTGTGACTCAATCACAGCAAGTTCAAACTGTAGCTCAGGATCAATCTCCTCTTCTGCTGAAGAAGACACATAAGAACAGCTACTTCTTGAGCTCCCAACATTAGTAGATGTTCCAAGAACTGACCCTGAGTTCTTTGGGTAGTCATTTATCACAACTTCTTCCCCAGCACAATAATCTCCTGGTTGCAATTTACAGTCCTCAAAATATGTATCTTCAAGCTCAAGTTCAGACATGGACCTACTACTTAAGCATTTAGAGCTTGCATCAACATTGGAATTATCACAATTCTCATCTTTCCTAGGAGCATTTTCAACAACTACCTCGGAAGCTTCAGATCTTTGTGAATTATAATCACCCTCAAAAGTAGCCTTATCACCATTTTCTATCTTCTCGGCTTCCACAAAATCTTCTTTGGGGGGTGTATCAATTCGAGAGAAGTCATCCTCTTCATTAGCCAAATCAGAGGGAACACTCGGTAGGGAAGAACCCCATGGCCATCCCATGAAGCTTTGGCCATCTATATTAGGATTCATTTCTCCACACACGCAACGATCACTTGAAGGATTCCACCAAGGGAGAAGTTTCATTATCAAGTAATCAATAAGCTCAGCTATGAAAGGTACATCGTGATCTGCCAGCTCCAAATGTTCAACCATCTCTTTGGCCACAGAGACTGCGGTATCAGAATCAAGGTAAAAGAGAAAATGTACATTCCTTATTCGACCTGCTATAGTAACACAACAAACACCTTTCAGTATCAACTTTCATGGCACAGGAAAGCATGTCAAAAACTAATCCAGAAGTTCTCTACTCCCGGGCTCCTCCTTGAAACAAAAGTAGCATAAGGAGAAGGAAAGGACGGAGAAAATACTAACCACAAGTATCAGCAATACGCAAGGTCAACGATACCGAGTTATCGTCATTTTTAGTCCCTTTCAACTTAAACTCATTGTTATTATTTGCCCTCTGAACTTCAAAAACGGGACAATAAGGGGTTTCCTGGTTGCTTTCAGAACAGATACTCATGGAAAACTGTTTGTAGTAGTCACCATCCAAGTCCATAGATTGAGAAGCAGAACCAGACTTGAATGAGTATGCTCTCAGATTTCTTCTAGGTGGTTGTAAAGGATAAAGGACGGGATCCTTTGAATTCTCAACTTGTAGAAAAGGGTCTTTCAGAAGCTCCTCTGCTGACAATCTCTCAGATGCTGGAACCAAACATTTCTCAATAAACTCCTTTATTTGAGGATCAGTCACCTTATTAAGGGAAGCGGGTTTGATGCCCTGCAATGACATGCATCAGAATACAGGATAGATACAAGCTAAATTGTTGGTATAATAAGTTCAACTGATAAGGATATGCCAATAGTTTATTTACTCACTGAGGTGACTTTCTTAAAGATTTGAGCTGGATTTTTGCATTCCGAATAGGGATACTCAAAAGTAACCATCTCCAATATGCACATCCCAAAAGAATAGATGTCAACCAGTTCTGTGTATGACTCTTCATATAGTTCTGGAGCCATAAACTCAGGAGTCCCTTTCAGAGAAACAGCAAACAAAAGCATAGTTCAGTGCCATTGGAACCAACATGATAAAAACATCACATATAAGGAAGTAATATGTTACCAATAACACTTCGGGCGGTTGGTTGCTGCATGACAATTGCCAAACCAAGGTCCCCTATCTTAACTTCACCCTGGTTTCCATTCACAAAAATGTTGTCACATTTCAAGTCTCTATGAATAATGGGTGGCCTGTGACTGTGAAGATATAGTAAGCCATTAAGAATCTGCCTGGCCCAACCTTTTATAGCTTTCATTTCAACATATTTATGCTTCTTGCGATATCTGTCAGCCAAAGGTGTACAAAAATTTCATATGTGCATGTTACAACCAACTAATATAAAGGAAAGGGTACTAAAATCAGGAGAACTTACTGCCTTAAATTTCCTGATGTGAAGAGTTCAGTAATCATGTTAACAGTTTTCTGCTTATCGTCAATCCAAGAATCACAGAACTTAATGATATTGTCATGTTTCAAAGACTTCAAAAGATTAACTTCAGAATACAATTTCGCAAGATCATCTACTGAATGCAAGAGGCCGTCAATCTTAACTTGGTTCCAAGCAACTTCAATTCCATCAACTTCATCAAAACCCCTATAACTGCAAAAAAGAAAGAGATTAAATAGCATGCTTTCACGAGTAAAAACTGTTTAACAATCCAAAATGTTATTGAATAATCAATTTCCTGAAGAAATAATTCATAGCAAGTAAAATTCTGAATCAAATTAACCTATTGAACACTAGGAAGAAAATAAAAAAGATTAGAGATAATAAGAAAAAAGAATTATAAATAGAAACAAAAATAGAAGAGAGAAAGATTAGGCATTAAATCTTACACAGTTTTGAAGGCACCCCTTCCCAAGACTTCATTGTACTGAGAGAAAAGCAAAATGGAGAAAAAAATAAATTAATAACACATATAAAGAACAAGTGAATAGTAGAAATGAAGTAAACAAATCCCCTTGAATGATGTGGGCACATTGTAATAAGTGCCTCTAGCTGTGCTTCACAGAAAGCAAATTTTTCATTAAGAGGATTATCCATATTATTGAATCTTAAGCATGAAATAGGTTTTACACTTCTGAATTATAAAGTAAAAGCGGAACTTAGTTTGTGAATCCCTCTTCCACAGATGATAAGGGTAACTCACTACAGATACAGCAGTAATTCATTACAGATACAGCAGTAATTCATTACAGATACAGGCAATTTATAATTGTTTCTTTAATGATAACACACTTTCTTTTTTTTAAATAAAATTCATGGTAGACATTATTACGAACTTTGATATCTCATATAGGCTGACATCCTAACAATAACTCACATTTCAGCTAGGCTGACATCCTAATGATAACACACTTTCAAGCCTGACAACTTTGATAGAAAATACAGATTTTGGCGCATAATACACCGTCTCTAGCATATAGTCATTTCTTCAACTTATATACCTTGCGTTTCAAGTTTATCATCCAGCCAAACGAGAAAAACAAGGCTAATCAATATTAAATTACTATTGTTTAAGAACTAGGATGTGCTACCATGATAATTCAATGCAGAGTTGATCTCAACTAGCACATTTTCACCACCAACATATGCAATTCAAACTCACCCTCTCCCCCCCCCCACCAAACCAAAAACCATAGAAAACACACAGTTCACAAGCAATTATTAAACTGTAGAAGAACCACCGAAGTTGACTAAAAGTGAATCCAAAAACATATAAATGAATAATGCGTGAAGGTGCTCATGTGACTCAATTATAATACCCTTATGTACCGCCCGGTTGGATCTTTCTCCGCAAACTCTTCCTCAAAATCCTGAGGCTCCCTAGTCCCGAACACATTGCTGACGGGAGGAAGTGTCAAGACAGCACCAGAATTCATTCTTTCTGGTGGCTGAAACAATCAGAACCCAACACAAATTGTTTCTCTTTCTAATTATTAGTATATGTTTATAGGATGGGGCCTAGTTTGTGATTGGAATGGAGAAAGGTGGGAACAGAACGAAGGAGGAATCGAATGCCGACCGCAGCAGGAATCGGCATTCGATGACAATGGTTGGAGGCAATGAACCTAAATCCAAAACCCAACCTTCCATGTCATAGCAAAAATTCATTCTCAAACCAAACCCACCACCTCCACCTTCCTCTCAAAGTCCATTCTTTCCACCGACCCAGGTACCAAAACCTTCCAAAGGTTCAAAATTTACCAGATGGGTCTCCCATTATCCAATCTTCCAGGAAAATTATGAAAAGGGAGAGCTCTGAGGAAAGGTGGTTGGTAAGGAAGAGAGAGAAAATGAGGAAACGTAAGAGAAGGGGGAACAGACAGGTGGATGGTGAATCAGAATGGTAATTTGTTATGACATTTTATGGAAAGTTAGAGAAGAAGAAAAGGTTTGACTTTTGAGCTCAAAAAGGGAAAGTTGGGAACTAACTAACAGAAAGAATCCGTACATCTTTGCTGTGTGGAGATGAGAATCAGATGACTTTTGTCTTTGGTTGATGGAAAGACAAGATATCACGGATGGATTCTTATGATTCTTACCTCAGATTAAAGTAAGATAAAAACAAAAACATCCAACAAAATGAGAAGGTTAAGATATAACTTATTCTTGGCAAATTACAAGTGTAGAGTACAAAGTATTCATTGCCATTTTGATCAATAATCTAAAAAGTAAAAAAAAAAATAGTTGGGAATAAAAATCTCCATGCAGCATATAGAATGCACAGCTTTTATAGTAGTAGAGTATATTGTTTTGGTTTTCTTTTTTTCAAATTAATGTTTGAAATGGACAAATCTTTTATTATTGAATAAATAAATCAGTTATTTTAACTTGGTCCGACATATTAGTACGACATGATTTCAGTTGTTAAAGTTATAATACATAAAATACATTATACTGAATTCAGAGTGTAATATGAAAAAAAAAAGATAAATTATATAAATCTTAATCAAAATTTTATTTTAATTTACACGATTTTTTTAGAATGCGATTTGTCTATTTGTAAAATAAAAAAGTCTGTCCATTTTAGGTATTGGGGTGCAAAATTGCTTCAGTTTTGAAAAAACCTAAATGTTTTACTAGAGTCCCAAGTTCGATTTTTCTAATGTAAATTATATATATATATATATATATATA
>Ga0209489_101203_pt1 | contig 52761 bp, 30 predicted proteins | sample SiratrowhiteBW_FD_187527 | JGI IMG/M metagenome (GOLD analysis project Ga0209489, IMG submission 187527) | Root nodule microbial communities of legume samples collected from California, USA - Siratro white BW (SPAdes) (version 2) | ecosystem: Host-associated > Plants > Roots > Nodule | place...
AAAAACTCATTTTTTTTTTTTTTTTTTTTCTCTTGAAACTGTTTATGAAAAAAATTGTCCAAACAAATAAGAAAATAAACACAAAGGAGCATACCTTAGAAAGATGACTAGGAGCATGAGAAGATTTAGGGTTTGAATTAAATGGAAGTGATTGTTGTGAATCTTGTGGCTGTTACAACAAAAGGCAAAGGAAGATTGAAATCATAACCAAACCATAAAATAGCTTGAATCTTCAAGTGTGTGAAAAATTGACAATTAAGGGAAAGCAAACAAAATTGATATTGGATAATCAACTATTGACATTAAAACAAAACAAAACCCTTTTGTAATTAGTAAAATAGCAAGTGAAAAGTTTCTGCCTTTCAAAGCCTTTCAAAGGAAAGTCTTTAGCTTGTTAAAACAGCCCAACTTTTACCTCTAAAAAACCGATTTTTCAGACAAAATTTTACTGTGAAAACGTTTACTTTAGGATGATCAAACATGTCACAAACTGAATTTACTCTTCAAACTGAAAACCAGCATAACATAAATCCTTAGGGATATAAATTCAGTTTCACACCACAGAAGACAAGAAGAAAAAAAATTCTTGCTTAGAAATGGTGTTGAATGTAGCTTTTGAACATGATCAATAGAAAATTGCAAAACAAGGATTTTAAGTCAGTTAAAACAATTGATGTCACATAAAATCTGGAATGCTATGAAAAGTTTAAAAATGGGGTTATAAACAAAAGCACCAAAATCCTCACATTCACAAATAGTATCATAATCAGGAAAAAAACTTGTGCATAGTAAAGCTTATGGAAGTATTACTTTGAAGTCTTTCATGCACAATTCAGGTTGCCTCACAATGTATATTTGGTCACCAACTGCATTTTCCTTATAGTTGTCTTGATTTCGGTGCCAAGTCCATAGTGCATATGTGGAATTCACAGCCTGCAACAAAAGTAGGATGATAAACTTTTGAAGAAAAGGATACATATCATATAGATGAGAATCCATGGACTATATCCATGTCATGAACAAAAACAAAAATTCAATGAAATACATTATATACCCACATACAAAGAAAATTTTCCTCCTAGACAGATTTTTTTGGTATTTTTGCATCTTTATATAACTAAGTAAATTAGTGTATATACTTAGATGTTTAGTATATTTTAGTCCGGATTAGTAGTCTTGTTGTATTAATGGCTTTGGACTTGAGCCAATAGTACTACACTAGTTGTTAATTATTAGTAAATAGAATGTAAATATTCTGTATCTCATCATTATACCAATAGTTCTACCAAATTTTGTAATTTTCAAGAAAGGAGAGAGAGAGAGAGAGAGTGTGTATTTTAAGACTTTCTATGAGAAGTAATGATACTCAAAAACTAGGAGTGTAAAAAGAGTGAGATAAATGCTCACCCAAATTTGTTTGTTATTCTAGACACACAATACAAGTTTAAACTTATAATCCCTTTGGAACTCTATCCAAATGTAAGGAATCTGGAACTCAAATTAAAGTAGATTTAATTAAATTTGAAGTACCTGATAAATATAGATATTTTAATTGAATTCTTATAAAAAAATTTGTTTTATTAAATGTTTAAAATATTTTTATTTACTTCATCTAAATATCCTGTCGTTTGATTTTGCTATCAAGGGAATGATGTGCTCATTACTTCTCATCCTATCTCCAACTTGTGGATAATTGACATCTTCTCTTTCTAATCTCTTACGACTAGCCGGTCAACTCGCTCTTGAAAAGGAAAGGAGCGAGTTAATCGATTAGTTCGAAGAGATTAGAAAGAAAAGAAGTGAGTTGATCGGTAAGTTAGAAATGAGAAAACAGAAGTAACACTCATGTAGGATACTTAGACAAAAATAAAAAGTATTTGAAGCACTCAATAGAACAAATTTTTTTAATAGAGATTTAATTAAAAATATCCAAATTTATGATATACTTAAAACTTAATTAAGTCATTAAAGTATTGTTTTTCTTTATAAGTAACTCATGGAAAAAACTCTCAACAATGATGTTCTAAGCTCATTTATATGATGAGTGTAAAGATAAAAAAAACGATAGTTTGGCATAAGAGAAGAGATAATCATTTATTCATATAGAGAATTCATCATTTAGCAAAAGAAATATCTATAAAAGACTAAATTAATAAACCCAAAACATACTCCAAAAAGAGATTTGATAAGGTAAGGAAGGAAAATTATCAAATTATAGACTTTCATAAGCTCAACTCAGGCCTCCTAAACAAACAATTTCAAGCTTTGAATTTGACTTGTTTAAATAAACGAGTCAAGTTTTAGTGGCTTCAAATACTTGACTTGGCTGATTCCATGTACCAAGGAATGCCTCAAGCAAGTCATTTCTTGATCAAGTTGAAACAAGCAAAGTGTGAAGATTTTACCTCAAGTATCCCATGTCCAAAACTACTTTCTCTAAATGCACTCCACTCAGGTTGTTTGTTCCAACAAAAGTTTCCTTTGGCAGGACCAGTGGAAAAATTTGATTTGCAAACTCCTCCAAATTCTGGTATGTTATCTCCAGGAGAAGGACACTTTCCAGGGTCATCTGCATGATCAACATCTACTTTCTCTATATTTCCACCATCTCCAACAGTTATGTAGATTGGTGCACAAGGGTCCAATGTGTAGTTATAAACTCTGTTCATCCTCTCATAAGCATGAACCTGTAACATGGACAACATGTGATATTGTTTGTGTGAACAATACGAAAAAAATGACACTACCTTCAACTCAAAACCTTAAGGTAATGCTTTGTGAGTCTTTTTTTTTATATGTTGCTCAACTTTCTCATTTCTACTTAATGTGAGACTTAGACTCATACTTGCATAGCTAACCGAGAGATCTTGGATATTTACAAACTAATGCTCTGAAATACAAAAATTTAACTTACATGACCATTGAAAACAATGTCAACCCTGTATTGGTAGAGAATTTCTTCCATTTCCAATCTCATACACTCAAATTCTTGATAGTGTGAAGCATAACTGTTATACCAAGGAGGATGCCATGCAGCTACTAACCAAGGGGTTACACTACGGTCTATATTTTGCAGGTCTTGCTTCAGCCAAGCAAACTGTGCACCTAGATTGAAATACTTCAAATCAAGTTGAACCATCTAAAGTTATGTGCATTGAGTGGTTAAATTACAGAAGATAAGCATTATTTATCATTTACCAGTGCTGTTGTAATCAACATATGCTCCTAACATGATGAAGTGTATGCCTCCAGTATCAAAAGAGTAGTAGAAGTTGCTTTTAGAGCCACTTTCTTCGGCAGGAACTGCAAATCGTGTCAAGTATGATTTGAATGAGATCCCACCAGCTTGAGGTTCAATCTCATGATTCCCTTCAATAACCATCATAGGAACTTCTGAGGTCAGAGGCTCCATAAACCTGATGTTTTAGAAACCAAATTGCTTTTCAACTATTTGTATTAGAGATTCTAATGTTTCACCACTTCCCCTCCCACCCTCACTATGTTTTTCTAACAAGCATATGCTTTACATCGAAACCATGTTAGGCATCACTATGAATACTGACGTCTCAGTTAGGTATTTCAACAATCATATACCGTGACATGAAACATAACATTAAAGAGATGCTTCAGCTAAGACTTGATTACATAATTTGTCATAGAACTAAGAACTTGAGGCAGTACCTTCCCCACCCATCCCATCGGGGTTGATACGTTTCTCTAATAGGAGCATCTGGAAATGCACATGAATAACATGAAGCTCCCTTTCCACCAGTTGTAAGATACTGATTTGCATACGTTAAATCTCCAATCAGTAGAATCATTGAAGGATCATTATGAGTTAGATGATCAATAGTTGATGTAGAATTTCTTGTGAGGCCCAGATCTCCAATAACCGCTATTCGAGCTGGATAATTATTTGGACTAGGTTTAGGAAAAGTCTCAAAAGAATGCTCTTGGCTCATGGCTGGAATAGAACTATCCCCACATTTGTAGTAATATCTGGTTCCAGGTTCAAGACCTGCACCAAGAAAGAAATATCTCTGAACTTTCTCCAAATTGAACAAATTTGTGTCATTATACTTATTCACTTGGTTTTTCTCTTATAGTTTGTATCTTAAAAAATTTATAGAAAATTAGTACTCTTAAGCATTTCATAAATCATGTCCATAGGAACACATCATTTGAGCAGAAATACAAACAGAAGTAACTCAAACATACCTTCAAGTTTCACATGATGAATAATACCAGAAGTGTAATTCCATAGGCCTTCAAAGGGATACAACTGACTGTAAACAACAGAATCACCTTTTCCAACACTTGTGTACTTGCCACTCTCTTTACCATACCACACCTCACTTCCAATAGATGCAGGATCTACTGGGGTCACGTTGAGGCCAATCTGTGCATCCCCTTATCCGAAACCAAACAACACAACAAGTAACAACAACTTGATGCTTTAGAATACAACATCATTAACATTCAAAACATAATTTAATTTCTGTCCACTTGAAATATAAAGAACATTACAGTGAGCAAATCATATATCATCCTTGGTATGATTGCAAGATATTTATCATAAAAGTCTATAAACAAAATAATATGCATGACAATTTGTAGTTATTGTAAAATTTACTCTTAAAACACAACAACTTGTGATCAAATAACCCTGTAAATCTCTTTGAATCGTTGGTGTACAGACAAAAACATTACAAAATGACAATAGAGTGGTCTATTTCGTTCCTCAAAGTGTATGACAGATTCAATTTAATCCTTCAATTCATATAAATTACAAAAAAGGGTCCATGCAAGTATCATTAAAATGCAAATTAATTCTTACTTGCAGATACTAAATTGCACTCTAATGATAGCATGTGGTGATGAATGTGAAAAACAAAATCTACTTTAAAAGACATTTTTTTAGTTTATTAACAATCAAAGAGTAACTATTAGTCATATACTTTTTGAGGATCAAATTCACTGTCGAGCTTTTGAGATCAGATGCCAAGTAAAATCCTTTCGAAATATCATGGACTATTTCTTCTTAAAAATGACAGCTTTTTTGGAAATTCTAGGAGAGGAGGTAAAGTACCAGTAACCCAAGAAACCCACATGGAAGTTGGTGAAGAAATTGCAAGAGCAATCTGTTCAGGGAAATTCAAAGTGACATTCTTTCTGAGCCTTGGATCAGTCATGGGCAGGTCATCACTGCCCCGTCGCAGTGACGGGTCGAACCGGCGGGTTACCGGCTTAAATGGGCCGTCCAAAGTGGTGGGAATGTGACTCTCAGTCACTGCCATGATGGTGATGAAGCTGCTGCTCATCATCACCAAAAGCATGGCCAACATGCAGAAGGTGGTGCAGATTTTCATTTCTGACACAATGAATGAATGAAAGAATGAAACTTTTTTGTGTTTAAGATGTTTAGTTGTTAAGGGTATCTAAACAAAGCATTAACAAGGTTGATCACTGTAAAAGACTTCAATTTGAAGTTAAGTAGTTAACTCAACTTATGTGCCATATGTTGTCGGTTAGTTGGAACGTTATCCTCGGCATCACCGTTCATATGTTGGAATATCCTGCTTCTTAGGCATTTTCAGCCACTAAAAGATATTACTAGAAAAACTTGGAAAATAATAGTTTCACATCCTTCAAAGCAAAAGAACACCAGCTTAACATTCTATTTTAATAAAATAATAATAATAATAATATGTAACATTACTTTAAGTTAAATATATATAATTAAAATGTTAATATTTTAAGTGTTTTTCTTTTTTCAAAATATAACCACCCAAAAACTTATAATTTGATTTATTTTTAGAATATAAGTGCATGTATTGTTTAATTGTTAAAAAAGCATCCACATTTCAAAGGTGATGTGAAAATTCTTGAGAAATAATTTAAAGGATAAAATGTATTCTTGTTTTATAAAAAGAATAATTTTAAGCTTTACAAAAAAAATAATGTATTTTTGTCCATTCATTTACAAAATATAATGTAAAAATATAGTTGTATACCATCCTTCTTCTTTTTTTCATAATTGTACAATTTACACTTATATTGTCTAAAATGGACAAAATATTTTTATTACCAAGTGACAATGATGATTTATATCCTAATGTTGAAATCTATTTCGCTAACAATATTTCAATTAATACTTTAAATGAAATTATATCTAACACATTTTTTTTATAGAAGTATCTTTGCTTGTGACAAAAGAAAGTTGAAATAATTAATTGAAAATAATTATTATAATCGAAACTTTCATTTTCAATTCAAATTTTGATCATCATTGATCATTGATAAGTTAAAATTAGTATAAATAAAGCTCATTTAACTAATTCATTCTCCATAAACATTTATTCACAATGAATAATATCGTATTTTTTTTTATAGTATCTTTCTTATTCTATAGTACTATTAAAGAATTTGATTATTGGACCATTATACAAACTTGGTTATCAGATTTTTAATACGAAAATTCCTATTGTCAAAAAAACAAAATTTACTATATATAATCTATGACCATCTAATAAATTTTTTTTCTTTCCACAGCGATGTGAATGTCCTCTTAGTAAAGAACTAACTCCATGTAATATATTCATATATTTAAATAGTATAATAAAAATAGTAATATGATTCTATAGTAATATGATTCTGATTACCATTAAACACGTGTATATTATCACGGTCTTACATGAAAGTTTATTCAACTCACATGATTTTTTTATAATTCAATTTAGTCATTTTAGTAATAATAAAAAATTTACTCATTTTAGACAATATTAGTGTGAATTACATCATTATTAAAAAAAAAAAAAAAAAAAAAAAAACTTTCTTCCCGAGTTATTTTAAACTTGATATCGTTGCTTGCTTCACTTTTATACTTTAAAATTGAACAGATAGCAGTATCATAACTTTTATTCTCCCTTGTGGATTGGATTTGGTTCAACTGGAGTGGCATGATAGTATGTGCTGTATTTGTTCTCCACTCAATATAAGAGACCCATCTGATAGGGATTCAAGAAACAAGAGTAAATCAGAGGTGGCTCAAACTGTTTTCTTTTCTGTTTTATATTGACATTCTTATTGTACTTATTGGCATGTTTTGTGAGTGATGCTTATCATTTGAACTAAGGTTGGGTTTTCCTTAAAAAAATTGGAACTGAAATTTGGTTTGATCATGTTTACTAATGTATTGAATTTTCTTTAACTAAACTACTTTTCCATCTCCATGTCGTTGATCTAAATGGAACTAATTTAGATAAGTAACTAAGGTCTCATTGCGTGTGAGGAAAAGTTATAGAGAAATCGTTATAAAAATGATTACTAAAGAGAGGTGACAAAGATTAATTATCATCTAAATTGGCATCCCATCAATATTATGGTAACCCAAAAATACTTCATTTCGACCATAGGCTCAATAAATATACTACAAAATCACATTCATCCAATGGATTCCTAGACAAATATGAATATATATTGCACAGGCCATTTTCATACTCAACTATATTTCCAAGAAAAGAAAAAAAAAGACAACATAGGATTCACAATTTGGTCTCATAAAAATAAGTAGATGAGACAGCCAAGCCTTGCACATCATATGTGCGAACAAGTCTTTGCCTCTTGTCAGGTGTCTCCAACCAACAGAACTCCAAATGGAAGGACTTTGATTCTGCCACACTTTTTGCTATATCACAAGGGCATCCCATATACATGCCACCGGGTAATAGTATCATCTGATAACCTCCATCAAATGTCACCAAATAGTCTGATATTGTGCCAGTCCAATGCACATTGGTTGTAACATTTTCCCCATCAGATATTGAAGTAACATCCTGATATCCAAACAAAAAACAGCAACAACATAAACCTCCAGTATTGAGAAAGTGGTGATAATTTTAAGTTATCTTATGGTCCACAACATATGAAGGTCAGGGAAAAGAACTCATGATCAGTCAAATAGAAGAAATAACTTGGTTATCAAATGTTAGTACATTACTCCAATAAAATAAATTCCAAAAGGGGGATTAAGTATACAGAAGAAAATGTCATTCAATAAAGATTCTACACATTTTATATAGTATGTGTCTGCATTTTTTGTCAATTTTGACGTTAATTTTGGGTATCTGTTGTATGTTAATAACTCCATTTCAAACATTTGAATAGTAGAACTGAAATTGCAAAAGGGAATTAAAGAGTAAAAACTTCATAAAAGATATTCAAACAGAAGACCAAAAAGGGGCATAAATAAAGCATCAGGGCACTGAAATTTTGACGTTTTTTTTCACAGACAAATAGCATAATTCAGTGCTTTAACAATTCTGCTAAACTAAAATTTCACTATGACTATGCGACATTTCTTATTAAGTTGTAAAATACCTGAATAAGTTGGCCATTGTCATCCATCTCATGTAACACAACGGTATCGGCATTAGCAATTGTAGAACCATATACACCACTTCGTTTTGTAATGGAATGGCCTTTCCATTTACCAAGAAAAGGTATAATCCTACTATTTGCATCCTGACATGAATTCAAAATGAATGAAAAAGGTTATAAGAAACTACAGACATAAGATATTGTTCTGCTGCTATCAAAATAGGTAGAACATTCAAAGAAAAATCTCAGTCATCAAATATGCAGTAGACATATAAACAATAAAAGAAAGTTGCACACATCTCAGTTAAGCTCACCCTGGAACTGTCAAGTAGAGGAGGAGGCCCATCACTTCTTTCCTCTAGGAAGACGATAAGCATATCTACAGTGCCTTTTGGCTCCAAAATGTGAAAGGCTCTTGCTCGCTTATCTCTTTGTAGAGAGTACAGGCAATTCTCACATACAACAGAAGGTCGCCTAGAGGGAAGCTTGAGATTTCTGCACCATATGGAAGTGTAAAGTAAATAATCTAAAGCATAAAATAAGACATGCATATTAGTAATTTAGTATGGCTTCGTTTTATCATGTTGGAGCTCAATGGTCAAATCACTCAACAGTAAAACCTTCAATCCAAACAGGAAGATGTTCTCATTACAAATTTAAGATGGCAAACGATGTAGTTTTGCACATTAGGCTGTTAAAAATTAAAAGGGGAAGAGTAAAACTGGAAAGCCAAGAAAACATAAGGAAAACTACTAAAAAGGATCTTGGTTTTTGATACAGCAATGGCAACAAGTAATCAATGTGAAAAACAAGCTAGTCGAATAAAACTTGGTTGTTTCTGTCAATGGTGTTACAGATGTTCCACAGTAATCAAAATGACATCAAATCCAAAGGTTTCAAAGTAACTAAGTAAGGAATTGCCACGATATATTGTTAATTATAATCAAAGAATCAGGGTTTGAAACATTTATTTCCCAACTTTGCCTGAAAGACTATAATACTAGCATCAAGTCATTATTTTAGTTTGCCTCGACAGTAATAGGCTGATAAAGCAATATGATGTAAATAAGGGAACACCAGCATATGTTACATTGGAATAAAACTTCACATCAAGTTGAAAACTACCATCATCAAGAACAGTAACTGCAGTGTCACGTTTAAATGTTGATGTTTCGTAATTTCTTTCTCTATTTTCAATTGAGCTTAGAAAAGTTATTTTGCCAGTTTATTATTTAGTAAGAGTAGAATTAAAGATATAGCCTCACCACATCACACTCCTCAGATTACCACTTATATTATGCAAGCTGCCAAATGATTCGACAAGAACTAATTGATCTCTATGTCACAACAATCTGAACAAGTGGAGCACAATCCTTGTTATCTTCACCAAATGCAGCCTAGACTTCATTTACTAATTCAGTGATGCATGATAAATGTTATAAGGTCAGCAATTGTTACACTTCACTACTATAGAAATCAGTCAAACAGTGCTACCTAGTCTCTTCTATGTAAAGAATTACCTTGGCGATTCTTCACCGGTGTCGTCTTCTCCGAGAACACCTTGCCTTAATACTGTTTCCAACATGCCAGCTGTTTGGTATCTCAATGCAAATGCCCTCTCAGATGGGAAAAAGCCTATCTGCAAACTAATTGTGATGGATACACTAAAGAAACAATGGGATCATAAAGAAGGAACCAAAATATGTTTTGAAAAGATGATGGTTTACAGTCCAGTTCAACATTCCAGCATAAGAAGAAAATCTCACTTGTTGATATTTGTCAACAGTAAACATGTTGGTTTCTTTAATTTTGTACTCTGCCCAATCTGCATCATTGTCATCTCCAGAAATTGAAGTACTTGATGAAGGTTGTTTAATATACAGCCTGCAAGGAGCAACAATTAACATTAGATGTCCTTCAAACTTCTAAGCAACCTGATGATGAACAAATAATTCTTAGACTTGAATGATTTAATACAATGGGGTTACACTTCAGTAGACTGAATCCACTCTCCTTGTAGAGGACTACATCATTTGTGTTTCAGATTCAAGTAACACAAAATTTCAGATTCATTTTGTTTATTTTAATTGATATGTTTTTATTAACAATAACAAAAAAGTCATTTGTTTTAAATTTTTGTCCTGTTTTACAAAGTTCATAAAAAAAAGGAGAGAGTGAAAACAATATTTTGTTATTTTCACTGTTTATTTCGCAAATACTGAAAACCATAAACAAACGGAAAAGTAAATGAAGATTTTATCCAAAAAAAAAACATGATATCAATTGAAAAATAAGATAAAAACAATCCATGCTCTTTGTTTACAATTCCTCTAAACTTCTAGTTGTGTTGCATTATTTTCCCTGGCTTTGTTCACAAGAAAAGAAGCATGCTGATAAGAGTGAGAGAATAGTTTATTACGTTTGAATGAGACTCATGAGTTCATCTTCCCCATAAGAGCTAGCAGAAAGCTTGGTACTCAGTTGTTGCAACATATTCCCACTTGAATCAAATTGCTACAAAACAGAGGAAAACAATGTTATTCAAAAAAGAGAAATAAGATCAATAATATACCGAAAGTAACTTGGGCACAGTTGTTTAAGGTGAGTATTTTCCTTTTGAAATTTCAACTTAATAGACAATAATAATCATTAAATTTTAATTTGCACACACTACCACAGTAGAAAGTTTTACATTGCTATTTAAACATAAATCTTTCTAGCTGAACTTTTACATTAGTTATTCCGAAAATCACCAAACTTAACCTTCAAGTCAATTTGTGATCAGATGACAGTGTAAAATGCCTTTAGATTGTGCATGAGGTAGTTTAATTTTTGGGTCCAGTAAAAAGATTTATAACATATTTTCCCATAACTCCCAACAAAAATTTTCCTTTTTTAATTATTTAGCCTGCACCCCAACAGCACTGGATAGCATTTTCCTTCTGATTTTCATAGGCAGCAAAAAATTTACACTAACAACTAATCAAAGTCATGAACTTTCAACTAATTAAAGGGAGGGTGTTCGTTCATATGTCTTTCTAGCATTTCCCAAGGTAGTTATTATGAAATTTAACAAACTTAGCATACATGTCAAAGTATAATTGGATTGGATGACAGTGCAAAGAGCATCTAATCTTTGTAAGAACATTATCAACAAATCAAACATCCTTATAACTGTGTTTTGAATTCTAAGACAAAGTACATTGCACTAGAAAGAGTGGAATAAGTAAAATCAAATTTTGTCCACGAAAGAAAAAGGGTAAGCAAAACTTATTATAAGGGTTGAGATTGTACATAGAAAGAGCCGTTCCACTTTCCAGAGTTAAGGTTGATGAAACGTCGCAGGTTGTCGATGCTCATAGCAGCTTCATCAAGGGTTGGAGAGGAAGAAGATGCTCTGATTCTGGTGAAAGAGGGAGAGAAAGTAACGGAGTTTGGGTTAACGGAAAGGGAGCGAACGGCGTTAGTGTTAAGGTTGGGAAGAGAAGGAACCCAAACGGAACAACACTGAAGAGAAGAAGAAGCCATTTTTTGTGTCTGTTCTTCTCAAGTGCCACCAAAACACGACCACGATTTTGAAGATGGATAAGACCCTTCAGATATTCATGATGGTAATAAATTTCTATTAGAAAATAGTGTAATTTATTTGTTGAAAATATTAATGCGATGATAAATATAAAAAAAATAAAAAGTAAGTTCTTTGATTTAATAATTTTTCATTATAAAATGTTCTTTCTCACTTTTTTTAGTTTGAAAAAAATAAATCTCAAATTTACCTTTCTGTGTATTGAATTTTTTCATATTTTAAAATATACTTTTCATTACGAAAAAAATTAAGTTCCAAAACATAAGTAATATACGCCTAATTTCAAAAATAAAACTACATTCCCGAATTAAAATAGAATTATTACTCTGGAGTATAAATAATATTTGGAATCACCGTTTTTACAAAATTAAAAAGAAAAATAGATTTTGAAATTATCGTCGTTTTGTAATACGAAAAGAAAATATTTTGAATTATCATATAAACACTTGATTTTAAAATGGTTATTTTGAAATGTAAAAATAAAAAATAAAAAAAAAAAATCCATTATGTAACGTTTATAATCACAAGACGTACCAATAGATTTGTTAATCCATAAACACTTTTATGTAATTTTTCAAAAACACGTCTTATGAAATTTATACTAATTGCATTTTAGGTTTTTATTAAACTAACTGTAAAAAGAAATACGTAATTTGATGTTACAAAACTAAATAAAATGTAGAAACTAAAACAATAAAATGAATATATTATAATATAATAATATCAAAACCTTTTTTTCTCCTTTTAATTATCTCTCTTCTATATTAACTTATATCAAAACCCTTTTTTTTTTCTCTTTTTATTTCTCTTTCTTCTATATTAACTTATATAAAAACCCTTTTCTCTGTTTTTATTCCTCTTTCTTCTATATTAACTTGTAAAACAATTTGATGTATACTAACAACAATTCTCTTTTATTTTTCCTTTCTCTCTTTTCTAACTATTGTTTCTTGCCACCATAAGGTATAATTATTACAACCAAAACATAAGAAAAATAATCGTTATTTTTCACACTTTTTTTTTCGAGTATAAAATAGTTAAAAACAGAAGAGTAACAAAATGTATTATAAAATAAAATAAAATAAACAGAATAGTGGAATCTCAAAAACTCGAATTAAATAAACATCCAAGATTTCGAAAATGTTTACATAAATACTTTTTTATCATAAAAAAAAAAGGTAATAAAATGATATGATAAAATGAGCATATAATAAGGTTTTCTTCTTCACCTATTAGAATGTAACATGCAGAAACCTGAAACCCTAACTTCTAAGCAAGAACAAGAAAAGCCATTATCTTTGAACACTTACAAAGCATCCATGAAAACCAAGTTCACATAATAAACCACATTAACCAGAATGATCCAAATGCAGGAACACATGAGTGAGGGCAAAAGAGAAGAAGCAGACACACTCATGGATGGAGCTGGTGCCATTGCCAGATGTTGTTGAACATGCACAGCAACTTTCATGCCATGGAAACAGTAGCCTCCACCTGAGAGGTAGTAGAAGGTTCTTGCCTCTGTCATCTGCACCACGTCACGACCACCTCGTGTCACGTTGGTTATGAAGTCCCTGTCTATGCAGTTCTCGTAGCTTGTCTTGTTCACCTCCAGAACATTGAAGTATCTTTTGTCAAACACGAACACTTCATCAAATGTTCATCACCATCAGTAGATATATAAGAACAAAACCAACTATCTCATGCATGCATGCATGATCATAATATTTTTCTGAATCTTTTGAATTATTATCATGTTAAAAAAAACACAAGTTTGGAATGTTTTATTTTTCAAAAATATTTAATTAGTGATAATTATCATAGTGACTATGTTTTTACTTAAACTTACAAATACTAGGTTTTATTTTTTATTTTTTTTTACCAAGCCTAGGGAGCTAGATAGATACATATATTCTAAATATATAGTAATGAAAATTAAAAAATCATAATCCCTAAATTGATTTAAATTTGTCTTTAATTTTCATATTGAAATTGATCTTTTTAGTACATGTGGTTTTTTAAAAAAAAAAAATGTTTTGATATCTCTCCTTGCCTAGAAAGTTTGATCAAAAGAATGCAAATGAAAATAAGTTACCGAGAAAATGATTGTAATTATTAGGTAAATTTTATATCTATTTGTATTTGGAACATATATAAACTAAAACAGGCATTTTTTTTAATTATATGGATGAAAATAAATTTTAAATGTATGAGATCAAAGCAAACTTATCTAAAAACATACTTAAATTTATTCATTTTATCTATATTGAAAGAGGTCTAAAATTAAAAAACCAATTAACATGTATACTTCTTCCCACATGATATATATTATGTTTGCTATTTGCCAAAACAAATAACAATATTATATACAAACTTACCGAAAATTTAAAGTAGCTTTAGTTTTATGAAGCTTCCAATTGGCTATTAGAATTTTGTCTCCGATTTCAGATCAATGTGTGATTTTGAGTTAAAGCTTGCATTCTCCACGTTTTGAAAGGAAGATTCTTCTTCTTTTTCTTTTCTGTTTTGATCTTATGCTTCTCTTGACTACGCCTTTAACTTTTTCTTTTTACACCGTATAGGTATTACTTTCATTAGCATTAATTAAGCTTAATCTGTTCCAAATACCCAAATATTTTAACTTCCATTTCTAGCTCAAGAATTAATTAACATGTTTAATTTCCACTTAATTAGCAAAGTTTTCCGAATTTAACTAAAGGGTAAAAGAGTATCACGCTTTCTTTTTATTCTCTCTATTACCAATACGAGTAGTATCCTTGTTCAATACTCCAACTCCCCCATATAATAATAATAATAATAATAATAATAATAATAATAATAATGTATTATCATCACAAAAGTACAAAATGTTAAAAAATGTTAGAAGATATCCAATTGTAAAATAAGAAAAACATAATATACTTTTATCATAATCTGATTAATGATATTCTGATATGTGATTTTGACTAATCTTCTCTCATTCACACACAGTCATCAAAACATAAATGTTTCAAAATATTATGACTTCATGTATGAAAATTGATCAATCTCAAAACCTTATTCTCAGAAATACCTAAAGAGAAATCAATTTCAAAACCTTATTACGTGAGAAATCAATCATGATTTTGGTTAAGAGAAGAAAAATGAAGATAGAACAAATATAATGAAACTAACTACATTTTGTTATCATCAATTTGAAGAACCTGGAATCAATATGAAACAATGAAGAGGTATATGTGTACTTACATAGCCAATCTCCAACATAGACATGCTGTTGAGCAGACCATTCAGTGTAGTTAACATCTTGACTGATCCAACCTTTGGAGCCTCCCACCTTATGAAGCATCGGACTTCCCATCACCATCAATGACCACCATCCCATCACCACCGTACTCACCATTACCATCATCACACTCTTCCATATCATTATGACAAACAACTCAGACAGATAAATAGATAGACAGACAGATTGATCTCAAACAGTTAGATTGTAAATTTGCTAACACAACTTTTCACATCACCTAGCTTGTTTTGTTCTCTTTAGAAACACAACGATACATGTGTGACTTATATAATGTGAGGGCAATGAGACGAATGAAGCAGAAAATGAAGCACTGTAAAAAGTGGTGCATAGATAGTGACGCTTTTTAAAGTGTGGTGAAAGGGTGCATAAGAACAAGAACAGCCTCAGTAACAGCTGAAACCTAAAGTAAAGGCTTTTGGAATCAACGCATGTTATTGGGGCAATGTAGGATCTTCACGTAATTGACTGTTAACAATTAATTGTCTTTTAGTGCAATTTAAGTAAATAATAACTGCCAAATTAATGATAAACATAAGTTGTTCATGCTCTAATGAGTAGGTTCAGGCCAAAACAATGTTTCAATTTAAACCTGGCGTAACGTTTTTGCTTATTTTGATATTTTAATAAAAAGAGATATATTTATACATTTTTATTACTATTTAGTTTCTGTCATTTAATTACCCAATTAATTAATTGTAAATTACGACTTTTTACAGTTTTACACGTTCAATATTTTTAAAACAATAGTACCCTTCATCTTTTTTAAAAATTTAAAGTAATGGGAAACTTTTTATCTTAAAAGGCATGAAAATTATTTTATTGCACTAAGCAATAAAGTAATCTTTGCTCTTTTAATATTTTAATAAATTCTATATTTTTTCACTAATATTAATATCATCAACGTCCAAAACTAGAAGTCTGCCTGTCTTTTAATATTCTGAGAAGGATAACAGTGGTATTATGATGGGGTGCCAAAAGCAAATGTGGAAGTGCTGGAAGCAGTTGTCCTCTTAAACATTCAATCTCACTGCATAAATTAAACAAGTCAGTTATGTAAGATGGGTTAAAAACTCCTTTACTAAAAATAAAATATTTTAATAATATATAAATGAATACCAACTTTATTTTATATATTTATTTTGTAAAATTTAGTTAAGCCTAAAGTTTAATTCTTAAGAAACTATTTTATTTTGTAAAATTTAGTTAAGCCTAAAGTTTAATTCTTAAGAAACTATTATTTATTCAAAACATTATAATTTTTAAAATATATATTTTTTTTTATAAAAAATTGGTTTATATGTTCATATATAATGAGAGATTTATGTGTAATGTTTCTACCTCGACCCATAAAATATTATGATCAATCTAGTTATTTTCATAATATTATCACTAAAATGTAAATTTTGTTTATTCACTCACATATGCTACACTATAATTAGTTGAATGAAACACTTAATACATGTTTAATTTATACTTACATTTTAATTTATGATAATCTCCTTTTCAATACTCTTCCATATTAAGTCTAACATAATATATTTACATCACTTCTAATCCAAAATTATAAAATAATCAATTTGTGGATCTTCTTCATATACTACTTAACTCTTTCACTTTTACTTAATCTAAAACTTATATTCTTAATATATAAAACCATTGTCTAACGTAAATGTTAAACGATGAACTGCTTGTAAAATTTAATATTTTTCTATCAACTTTGTGTCGAAGTTTTCTTCTTTATTTTAAGCTTTGATTATTTATAATTTTTTTCTTCTTTAAGCTTTGGTTATTTATAATCTTTCTCATAAAGTATTTATGATTCTTGGATCAGTACAAAAAATTATCTCTTTTTCTTCTCTTCTTTATTTTGTCTTTCTCCCATCAAACTAAATCAGTCCGTCTTTAAAACACTTATGAACCTCCCTAAATTAGAAGAAGCTCTTGAATTTGAATATTATATTATATATACATATATAAGGTTATCGGTAACCAAGAATAGTTAATAAGATTTCTAGATAAAAATTACTCATTGGTAAGGTCAATATATACTTTAGGTTAAATAACCATTTAGATTTTTAAATGTGTATGGAAGGATATTTTATTGCATGAATCATAACATAAAATTTTAATTTTATTTTTTATGGATCTTACCATGTCAAATACTTTTAAAACGTCAAATAAGGTTTATTTTTCTTTGAGGAATGTAATGTAATACTAACTCAACCCGGTTTATCCAAACAGGGCGAACCGGTCCGGTTTTGGGAGCAACGTTCAAAGCCCAAAAGAACGCGAAATTGAGGAAAATTTCCCACCAAAAACAAACTCAAAGTTTCTCACTCTTTGTTCAAATCTTTTCAGGCATGAAATTCAAGGCTTTTCTCACCGACAACGGCGTTAACCTCCTCGAGAAGCGGTTCCTCCCCGCCCTCGAGAGGACCGGAAAATCCTGCCACCTCTACCTCACGCGCGACCACGCGCTCTTCCTCCACAACCTCCTCAACGGCGACGGCGTCCACTCCGTCGCGCAGTTCCGCAAGGAGGCGCTCTTCCACGACTACCGCATCTCCAGCAACAACGACGACCGCATCGCCTTCGCCCTCGACCTCTCCCTCCTACTCCGCGCCCTCCGCAGCGCCGTCGCCGTCGCCTCCGAATACTCCGCCTCCGCCTCCGCCGCCACGCGCCTCGAGATCAAGCTCGTCAAGAAACTCTCCCCAAACTCCACCCAGTCCATGCCGTTCCTCACGCTGGAAACGCGTGGCTATAAGTCCGCTGTGATTCAGGACATTCCCATCTCCAAACCCTTGTCGCGGGCGCAGGTCACCGAGCTTCAGACCGCGCTCGATTCGGCGCAGGATCTCCCTCCGACACTCGTTCAGGTTCTTCCTCTTCCAATTTCATATCTACACTTTTATCGTGTTTCTTGATATTGGACACAATTGAAGACAAATGCTGATTGTTGTGGTCAAATTGCCATTGTAGAACAGTTGTGAACACTACAAAAACCTTAGACACTGTAAATAATTAGGGTTTCTGAAACCTGTTGTATAAATTAGATTGTTTTGTATGTACGACGTGTAATTTAAATTATTTTTAGAATCTTATATATTTTTAAGGATAAGAGGAGATTAGTTTGAATTGAGATTTTTTTTTTTCAGCATAGTGTATAAGAGAGTGAATATTGAATATGAGAGATAAGTGAGTAATATTTTCGCTAGTAGCAAGTAATATATATATATATATATAGGATTTGGATTGAACGGTTGTGAGTAATATATATATATTTATAGGATTTGGATTGAACGGTTGTGACCTTATAAACTCCAGTTCAGAGTAACAAACTTGGGTGGAGGCCGAGATTTGGAGATTGGTGGGTATAGTCAATCGTGAATCTCAGACATGAGTATAACTGATCTAAGTATATCGGGTGAAGGGAGTACAAGTAATAATATTTGAAATGAATCCCTAGTGACTTGTAACCAGAGATGGTTGGAATGGCTAATGAGACAGTGTAGACTTGTTTGTGTGTGAGAGAAGATGAATGAATGGAAAAATTTGAGTCTTTTCACTCATTTAATTTCCATATTCATGCAGGTGCCTGATTTGAATCAGTTGTTGAACTTGGTGGATCGGATGAAACAGGTGGGTGATGTTGTGAATGTGTTCATAAGCAAGCATGGGGATTTGAGCGTGCAGGTTTCGACCACACTGATCAGTCTGGGTGCTGATTTTCGGAGACTGGGGGTGATTGGAGAGCAAACAAATGCCCCTTCTGAAGATCAGAATCTCAGTGCTCAGACACGATCGTCAAGGTCCATTTCAAGAGGAGATGGGCAATCTGTGCAAGTGAGTGTGAAGCACTTCGCCAAGAGCCTCCAGTGTCACTTGGCCAGACCAGATTGTGCTTTCTACGGGATTGCCCCACAGGGCAGTTGCCTCACAGTGATATTTCAGTTCTTCATTCCAGGCTCTCGTGAGACTGATAAATCCATCAGCTTGCATTGCAGGCTTCCTGTTCTCGATCCTGGTTCTGGCTAAACACCAACACTCTTCCTGTTATGTAAGTTCCTCTTTGATAGCCTCAGGAATTGAGTTGTGAAAAGGTCAAGTTGATTATTGTTTATAATGACTGTTGTGATAAGCTTTTAACTAGAATATATATATCGAATTAATTTCTTATACGTATGACAAAGTTTACATTATATAGTTGAATAATGTGACAGATGTAAGGCTACAATGTTGTGTTAGTTACCCTGATGTGAAGCATGGATGAAGGTTAGGGAGCAAATTAGGTTATTGAAGGTGTTCTTTTCTTCAAGCCAGTGATAATGTGAATTCAAACAAAGTGCAAGCTAGAGAAATCTATAGGTCTTTGCATACATATAGTCACTCCATAATAAAGACTTTAGGTCTTTGCATTTATACAGGTCATTACATAGTCAGGACTAGGTCTTTTTCATTTGGTGAAGTTCATGTGGAGTTTATTGTCATAATTGTTTTAGCTCCCTAGAGAAGAGTGGATGGAAAAAAGTGTATTGGAGGTGCTGGGGACATTTTTCTGAGCAAAACTGAAAGTGATGGAAAAACAGATTAGTATTTCTTGAATCTCATGTGTAATAATGTGTTTGGAGTGTTAACTTCAAGGGCATCAGAAGTTCTAAACAAAACCTGCTTTTATGAGTTGAGAGTACTGCGGCAATACAACTTGGCTTCCTATAATTGAGGTAATTTAAGAATCACTTTAGGCCTTGATCTGGATTATCCAAATATGTAACTATATTATCAAATTGAATGGTGAAATCATGAAAACTATATTAGTTATAATTATCTTAATATAATAATGTATTTCGATAAATGAAAAAGAATAAATCAATTAATGTTTGATTTCATTAGTTTTAATTTAATGTTGATTTTGTATTATTTAAGTTCATTTAATTTGGTTAAAACTAAAAATATTGATATAACTTATTAATTTATTTTCACTGTAAAGTATGGTTTTTAATTCATTATTATTTTTAATTTATTAAATGAAATTTATAATTAAGTGTGATGTTTTCAATTTTAAATATGAATTATTTACTTTGCTTTTAATTAAAATATCTTCATATTATTTTATCTTTTTGCATGTTTACAAGAGATTAACTTCATTTTTAATATTGTTGCTGTGTCATTTTATTAACAATATAATTTAATATATCGTTTCATATATTATATAATTAACTCAATAAATTTATTAAAATCTTTACAATATCCTATAAGTTTGTAAAATTTTAATTAATATATTATTTATTTTTCATTTTAGAACAATTTTTTGCTTTATTTTAAATACTCTGTTATTATTTTACTTCAATGAAGTAAACTTTATAAATGTGATTAAACCAAAATTAGATATATGTATATATCCATTAGTTATCACAAACAATATATTACAACAAGTTTAATGTCATAAACATGTATATATCGTTTCAAATTTTATATAATTATATTAATAAATATATTTAATTATAAATACCCTCAAATCATTAATTTAAATTAATATTTTTTTTGTTATCAAATAGCTTAATTTTTTAACAAAATATTAATATTAACTACATTTAACAATTTATTTAACTTATTACAGTATAACTTTTAAATATTATCAATGTTTTAAAATATTAATTATTTTTATTATTACATTTTTAAATTTTAAATTTTTCATAATTTCAATTTTAAAAAGATTTAAAAAAGGAAAAAATAATTTAGAATTCGGTTCCTGAGAAAACTGATCTTTTTATTTTGCAATAATGTATCAAAATGAACATTAGAACTTATTTATTTGGAAATCGAGTTCTAATTATAAATAGTAAACAATTTTTTGAACAATATATTATATGAAGAATTTTTTTTTGTAAACCGTGATGAAAAAAAAATTGGCACAAAATTTATTTTTTTGAAGATCAATTTGTGGAATCCGATGAGACATGTCATGAAATAATAGAGAAAATTTCAATTATATTTCACTCACACCACCTAATAAAAAGAATGGAAAATGTAATGCTAAAAACATGTGGAAATCATTAATTTTTTTAAATAATATACAATTTTTTATCCCTATCAATTAAATACATATTAAAATGTTTACAACAGCTTATTTACACTGTTTAATAAACTGAGTTAGACTTTCTTTATTTTTAAACAATATAGAACATTATATGATACAATAAAATAAATAATATCAATTAAAGACAACAAATTTTTGTATGATATGAATATTTTCTGTAAATTATTTTTTACTGGAAAGTATGCTTGCCAAATAAAAATTGGTTGAAGTTTTCGTTCATTTCTTCATTTTGCTGAAAAAAATGTAAAATAAACAATGTAATTTAAATCATAGAAAAAGCAAGGAGAAAATTAATCCTAATTTTTTCTTTACACTAAGACAGTCTTTCATATTTTGCAACGAAGAAAGTTGGCAGCTACTCTTATATATATTATTTAAATTACAAATTACGTGTTGTAAGATTTTAAAATTAAATGATATAAAATGGAATTTAAATACATTCTGATTTAGTTTGTATCAAAATGAATATTTTTACTATTAATTTGAATGATCAAATAATAAAACAAACTAATAACTCTCTGGATTACTATAATTATATATTATGTGACTATTATCAACCGTAAAATTTATATATAGTTGAAATTTGAATTATAGTATATATGTATATCATTGCTTTGAATCTTCTAATCATAAAAAATCAAAAATTAAAATTGTGGGTGCAAGAAGTAGCCAAAAACATATCTAAGTCCAAATTCTTTCCTGAATTTTTGGTACTGTCCTTCTATCCTATTGCCTTTAAAATACATTAATTTTGATATATAAAAAAATTAATATATTTTAAAATATTAGAATCAATATATTTTAAAGACACAACAAAGAAACAACATAAAAAAATCCGGCAGAAAATCCAAACATGTGGTAATATCAGCAACATTACATGTAAATGCTGTTAGCAGCATTGGGACCATTTTGCAATGACTTTGTGTGGGCATCCCAAGAACAGCTCTCAACCCATTCAAAGGTTTAACTTTTCGGAATCAAAAGATCACCCAAATGAATTTTGTCTCTTCAAACAAAGTCTAGTCCTTCCATGAAGTTAAAAATTGAACCACTAATTCCAAAGAAATTCAACTATCTACTAATTGCAGACCTTGTTGATATTCTGCAATGACTTTGTTTTGGTTCATAGAAGACAAAATGTAAAGGAAAGAATAAAGGTTTTAATTAACAAGTAGAAACAACAGTCAAATCAATTTGTTGGTAACAGACTTAGATTATGACTTTATTATTGATGTTAAACTTTCTTTTGGAGATCAAATGAATTTTGGTCATAATGTAGTTCTGTCAAAGTAAGGTCAGATATTAACTGTATCTTTTTGTTTGACAACTAAAAGTCGCACAAAAAATTAAAATTTCTTAATACATGCAAAAGGGTCTTCTGAATTGGTATAACCATTTAAATACATATTAATTTGGGATGAAGTTGAAGACATGAAAACATTGGGGAAAAGTAAGAGCAGTGATGCTACAAGGTCCTACTAGACCTAAATCATCATACCAATTGCCGCAATTTCCGCATTTGAATCCTCCAATAAATCAAATTAATTTAAACCAGTTTGTGGCATATTTCTGACCATAATAATCATGCAGAAATACAACACATTTTGAAAATCAAACAGACACTACCTAACTTGCTGAAACATCACCCTTTGTTTGACCCATTTGAGGCCAACCAACAACTACTATCCCCATGCAATGCAAGCAACAATTTGCCTTTGAACAAAAAATACAATAAACTAACACAACATTAACACTTATCCAATGCTGTTGTTCAATGGTGGTGTGTGGTGTCACTACCAGAAATGAATGAATGCATCCCATGCTGTTCCAATGGCAAAAAGAACTGGTGTGAGAACAATGTGGCTGGTGGAGAAGAGGGTTGGTGCACCGGATTTCACAGGGGCAGCTTTAGGAGGAGGTGGTAGCTTTTCAACATGAACAGCTACCTTCATGCCACTGAAGCAGAAGCCTTTGCCACTGATGATGTAGTAAGTTTTGGTTACATTTAGAGGAACCACATCTCTTCCTGCACCCCTGGTCCAGTTTTGGAGTGGATGATCAGAGTTACAAGTCTCATAATCGGTCTTGTTCACTTCTAGCACATTAGCTTGGTTCCGGTCATAAACAAAGTCTGCAAAACAGACCTAGTTAGCATGAATGTATGAACTAGGAAACATTGCATTCCATTCCATTCCATCTAACCTTACTTAGGAACTCAAAATTTGGACTCAACCACACAAGTTTGTTTGTTGCTTGCTACTTCTAACAAACAACTATTTTTGTGCTTCTATAAACAAAATTGAGGTATGAAAAGATAATGAGACTACAATCTACAAACCAAAACTAGACTAGAAAACTTCTGAGATAGAAAAGATGATGAACATCTATTAGCATGTTTGGATTACTGTTAGCCTCATTCTACAAGTACTTTCAGACTAAAAGATACATAGAGTGTCCTTTAACAGAAGTACTTTTTACACTCCAAACATGTACTATATCTGTTATGCTGCATTTCATTAACAAATTAAGCCACTGATTGAGGGTGAAAGTCATTCTTTTAACTTTAGTTAACCTCATTTCTACTGTGGTGTTAATTGATGGGAATATTCAGCTTAACATTTTGGTTACTTCGGGTAGATTAGTGAACTTGTAAACTTGAGCAACATAGCATACAGTGCTTGATTGATATTCCACATTTTTGTTTAACCATTCACTGACTGTGATTTTTATGGGCTTATTTCGGTGGTGAGCTCCAGAACTCAAAGCCACGGAGACAAAAGATGTAAGAACAATGAAAACACAAATTAACTTACATTCACACCAAAAGTAACTTTGAAGGCACAAAATGAGGAATTTAAGGTTTCACTTTCACTGAAACAAAAGGGTTAATTAAGGGTTTGAAAATGCAGACCACGGCAACAGAAGCACAAAAGGGATCCAAAATCAAAACCCCATTTCTTATTTACACTTCCTCTAGACAGAAAATATCAATTAAGAAATCAAAAGTAAATGGAAGAGTGGAGAAAAAACCCAACGTCATTCCCCTAAAAATCCAATTTTTAAAGTTCATTTACAAATGTTGGTCACACACACAACAATTCCAGGTTCTTCTACAACACCATCCAAATTCTTTTCTCATCCACCCAACATGATTTCAATGAAAGAGCCAAATGTTAACTACAGACAGAAAACCAAAAGATCTGAAATTGAAATTATCAAATGTACCCTCTTGGTTCAAAAGACACTAAATTCAGCAACGAAAACAACAAAAAGATAACAGCTTTAACTAACTCATCACATCCTCCTACTAACCCAGATCCAGTTCACAGAGAAGCTGCAGCAACACCTATCACGGAAACAAAAGTCCATTCATAGACAAAACACATACACAGATAAATAGAGAAAGGGTACTCACAAAGCCAATCTCCAAGGTAGAAATGTTTTCCTCTGGCCCAATCAGTGTAGTTAATGTTGGGGTTCCAAAAACGGTTGTCTCCAACGGTAAACTTTGTAGCAGAAGCTTCTGGAAGCATGAGAAGAAGTGAGAAAACTAGAAGGAGAAGCACAACGGGTGGAGAAAACACCCTCTTCTTCGTGGTATCCTCCATCAGCACTGGTTTGCTTGCTTGGTTGCAGTTACCCTCTTCACAGTTCAACAAACTCTGGAACACTCTGTCACAATGTTCTGTTCTTTTGGCCTTTTAAGGAACCCTTTTGGTTCTTTTGGGGTTTCTTTAATAGTATTTGTTGTGTGAAAGTTGTCTTTTTTGGTTTTTTAATTTCAAATTTCTAGGGTTGTTGTTGCTTTCTAGATCTACCATTGATTTCTTTATCACAATACACGCACGAAATTGTACAGCTTTTAAAGTATCTTCTACGTAAAAATCAGATTTTTACTTCTCAGGGTTTTCAAAAGAAATTATAAAAATCAATGGTTTATAATAAACAACAGGGTATGCATAATACTGTGTAATAGAAAGAAGTCGTATTTTGAAATACATATTTTCTTTAAATAATAGAATCATATTTCAAAATATAAGTTTTATTTTAATCTTTTAAAAAATATTAAAATCGTGACGTAGGTTTGATGTAAGAGTGTAAATAATTTTACACCCTCAACTCATTAAATTAAGTTACATATATTTTTTAAATAATTATTGTCAAATTTAACAATTTTACTACACATAATAAATTATAATTAGATAATAAAGTAAAAGTAAATAAACTTTCAATAGTTTTAATTATATTCTAAAGTTTAATATGTTTGTTTATCAATATAACAAGTTTTCATTTTATTTTCTTCCCTAATTTCTATCATTTTAAATTATTTACATATTTAATAGTAACATTATATATATATATATATATATGTACGTATTTGCTCTTAAAGAAAAGATGATAGACTTGCATGCTATTAAGTATAATTTGTCCTGTATAATTAATAGTTTTGCATACCATAGTCTAATTCATACAAATTTATAAATATGAGAAAAAATCAATAAAATATCTCATAAAAATAGAGATTTCTTAAACGTTAAAATAAAAACTTAAAAATAAATTATTAAGAAAGTATATTATAAAAAATATTTAAGTGAAATATAGATTTATATTTATAAATATATAATATTAATAAAGTAATGAAGAAAAATATTTAATTATTTTGAAGACACCCTATATAATAATAAAATATTAAAAGAAAAGAAAAAAAAATCTAATACAATTCAACCTATAATTGAGCTAACACACGTTATATGTTACACAAATGATTCTACATGTGTTTGGCAGTTGAAATGTTGAGTCCACTCCATAATTTTTTACTTGGGATTATAAGCCAATCCTCATAGTTCATTTGTCATTCACATATATGCATGCCAAACTATTACTAAATATAGATAAATGTCCTTTCAAAATTATAATTACAAAGATCAAAACTAACTAAACAAAACAAAATTTTAATATTTGTAGTATCATGAAATATATTTAAATCTTATATGTTATACATTAAGGTTGTGTTTGGTTGAACTGATTTGAGAGGATTTACTGTTCATGAAGATCGATTTGAGGGGATGAAGGTTGTTTGGTTGACCTGATTTGGGAGGATGGATGAGGAGAGATTTGCAGGATTTGATCTTCGCTCACCTGAAGAGATTTGCAGGGATTTGAAGGGATGAAGATCCAAATTACGAAATAGCCCTTGTAAATGAAGTGGAAATTACGAAATACTCTTGACTTTAGAAATTACAAAACACTCCTTTAAGTGGGTTTAGGGTTTGTAACAATATATATATATTATATATGAAAAATAAACTGATTTATACCTAATTCTTCAAATAATTGATTTCAATAATTATATATTTTTTTTTTCATTTATAATAATTTCCTTTTTACCAAAACAGCTATAATATAATTAATCTTCCTTCAATCTACCCATACTCAATACAATCTATCCATTCATTATTATATTATTACCTAAAATAATTAAATCACTAAAAATTGTTTATTTTATAAAAGAAATAATAAAAGTATATTATAAATATTATATTGTTTTCTATTTATTCTTCTTTTTTATTTTTTATCGATGAAAATATGTTTACTTAATGTTTAATTGAAGTAAATCAGAAAAAAAATTGTCTCCTTATTTGATTCAATATATATGATGAAATTGAGGGGAGAAGATGTTATTTAAAATATTTTTTATTCGTTTTAGAAACAGTTTTATTATCTTTTAAATATAAAATTATTAACACACAAAAATAAGGATGTTCACGGATTGTATTAATTAAAATCGTTATCAACCTACTAAAAAATATCCAGTTAGTTAATTCAGTTTCTATATTTTTTATATTAAAATCAATTTAATCTAATTCATTTTAATTTTTTACCATCTTATGTCACAAGGGTTAATTAGTAATTTTAGAAATATATAATTAAAAAAATAAAAACAAATCTATAACATCTATCAAATCAATCCCAAACTTTGATAACCAATCCCCTCAAATCCCTTCAAATCTTACCATCCATCCATTAATCCAAACAACCATCTCATCCACACACAATCCACTCAAATCCTTTCAAATTTATCCTCTCAAATCCACTCCCCCAACCAAACAAAGCCTAAATCAGAAAAGAAAATATACATTGTGAATCTTTTCTTTAATAAAATTCATGATAGACATCACTATAAACATTATTATGAATTTTGACATCAATAACTATAAATTTATTTTTTTTAAAAAGTATACTTTTCTTATCTTAAATTTTATTTTTCATTTTTTACATCATAATTAAAATTAACCTTTTATTTTCACGGTTTTATTTGCATAAGGAGTAGAAAATATTCTCTAAATCAAATTTGAATCAACGCGTTTAATCATTCTAATAGAAATATAATCATTCTAATAGAAATATATTTAGATTTGTTAATTTGTTAAGTTCATGTTATTGATTCAAGGAATATAATTTGATGATTAAAAAATTGATGATTGAATTATATTCATTAGAAGCTTTATTGTATTGTTAAGGAATGACTTTGGAAGGATTTAAATAAACACAAAGTCTAATAAGAATAATGTACAGTAAATTTAAGGTTTGAAAAAGAAAATAAGAGAGGAAAAATTCAATTGAAATTCAATTTTATTTCATATTTTGTTATTGATTTATCTTATACTTTCTATTTTAATCAAATTAAATGTGAACCTTTATATGCTTATCTCGATGTTGGATAGTTTTTCTCATCATGATTTTATTTGAAAAATATATTTCAAACATTAGAAAGAAAAAAATTATAAAACATATTTAATGGACAAGTAAAACTAATTATTAACAAATGCATGAACGTGTATGAATTCAACAGCTGGATCAAAAATATTATATTATATTACAATGCTTATCTTGTCATAGTTATTTATTTCTGGTGTTGCATGTGTTAGTTGATACCAACATCCACACAATAACACTTTTTCTTCTTCGGCCATTAACGTGGTCCAACTTTTCCTGAAATCACGATACCACAACACAACAAGTACATTAACACCATATGCAAACTTTGCTGTCTCATACCTATTTCTTATATTTTAATATTATATATATATATATGGATGAAGCTTGTGGACAAGTGTGAAGCTTTCTTGCTAAATCTGTTTAGAATTTGCTGTATTCCATATAGAAATTTGGGGAAGAAAACAGTTGAGGTGTGTAAATGATTTGAATATTTCTAAAATGCAAAACTAATCAAAACCATAATATTGTGCCAGGGCTATGACTTGTGAATTTTTTGCAAACTTTTAGTTTCAAATGGGTTAGGTTAGGTCACTAATTTTTTAGTTTAGGTGAATTTTAATCACTATATTGTGAGATTTGTCAACAACTAAATAAGTAAATCTTGTACTTAGAATTAATGTGATATTGACTTCTATACATTATACATAAGATGTATAAAAAACATTACACCATCAATCAATTACAAGTCATCATAACTATGTCTACTAAATTAGGTTTTGTAAAATCTAGCAAACATGTCATTTATATTGGTTTGTGTGATGAGATAGGTGTAAAAAAAAGTAGATTCTCCATGCCTATATAATGTTTGATGAAAATACATAATAGGCATAGAGAGTATGATGATGTTTGTTTCATGGGCCAATTTCTTCTCCCAAAACCTAATTTTCATCCTTGTGGTGGGATCATAATTGATGTGCAAATTGCAAGGTGATCTTGCTTATTCTTTGATTTTAGTGGAGTTTGAATTAAAGGGTATCAATTCTTTAAAAAGAGTTTCTTCTACCTACATCTTTTGGTGGCAATTTTGATTGAAGTTGATGAACAATTTGAATTGGATAATTATGATGTTAGATGATGGTTGGGAACAATCATGAAAGATGTTGTTGTCCTTTGATTCCTTGATAGAGCCAAAGTATCATTCTTGGATTGAGATTATCATTTGGGGTACACACAAATGTGAGACAAAAAAATCTTAAAATAAAAAGTTTGTAAATCACCATTTTTTTAGATAAGCTAGTACAAAACAAAGTTTAATGAACAGAATCAAATTCCTTAAAGAAAAAAAAAAAAAAAAAAAAAAAAAAAAAAAAAAAAAAAACCATAAAAAAAAAAAAAAAAAAAAAAAAAAGACTTTACGCAAACGAAAGTGACTAGGCTTTTACTTCCTCCACCCCTATATTTTCTTTCTATACTCCCTAATTTTTAAAATACACACTTTTACCTTTTATGATTTATATCTAGTTCAACTTCCAAAAATTGCTCCATTTTTGTCCTTATCGGTGCATTTTAATTTCTTCCTTTGAATTATATTTGATGAAGTATATTATTCCATAACAAGATTTTATAAAGGTTCAAGTTAGCTAGCTATAAATGGATAACCATTTGGTTAAAAAAATTATGATTTTTTAAATCATAATTTAAAAAATTAAACCTTATTGTTGTAAACAGGCTTGGCTCATGCGGACTGGTCTGTTAGTCCGTAAAAAAAAATAGAGTATTTTAATCTTTAGACCTATTTCATATAATTTATAATAAAAAAAATTATAATATTTCAATATTATTGAAATGAAACAGAATAATTATATTTTTAAAATCAAGACAATATAATTAATTGTTATCATTTTTAATAGTTTAGATAATAATTTATTTTTATGTTCTCTTGTTTGTAAAAAAAATAATTTAAGATAATTTTATATTTATTTAAATTTTATTATTAATGATAAATTTATAGGGTCCAACAAAAGTGTGAAATATTAAAATAAAATGACTGCTAATTTTAAAAAAAAAATTACTTATAGTTAGACCATTTAACCACCTTCAATGGTAACAATTAAAAACTTAAAAAAAAATAAAAATAAAAATAAACAAATTTGAATTGGAAGGAAAAAAGTTGCATTCTTGTTTCTAAGAAATTCCCCCTTTTCATATTTCCTTTTTGACTTTCTCTCAAATTGAACAAAAGAAAAACATTATTATTTTATATTTTCTTTTTAAAATGTAAGATATATAGTAGACAGAAAATTTGATGTTTAGAAATCAAATCCACAGAAACAAGCAAAGGGAAACTGTCATCTCTCCAGAAAATTATAATTGAAACATAAAGCATTTAACATTTAACTCTTCACTTCCCTTTACTATAATATAACACTAACAAATTGAAGTTACAAGGAAAAAACAATACAAAAGATGGCATCAATTATTATATAAGAACCCAAAATCAACTTACTGATATGTTAATTACAAAAGCTAGAGTTTATAGCCATGATTGAAGAGAAATTACCATTGCAAGTATGAACAATGTGATTGAAAAGGTAGTTGCTACGTTCAATCCAACCTTCTCAACAAATAAGCAACTTGAACTTCCTTTGTGAGAGGCATGATCCAATCACTATAAAGATCAGCAACCAAACTTGGATTTATTTTGTAGACTGGCTCAGTTCGCTGTTCCTTCAAATTTATAATCACTTCTTGCCCATAAGTCTTGGTCTTCATGTCAACCCTCCTCTTAATTGCCTCTTCAACTTCAGGATATGTAAGCAATTCCATCAATTTCTCTTTGTCCTGAAAAATCACCACCATAATAAAAGTTGATTATGCCAAGAATCAAGCTTGCACAAAAATGAAAACAACCTCAAAATTGCCCCTTAGCAATATACTAAGGTTGTAAACACTTGAAACTTGTGAGAATGTAAAAACAAAGCTTTTTCTCTCAAATATAAGCAAAATCAAACTGCTTTTACTCCATTTAGTGATACTTTTCCTAACATTTGGTTATATTATTATCATATGTATTTTTCTGTTCTGCGAGAGTAAGGGAATTGTAAGAATATTAGAAAAATAGTAAATTTAATGAAACTAACCGATGTATGAATTTAGCCTTTTTTATACTTATAAATGAGAATGAAGGTAGTACCATTTACCAGAAACCAAACAGATTTATTATCATACATGACAAGAAAAACTTATGACACAAAAATTAGCATGATTAGTTTATCACTAATTGGATAAAATGTTTCCAATGTGAATCCGATTTACAGTTGATAAATTGTATTGGATTCTGGCCCTCTGGCAGGTATTTGTATTGTACCTGAGCTAAAATGGCAGGTTTATATGCATCTGGAGAAGCTTGATACTTTGCCTCGGCTACAAACTTTCCATAATGGATTCTTTTTGAAAGAACCTGCAGTCATAACAAAACACAAGTTTCCATCAATATAAGAGACCCAGAATTTATCATTACAATCTCAACTTACTAAATTGAGGCAGTGAAATTGGTGAACTTTTTCAGAATAAAGCATGATACATGTTTACCAAGGAAACTTTCAAGTTACAATGATTTCCACCAATCCCAGTTCATAAAAATTTATAATTGGCATGCCAAAACATGAAAGGTTGTACATATTAGTTTTCCAACTTTAGAATTGGTCTTTATTTTTTCTTTCACCGGGCAGAAGACGCTTTACTTTCTACGGTAAACAATCACTTTAATGCAGATATAAACAAGATCTGTGCATCTTGGAGAGCATGAGATGATCTAAGCAATAGTAAACTAACAAACAAAACCTGCCACTGTGATGAGGGTCAGCTTCTTTCCTTCATTACAGTGAAAGATTTTCAAAAATATCAAACCAATTGGGCTTCACATGGCACATGTACCAAAAAGTTAAATACCAAAGAGGAATTAGAGAAGGATATGAAATGATGGTAGAGATAGATTCATATACAATAGAACAGTATGCTTTGAGATACCTTAAAGTAAATTAAATAATTGGAAATACAATGTGGTACAACCCCTGGAAACCATTTGAATTTAGAAATGAACTCAACTAAAAGGAAACTAATAATGTTTACCTGCAAGCATGTTACATCACAAACAGCACTAGATCCAGAGTTACCATCATCTCCTTGCTTAACTATTTGTGGGATGAGAACTCTGAAGTACAAGCTCCATACTTTATCGTTTATATTAATTGACTCGGCAATAGGGTGCAACACCTATTCATACATGACACAAATTCAGAGAAGAAGCAATTAGCACAAGAAAGATACAGCACCAATTTATTTTGGTGCATGGACATAGTCCACATAGTGTTCCAAAGCTGACAACTAAGGACTACTCTGTGCTCACGAGGCAATTATTTTGAATTCATTAAGCATATAAGAACCACAGAAAGAATTAAACTGTAATTTTTCCAATTAACAGCTAATTAATTTTCCTTCCACTTGTTTACAATTAAATTTTCTGGGAAATGTGTTGGGATGAAGGACTCTAATAGCAATATAACAGAATGGTCATTGCCCAACTTGGTGTACATTTTTTCCCTTTTCATGTAACTATAATGTTTCAATTTCATCATTATTGAAAAGAGAAAACTGTCACTTCAATTCATCAAAAAGGACCACATCTCACAGTAATTATACTTCTATAAGGAACTGTTTCTTTACAATTAACCTTTTATAAGCCAGTTTCGGTCAGTTTTCAAATTCTATAAAAAACATGAATTGAGTCATTGACATGTCATCTTTGAGCCTACACAGCTAATGTCACTACAAGTGATACGAATGGACTTGGACAGGGGGAATTGAAAGAGTTATACACATTGTAATTCCATATACCTGAAAGTGTAGTTCTGTGCAAGTGAACATAATAAACTTAGCAGCAAACAGAAAATCTTAACAGTACAAGCTTGATTACTGCTATGGAATATTCAGTACCTGAGGGTACTGCAATGGTGGTAACATTGGTTCAGGTAGGTCTTCGGGAAAGAAGGGATGCTCATCGGGGCTCTTGTACCTGCCCACCTTCAGTGGAATGGGAATTCAGTCAGTGAAATTAACCTTCACATTATCATTCTTTTAAAGCAAACTTTTGCATACTTCTGAAGTCAATAATATGTTGAAAATGAGAACAAAGTAGGAAGAAAATTTGGATGCACATCAGAACAAAGTAGGCAAGAATTTACAAACCATTAATGATATTTTGGGGACAATATGATAGGAAGAAACAGTTAAAGTAGCTATCAATTGAGTAAAAGGGTTTAAATATAGATTCTTTTTGTGACTGTAAAAAATTGGTAACAACAGGTTGGAGGCCTTTGATAGAAGAAATTCAATATAGATTTTTTTGTGATGCATATCTTAAGCTATTTTTATGCATTAGTAACATTCAATTAGCTTATAAAAAATAAGGTTAGGGTCACACCTTGGCATGAAGCTTCTCAGTTTCCCTCAACATGTACTCCACCAATGATCCATGAAATTCATCCATGGAAAAAGCATCAGGATCATATGTATCTTCATTGTAAGCGTATTGTGATCGCTCCAAGAGACTGAAGATGATGCTATCCTCTAGACGAATTAAAGAATGCCTTATCTGATCAAGGGTCAGATATTCACTCTCATCAATTCTTTTTTTTGCTGACACTGATCTACACAAAAGAAATAGGGCAATTTTAAAAAATGACTAAGCAATTGCAACCTCACTATCCCCACTTGACAACCAATCAAAATTGAAAGCATAACAAAAGAAGAAGAAAATTCCCCATATTAAAAGAATAAAATATGAACTAAGAAAAAATATATAATATTTTGCATCATGAATAGTTATACATGTAAAGTTTCTAGTTACTATAGAATGGAGAAACTTGCTTCACAGGGTAATCTCAGATTGGTTGATAGTATAAAAAAAATTCCCACTATCCATGCATATCATTTTCATAAAATATTCAATAAAGAGAAAAGCGCAAACTGCATTAAGAATAAAAAATAGTTTCATAACATACAAGGAATCCAATTCCATCATGGACTTTCCTCTTTGATAATCCACCAAGTCCCATTGAACCCCAAACCTTGATCATGAATTCTAAACACAATTTCAATTACAAACACCCAGATGAAAAAATCGAAACTTTGAGATTAAAAATTGAAACTTGAGAAACCCAACGTGAATGCAGACTATTCAAAGTCTCTTACTCAATGGAAGCAGCGTGTGCCCGGAAAGAAAGATTGGTTTTTGGAACAAAATCCAAAGTGGGGTTGAAGGAAATCGAAGCCCTGCGAGGCGTAGGATGAAAAACGCATGTGGGTGTGGAAGGAACAGAGTGGGTGATTCGCAGGAGCTTGGACTCCATTGGAGAGAAAGAAAGAAAAGAGAGAAAGTGAATTGTGGTTATGGAAAGTTGACAAAGAGAGACAAAGATGAATAAAGAGCTAAGAAAGAGAGAGAAATGGGATTTGAAGCATTGGAAAAAGGTTTGGTGGGTGGGAATAGAACAGAGTATTTGGTGATGTGTGGACTCCTGAAAAGTAGTAGGTAGCTATGTGAGAAGAGAGAGACCAATCACCATACCAAACACAAACACTGATGTTAGGAGTTTGGTGTTGGGAATTGGCTTTGTTTTAGGGTATTATATATATATACTTATATGTTTTCATAAAATAATTACTGGGTCAATCCAAATTAAATATTGTTTTAATCTTGAACTAAATAAGAGTGAAAATTAAGTGGTTTCATTTATTTTAATATGATTTAGCTTATTTTTTTTTATAATGATAGATGAAACTTTGGTCAACTTTATAAATCAAATAGGTATTGAGGAGTGGAAGAGTGCACGATTAGTTTTGGTGCTTTCGTAAGTTTTGTATTCTGTTTCTTAAAAGTTGGAGGAGGTGGATTGACTTGTATGATATCTACATGTTAATATGTTTAATTTGTTCTATATAACTTCCAGTTTGAGGAATAATTTCATAAATTAAAATAATATTTTTTTTTAATTTTCTAATTTTGAATTTGAATGTTTTAAAAATAAGATTTCATTTAAAAAAATAACTATAAAATCAAAATAAAGACTAGTAATTTATTATTTATTACAAATAAATTAAAAATATACAATAAAAATTAATTGAATTATAAAATAAAATTTTTATTTTTATTTGTAAAACTATAATACTAATAAATGTGTGTGGGGGTGAGAGTGTTTTTGTGTACGTGTGGTTTGTGTATGTACGCATGCATGTGTGTAGATGGGTGTGAGTCTGTTAGTAGATTTAGGATTTAGGATCTAAAAAATATTTGAATTATGAAATAAAATTTAAATATGAATTTGTAAAACTATAATATTAATAAATATGTGTGTGTAGGGTGGGGGTGTTTGTATGTTTCTGTATGTGTGTGGTGGTTGTGTGTGCCCGTGTAGGTGGGTGGGTGAGTGTGTGAGGCTGGTACGTGTGTATGAGTGGGTTTAGGATTTATAATTTAAAAAATAATTGAATTATGAAATAAAATTTAAATTTGTATTTGTAAAATTATAATATTAATAAATGTGTATGTGTGTGGGGTGGGATTGGGGGTGTGTTGTGTTTTTGTGTATGTGTGTGTGGTGGGTGTGTATGGGTAGGTGAGTGTGTGGGTGGGTGTGGGTCATTGTTCTATTATTTTATTATTTATATCTATTTGAATGACGAATACGAATTATTAATTAAGATAAATATGATATATCCATATGGTCATTGTTATGTGATTCGTGAAAATGTTAATGATATGTTTATTATGAACGAATCCTAGGTTTTAAAGAGTTGAGAACAAGTTAATGTATGAATGTTTGTATTTGGAAAGTCACAATTTGGTTAACTAGATGAAAGGCAAAGAAGGGTGATATCTAAGAAAGTATTCCAAATAGGTTAATATATGGACAACTTAAAATAACATCCTAGACTAGGATATTTCACAGGTCAAACTTAGTACTATCTGATATCTGCTCAACATCATAAAAGTTAGGTAGTCAGTATATATATATATATATATATATATATATAGTACCAATATTTTTTTTATTAAAAATACTCAATTACTTAATCACTTTCCAAATAACTTTTGATGTTTAAAGAGGGTCATCAAAAGTGTAATATATGGATCGATATGTCTAAAGTGATATCACTTATTGTGGTTGTAAGTCAAGTCATAAGTCCATTGTTTGTGGTTGCAGGTCAAGTCATATGCCCTCATTGTTTGTTAAATTCATTAAGATTGATCTTTAAGATTTATAAAAGACCTCACTTATTTCCATGTTATTTTCATATGTATGTACATGGTGTGTTGTATGGATAAAAGTAGAAACATGCTTAGTAAAGAGTTGTTTAGAAAAAACTCCGAGATAATTCTCAAGAATGTTGAGTCATAGAGAACCTAACTCTAATGTCTTAAAATATATAAAATAGATAGTTGCCTATTCTTATGTAAAACTTTTATTGTTTTAAACTTATATGTTTTTAAATAATTACAAGAATGTAAAATATTAACATTCATTCCTAAACCTTAAATCCTAGATCGATGTTATGAATTGTCACAAATAATACTATGCACTGTTGTACAATTGTGAAGACAATAATATCATAAAAGTTAGAACATTGAATATTGACAAGTTAGTAAATGTAATTTGTTTTTATGTATTATATTCTTAAAAAGTATAATTTATATTACATTAAGATTATGTGAATATTAGAATTAATATGATTTTATTTTTCATTTAACTAGAAGTAGGCCTTTTCAATTATAGTTATGTATTAGAAGTTAAATGTGTCAAAACCTAATTAAAAAAAATACATCACATGTTCATTAATTATATTGAAACATTTTATGATTTTTTTTCTTTTATAAATTGATAGTGATATAATCTCTTTAATGATGTCGGACATCAAAGGCAACATTTATCATAACATAAGTTTCCTAGTATTAATTGTTATTGGAATAATTGTTTTTAGAAACGAACATCAAATATGGGATAACTTTAATAAATCTTTCCAATATCTTTGATGTATATAAAATCTTTTTGAGATCTTGTTGATAAAAATAAACATGAAACCATCTTTTACAACATAGAATAAATTAAAAAAAAAAAATTCTATAGACATATACTTATGTTACGTATGATTTACCTAAAAACTATCATCTTATAGATAATAGTCTATCATACAATATTTTACGCTAATATAAATTAAAATTAAAATTAATCACAAATTTTTCAATTATATTTATTAATTAATAATAAATTTAACATTTTACATATATTAAAGGCCATTTTAAATTATTATATAAACTATTAAATATTTTTAAATAGATTTAAAAAAAACGTATATAAATCCACTTACAAAGAATCAATTTCTAATGAAAACATGTTATATAAATTCATTAAAATGATAATTGAAATATTGACGCATGTATAGAAAATAGATTTATTCTCATAAATAAAATGTGCAAAGTTTTGAACCATTAACAATTCTCTTGCAAAAACAAAGAAACTGCATGTAGTGTGAACGTTGGTTGATGGGAAGTGAGAAGTGAGAGAGAAAACGACATGGCAGTGTCGGCGCCGACATCAAAGTTCGACGTCGTAATCCTCGGAGCCTCTGGTTTCACCGGCAAACATGTTCTCAAAGAAACCCTAAAATTTCTCACCAATTTCAACTCCCTCGCCATAGCGGGCCGCGACCCCTCCAAATTGGCCCAAACTCTCAACTGGGCCGCCAGGCCCAATCCGCCTCCTCCCATCGCCATCCTCGCCGCCGACACCGCCGACGCCGCCTCCCTCTGCGCGCTCTGCGGCCGCGCGCGCCTCCTCCTCAACTGCGTCGGCCCCTTCCGCCGCCACGGCGAGCCCGTCGTCGCCGCGTGTGTCGCCGCCGGCTGCGACTACCTCGACATCACCGGCGAGGCCGAGTTCATGGAGCGCGTGGAGCGTCTGCACCACGCGCAGGCTGTAAAGAACGGAACTTTGGTGGTTTCGGCATGTGGGTTCGACTCGGTGCCCGCGGAGATGGGGTTTTTGTTCCACTCGAGGCAGTGGGTGGGCCTGGCCCGGCCCAACAGGGTAGAGGCGTACCTGAGCTTGGAGTCGGAGAAGAGGATTGTGGGAAATTTTGGGACGTTTGAGTCTGCGGTTATGGCTGTTAAGGATTTGAAGGAGATGGAACAACGTAGAGTCATCAGAGTAAAACCCAAGGTATGATATCATATGATACAATGCTTGAATTATTAAACTTCTACAATGGCAATTATTGAACTCACTAATTCATACCACCAGATCATGAATTATGATATGATTAAAGTTTTTTTGTTTTTTAACTTTCTACACTTCATAGAGGTCAAGATACAGTAACAGAGTTCAGAGAACTCAAGCTACAATGTTTTCCTGCAACCAACAATATATAACAGTTTTGAGAACCCTCAAGATGTTTGAGATATCTGGTCTTCATTCCTCACTCTGCATCATATTATTATCATCATTGAGTTACTTGTGCTGGTTGTTGATTGCAGCTCATTTTGAATGCTAAAATATATTTAGTTCATTTTTTTAAAAATCAATTATCTAGCATCATCTAGAATGTGATTAACTTAGTGTAATTATGTTTATGGAACTTTTTATTGTTTTTGACATATAACAATAATCCTAGAGTATATGTTCTAGGATATATACCCTTCAAATTGTGTTTATAATCTTAAAGCTAGTTGCCCAATTTTTATCATCTGTTATTTCCCCTATATATGATATTTTTCATATTGTATATCATTTTGCCAACTTTTATTACCCATGCATGGTTGCAGATTCCTGGGCCCCCACCTAAGGGAGAAACAATAGAACACCAGAAGAAAATTGGCCTTTGGGGGGTAACACTACCTTCAGCAGATGCAACTCTTGTTGGAAGAACACTTTCAACTCTGACTGAATTCCCTCATGGTCTTCCTGGGTTGAATGAGAGTGAAGAGATGGTTGAGAAAAGGAAAGCCTTCTGGTCATCTGTGAAGCCGGCTCATTTTGGTGTGAAACTAGGCTCAAAATCTTTGTTGCACTTGTTTGGATTTATTATTATTGGAATATTCATTGGTGTTCTGGGAAGATTCTCTTTTGGAAGATGGCTTCTATTGAAATATCCCTCCATCTTCACCTTTGGAGGGTTCAGTAAGAATGGACCTTCTGAAGAGGAGATTGCTAGTGCTTCATTTAAAATGTGGTTTGTTGGACATGGTTTCAGCAATGAGAGCCTTGCTGCACAGGGAAACACAAAACCTGACATGGAAATTATCACAAGAGTAATGGGACCTGAAATGGGTTATGTAACCACCCCTATAATTCTGGTTCAATGTGCTCTTATTCTCCACAGCCAAAGAAACAATCTACCAAAGGGAGGAGTTTACACTCCTGGGGTTGTGTTTGGTCCAACTGATCTCCAAGAAAGGCTTCAACAAAATGGAATATCTTTTGATGTCATCTCAAAAAGTTCCCTTTCTACATGACTCTCTGCAGTTCATCTTTTGTTGGTCAGAAAAGAAGAAACTGACTGGTCAGAATGCAAAGTTATGATAAAGAAATTAGACAACCTTCTTTAACTGACTTCAAACGTTTGTTCAGGTGGATTAATCATACATCATAGTGATTGACTTTTATTGCATGTGGAGATCATAAATAGAATGACTGTTTGGCAGATAGCTGATAGAGAGCCAGCTGAGGCTTAATTTACTTGGAAATGGAGAATTAACTCAGAAAAAGTATTGATTAGATTCTTAATTTGTTATAGAAAATGATATCATGATTGGTGATGGATAAAATAATTGGTGTGAGAAAAAGTATAAAGCATAGCCGCTGAGATTCTTAATTTGTTATATAAAATGATACAATGATTGGTGAAGGATAAAATAATTGGTGAGAAAAAGTATAAAGCATAGCCGCTTCTCAAAGATAGGAGAAGCAACCTCCCCAAGAAGTTTCTGATGCCATAGGTAAAAAGGTCATCAAGATGAAATCCCAAATTGTCCATCATGCTATATTGTTCCATTGTCACGGACAAAATACTTGGTTGATAAAGCAATACACAATTGAAAATATAAAAGACTTGGTTGATAAAGCAATAAACAATTGAAAATGTGTACGATGATTGGAAAGAATAATTTTTTAAATTGTTCATATTAGTGCAAGTCATGACAACTTGTTATTGGATTTAAGTATTACATCATACAATCCAATATATTTTGGCAAGGAATTACTTACAAAAAGGTCTATTTCAAAAGATTTTTTTTTACCTTTTGAAGTCCTTTTACCTTTAGTTATGAAATGGATTCGATTTTGCAAACTACTAATACAAGTGAATAACACATTTTTATATAACAAATACATAGGTATTCTATTGGTTATAATGGTACAAAATGAGAAAAAATAACATCTTGTCGTCTTTATTGTTGTTAAAGTTGAAATACCAAAAATTTTATTTTATTTTTCTTAAAAACCTAAAGAAGTACGTTATGAAGTTTATACATATCTATTACATTTGACATATTATACAAGATTTTATGAGATGCTTTAAGAATGTCAAACTTAAAATGAACCTTGTGAATGTGGGTAATCACTTTTATTCTTAAAACAACTTTTTTTTTTTGGATTATTACTTTCTATCTTAACTTCTTTAATTCAACATGGATATACTTAATGATTAAGTTCCGAGTCAACTACTAGTATAATATTAAGAAGCAACAAATTAGGTTAACAAACTTCTTAAACAAGAATGAACACTTGCATTGGATGAAGGTAAAAGATGAGGTCACCTGATGATCAACTTAGATGAATCCATAAATTTAATATGGAAAAAGAAAAAGAATTTTCCAATTTTCATCATAACAATAGCTACATGTATTAGGTACAGAAAGTTTTTTATATAGGGAAGAGAAGTGATCATAATGATTAATTTTGGTTGTATGTATTCTGAATTTGCATCAAAGGTATTGAAAGATGTTCATTCAAAATTAAACACTCAGAGTGTTTAAATTTGACAAATACAACCCAAAACTCTTGATAAAGGAGATTGTCAATCAAATCGACCAGTTAGAAAAATTTCTTTTTAAACTTGAAGAATGATAATATAAACGTGGAAAGTTCCATAAACTTTACCTTTAATATTATTGCTTGCAGCAATATATATATAAAAGTTGAATGAAAATTAAAACAATTTCTTTAAAAAACTTAAACATAGATTATTTACAATCAAAAGAAGATTCAAATGTGATTCCAAATCATCAAGAATTAAATTTTAAATTCGACAACAATTCTTTTTAAAAAAATTCTTCTATCATCAAAATCTAAAATACATAATAAAGCCTAAATTAATAAATCATTTGCTTATATATTTTTCTTTATTTATAGTTAAATTCTAAATTTATCTATTTGATTGTATTAAATTTCTATCTATTACTTAATTCTATTTAAATCATCATGAATATTATTCTTTTAAATTAAACACGAAATCATCATATATTTTACATTTTTAATTTCGAAAATATATATTACTGTCTTTCTAATGTCTTCTACTGTACTTGTTACAAACAAATTTTATTTATCCATATTTTAATTTCTACCGAAAATAATTCCACACATCGATTATTTAATTCATAACATTCAAATTATTTTAAACACTTTATAGTATTTTACATTTCCTTAATCAGTAATTTATTTACAAATAAATACCTACTAATATTGCATTTATTTCAATTCAATATAACACTACAGAATTACTTCTAAATATATTCAATTTTTTGAAAAATTATTTCTTCAACATTTTTTTCTTCTAATTAATTACTTAAGGTAATTACTTTTTAAAATTATTTATCAATTATTTTTTCTTACTAAATTTACTTTTATAAATTTCTATTCTTTTAGTGTTTCTCCTAAAACACTTTATTATTACTCAATATTATTATCTTTCTCAATTTTAATTTAAAAACATTTATATTTCTACACTATGATTCAAAATATTCATTTCTCAAATTATTCAATTTTTACAAACTATTATTTATTTTTTTTACTTTTTTTTCTAATTCCCCCCCCTTTATTTTTAAATAAAAAAATAACCAGCTCAGAATTCAGTCCACCTGGTTTTCCAGAGAAAATTCCTTGCAAATATCTTTACAGCCTTCAACTTCTAATAGCAGCTTAATATTTTCCACGAAAGATTGAATACGATGAAATTAAGGTTCAACATTTGACTATGTGCAGGGCACAAATCCATTAGGAAATTGGAGATATTTTCCTAATCAATCAACATTTCACCATTTGTAGTCTGAATTGTGTCCTTGTTATTCTGTAGGTTTAGTCCTTCACGGTGTTTTTTCATTTGTTGAGACCTCACAAACTCCTCAATTCTTGCTTTAAGCTCAACATCGGGAATCAACATATCCACAGTAAGATGAGAACGGTTGAAGGGGTCAGTCTGCATAAACAATCAAACGGAAAAGCATAAACCACTTTCTCTATCTGAACATAAAAAACGGGGAACAAAGGATCAATGGTATATACACTTACACTATCACTGAGAAGATGCCTCTGAATGACAGGACGATCAACCGTGGTCCTTGAAGAAGGTAAAATAACTGGATCCTTCATCAAAGTGTACTGCAATGCAGAACATGTATGTGTCAGAATTAACTTATCTTTTTATTCAAAATATGAACAAAGTTTTAGAGCTTTCGGGAAAAAAAAAATAAAGCAATTTTTCCCTAGAAAAAAGGAAAAGTAATCACGTATCTAGATGCTATCAGATTTTACACATTGGCAAATCAATTATTCAATGAGTGATGGTCCCGCCCAGAAAGAAAAAAAAAAAAAAAAGGAAAAAAACATGTTATCAGACAGAAAGAAGTGGAAAACCCACTTGAATTGGATCAAGGAATTCTTCCGGTATTTCCCCTAGAGTAGCTTCAGCATCCATTGCCTCCGAAGCAGCAACTTTAGCTTTAGCACCGAGTTGAATAAATTCCTGTATAATTCTCCCGTCCTCGCCAATTCTGTGAAGGACATCGGCTGCAGCACTAAACAACTGCATCGAATTACCAGTGAGTTTAAATTAGCTTATGGCAATACACAGACAAAATAAAATTTCTTGAGAACAATATGCAATATATCAAAAGTCCCACAAACTTGCCTGATCATTGTATGATCGACCATCCCTTGAGATGACAGATGGGAAGATGGAATTCGTGTCACCCCTAGCCAGATGAACATATATGTGCACAATCTGCAAATAAATACACTGAAGTTAGAAGTTGGTAATAATATATTTGTGTCACTGTCAATGTCCATTTTTTATGTCGAATCCATCAAATGACCATATTCGACATCAAACAACAGTTTAAAGAGCAATTTGATTTCAAAATTGACAGTGAAGAATTATTTTAATGCCTTTATTGTTGAAGGACCAAAGAATAACACTTGCATCCTTAGAGAACCAAAATGAATGTTGAGTGGTAATGAAGAATGGGACTATGGGAGGCCAAGCTTAATCTGCTATGCATCTCAAGAGAAATCCTAACCACTGTCATATTGAGATTACCGTATCAAGAACCAAATTTCTACAAAAGCTTAAGCTGTAGGGTAGGGCAAGAGAATGATTTTATATCTCCAAGTCATTAAGTGGGCTTTTCACATCACCAGCACAAAAGTCAAAAATGTATCATTAGTGGTCCAAAATAGAAGTTCTTCAAATTCCTCAGAGTAATGAAGATGTAAATATTACATTTTAGAATCAATCCTACAGCAAGCATGTTAGATTAAATCTACAGATTACAAAGGATAGCATAGCATCCCTCCTGTCATAATTACTCACCACTAAAAAACATTTAAATGATTTTGAAATATAGGTAATGCCAACCTGTTTTAGCAAATGCTTTGGACGAAATTCATATTTCTCAGGATCCTTCAGACTAAGTGACTTTCTTTGGGGACCCACCAATTGCAGCAGGAAATAATTGAGCATGCTAGCCACTCTTTCAACCTTGAAAAGGTGGGAAAATAAGATTAAACTTGCAAGTAGAAGATCAAATTTTTAAAGGAACACCATAGGCCACAAACTATCTTATGAGATGATGAAATTCATAACCAGCGATGGTTGGAAAGAAAAAAATACCATCTCGGGAAGTAGGAAGGGAGCAGTAATCTGTTCTGAAGTGAATGCAAGCATACTGACATCTTCGTTTGCCAACTTCATATCTATTCGAATAATCTATAAAAGTATTTAGCATTAAATGTTTTATTAAATGGTTCTATAAACAAGGGAATACAAAAGTATATATTGAAACAAAAAGTCAACAGACATTTTCTTGAGAATGGAATAGCCGGGTCCTCTCCTGCCTCTCTTGAATTGGTCGTTGCTCCCACTCAACCGTATTTGACATCTCAGCCTCCAATTCTTTTAGCTCAAGAATTTTTTTCAGACTTTCATCTAGAAGATAAATACTATCATTGATGAGAAAGTTCAAGAAATTCAGATAGACACCCTTTTCCTCCTCCTTAGCAATCTGGAAGAAAAATAAACTAGATAAGTTGAGCATGGTGCGAGATATAAAAAAAGAAAATCAAATATCTTTCATTCATTACCTGTCTCCAAGCATTACGATGACTGGGGACTTGCCACAGGTATTCAAGGAGTTCCGCAATATTATGGCGGATGTTAAACTTGTCGTAGAACTGTCATGGACAAGCGATAATTACAACAATCAGCACGGTCTTGTATTAAACAACCCAGAAAGGATAATGATTTCAAATACTGAAACTTGTGATACTTAATATGTATATCAAATATCAATAATATAGGAAATATTAACAGGGGCATAATATTAATCATATAAAAAATTCGTGAAGCAGTTTGAAATACAATTCATAAGTTCCTCTGACTGGCTAATCACAATGCATAGGATTTAGTTGAAACATAATTATTTATCCATCTTAAGTCATCATTAAGTAAACAGAAACACTAGCAAGGTCCCCATTTTGACAATCAAGCTTGAGTTTCAACACAATCAAGAGAGGTGAGATTTCCAACAACTCAACTATATTCTCTTCAACTTAATCTATAAATTGAAAGCATTAGGGGGGAAAATAGGTTGGCCATGCCACCAATAGTCTTAAAATGCAGACTAACCTGCGTGTGAGAACCAGTGAACTCAATGTCAACATAAAGTTTAAGAAGGTTCTTCACAAGATACTCAAGAGAGAGTTGGTGGCCTTCAAATAGAGTGGCTGTCGCAGATGAGCCACTGCAAAAAGGGAATACGAGAGGGAGAACACATGTACTCAATTATATAGCTTAAAGACTAAAATTTTCACAATATAATAATGATGATGACGACAACCACAATGATAAGCAAATTTCCAGAGTTTTAAGCAAAAGAAAGACACCAGTTACCTCCTACGAGGCATCCAGCAGTTCAGGACTTCAACCATCTTTGCTCTCAGGTATGGGTTTTTGATAAATTCAGGGCTGGCCATGAACATAATTATAAAATTCATAAATTCATCCTGCAGAACAATATAAATTCTCATTATCTTGCATTAGAAGAATTTGGGAGAAAGAATTAATCCAAGAAAAAAAAAACTTCTGAGGTGAAGTCTACCAGCACAACTCCATCTAAGGCCTTCGGAATCCGGGAAGCAAATATTAGAAGTTCCATGGCATCTTCCACAAAATGTTCAGGCATGGTAGCAAATTCCATAGGGCAAGTTGGTGGTAGAGGCATCTTGAAACCACCCACCAAGCCAACCAACCAAACAATCATCAAGCGGTAGAAGGAAAGTGCATTTTGAATAAATGTGTTATCCTAAGAGAAAATGTGAAGCCAATAATTCAAAATCAGAATATTTAAATTTTGAAACTTGCAAGTCAGAAAAAGAACACTTAAAGTAACAAGAACTTGTCTACATCATGTAATTGACAAATCAAGTATCAAATACCAGTGAACATTGAATTTAGAATAACATAATCTGTACAATGTAACCATGTTAAGCTTATCAAATGTCGGGCACTAAATGGGCACTTTCAAAAACTTCGGTTGCATCTTTATAAATTTTTTTTCTTTTTTATACGAAAACTGATAGGAAAACAACAATAACTAAATAAATTTTAGAATTCTATCGTGTTTATAAGATTCGTGATGATTTGTAAAACATGAATTTTATCTTCAGATTTACAATTTTTATATCATGTTAATTTTATACATTGTATTTACACCTATGTTGTGCCCTCTTGACAGCAACTGAGCGTTGAGCTTTGGGATGTCAACCTAATTGGAATCCCATAGTTCATAGTAATGCTTTCAAATGGGATAGGCTTTATATATAAAAAAAAGTTACACCTATGTCTTGTAATTTTTATAATTTTCTATATCCCTGTGTATGTGTCATACTGCATCCATGTCTCTGTGAAGTCAGAGCTTTCTAGCTAGGGAATAAAAAGGGCATAGGCCCATTTGCGAAGGCTACAAAAAAATAATACCATACAAATTTATAAATTGCATAGGTCTAAGTACATCCTGTAGCACAAGGTATAGTAGAAGAGTACAGCTGTAGAATACTACAAACTCTCCCTTAAAGAGCACAAAAAACATATGTGCAGCTTGTTATAGATGTAGCTAATTTGAAAACCCTTGAGCCCTTGACAGACTTCAGTAAATACACATGCTAGAAGGCCATTCAAGGCGAGGCCTAATAAAATTACAACAAAGCAAAAACTTCAAAGCAGGAAAAAAAATACCTACCCTCAAAATCTGAGCTTCATAACATAGTTTTTCCTGTGAATACAACTCCATTTCTTTCTCAAGTCGATTTATGTCCAATTCTGCCTGAGGGGTGGGTGCCCGCTCCTGCATGGCTTTAAGTGTGGAGAGAGCATCTTCACACCTAGAAATATCCTGTATATAATATGATACCACGTTTATACTTACATAACTTAAGAACAAATCATTCAAACCAGATGAACAGTGAGGTAGCAATAATAGTTAGCCCCCATAAAATAATACCAACACCTTCCAATTTTACCAAACATACATGTGATTACCTGAACTAAATGTTTGAAGTCAGAAAATGCTTTTAAAAGGCCTAAGTTGAGCACTCTCGCGGTCATAAAGAAGCATTCGCAAATAAATGAATATTTCGTCTTTTCAGCTGGTGCAGAATTTTCATTTGAGAGCTCACCAGCATTATTACTACCGGAACTACTGGCCTCTTGGGACTGCTGTAAGCGTTTCTGATCATCATTATATTGATTAGTTGCCCCAGTATTAGCTGGATTTTTACTATTAAGCCATTCAGCAACTTCTTCTGATGACGCATGAAGAGCAGTCAACCCACTAAAACAGAATCATGACCAGAAGTTACCAATAGATAGATACATTAAACTTCCATGAGAATTTTATTATCCACAACACAAGCCCTCACCTTAGCTTCAAGCGATTTGAGTAGTGTACATATTTTGCATCAATTTTATCCCTTTTTGTTAAATTTGCATCTAAAAATGGCTCACAAAGACGAAGCATGACAGCACTGAGATTTACAAAGGTGCCTGAACTTGCACAAGTAATAGGGTCAACCTGTTTTTAATAAAAATAAAATAAAGGTAACATATTCTCAGAAGACTTACAACAAAAGAACATGTACAAGTTAAAAAATGTAAACTTTAGCATGAATATGATAACAAGGAATGCAGACAAAAAATGAAATAAAATAAGAACTAAGAAATTGAACACAATATATCTTGTTTGTTATGTCACTGCACTTCTACCACAATAATGCAGATAAGAAAGAAATTTACCTGTATATGAGCCCTGGATGCGTTTATATTGATCACCTCCGCAAGATACTCAAGTACCCTTTCACGAGTATCTGTACTTTTGAGAAGGATGAGCAGTACTTCAGCTAGGCCATCATATAAGTTGTTCATGACAGTTTTGATAGTGGAAAATGAAGATATCAAATCAGCCGGTCGCCTAGTTGATGCATCAGAAAAACACTGCTGCCTGGATTTCAAAGGAAAGAAAAAAATTGTTAAAAGGGGTGCCATAATGTTTAGTCATAAATCATGTCAAAAGATAAATTCTTGATCTACATCGTAATTCTTTTACCTATATTCTCCTTCTTGTCTGTGACAAGACCACTACCCACCACTTAATCTAATCTTCTTACTTGGGCTTCTGAATTTCTGCTCCAACCAAACCCTAACCATGTATGGCAAGACAATACTATCCTTTCTATCTATAATAAGTCCTGTCTCAACTTTTTGCCAAAGGCGTTCAATCCTATTCACATCTTGTCTATTAAGCTGACTCACAATGCAACAATCTGATTTCTACTCAACTAAGATTATTCTTTTGTTGGCCTTTTAATTCCCAAAATTCAATTCCGTAAGGCATCCCAACACTTACGGCAATGTGGTAAAGTTTTCTAAAAACTTGAGTGGTACTTTTTTATTACGAAAAACACCTGATGCACTCTTCCCCCTTTTATAGACCCACAAAAATCTCCTGTCATTTAGATTTCCATTTAAGTATCCATCATCCTTTATAATGAAACCTGGATACTTAAATCTTACCGATGGAGTTTGACAAAACGGAAGCAAGACTATCTTATCGAACACAAATAGAGCATGTTGTAGTTCAGAATGACAAATGAGGGAAGATTAGTTACAGTGCAGTACTGTAGTTCTTTATTCAAGGAAGCAACTAAATACAGGAAATAAATGAAGGTAATCCATAATGGCAATTAAATATAATTATCAATCAATATATCAATGTAAGGGAATCTTCCAGTGTTATTTTTCATGTTTTTTTATTGTCAGAGTAGGGAAATTACTACTTATCAGCTAAACACACTAATAAAATAAGGACGTTAAAGCAGAAACCATATCACATCTCAACATATCTAAAAATTACGAAGCTTGAAGACTAAAGAAATTTCTGAAGTAATACTTCTCAAGGTCCAAAGCAAGGAATATCCTTGTGTTTTTCCTTCATTACTATAGACCAATTATTCACTGAAAAGAACCAACATAACCATTGTTTCTATTCCATTAACCCAAAAATAGAATAAAAAAGCACATCCAATTTACACTCTAACCAAATTTGTTAACTAATCAGGTATACTCTAACCAAATTTTCAAAAAACGAAACCAAAAAACCTCGTGCATGTTACTCTCTTCAGCTGCTCTCACCAATGCAGACAATGAGAAAAACAAGAAAACTAATAAAACCCATCAACACATGAATTTCAAGAAAGCTAAAGTCGCACTCTTGAGCTCACCCAACATCAGGCTGGCCCTTGAAGAACGCCTGATCAGGAAGAGCACTAATATGGAAAAAGGGACCCAAAATGCTGGTCATTTCAATAGCACGGCCATTCACATAAACCCCTTTGGGAATCCACCACTCGTGATTCACAAGCGACTTGGAACCGAAGGGAAACCTCACCAAGTACAACAAAGCCCTCAGAGAATCCTGAAAATTCCCCAGAGCAGACACATTCATCACGCTCCCTCTCAACTCCTCATACAACCCCTTCAGAATCAGGTCCAAGCTGTCAAAGTCCGGGTCCCTGAAAAACTCCTCCAGAAACCCCGGCGGACTCTTGGCCCCTCCACCGCCGCCCCCGAACACGCTCCCGCCGCCCACCTCCGCAAAAATCAGCGGCAGCAGAGGCGAATTGCCGTCGGAGTCCGCCAAATTCCGGCTCGGAAAGAGCTCGGGATTGGCCAAATGAATCCGGCAGTAGTTGACACAGAGCTTCTTGGCCTGCCTCACCACCGCCTCCATCTCCGAGCGCAAGTTCTTGTCTTTCATGTTGGCAATTTTCTTGCCCTCTTCATGCGCGCGGTGGTAGCATCCGATGAGGTACTGGAACGTGGACTCCCCGGCTTCTCCGGCGGCAGAAGAAAAGTCCCCGGAGAGACGGTCGATCAAAACCCTCTCCATTGTATCGCGCGAGAGGCGAAGGTCCTTCCCTTCGCTGAGAATCTCCGCAGCAGTTAGTTCCAAATACACGATTCTTGAATCCGTTGCGCTTGTGTTGGTGCTTTCGTTTATGGAAACGAGGAAGATTTTGCGGATGATAATGTCCTCCACTTCCTGTGGAGTGCGTTGGGGTTTTGTCGCAGCCATGGATTTGAGCTATCGGAATTATCGAAATGAGAAATGAAACTGAAATTGAGATTGAAATTGGGATTTTAATTCTCTTCTCTGTTTGTTTTCTGAGGAAGAAGAGAAAAGGATCTTAATGTTGAGTGAGAGTGAAAGAGAAGGGTTGAGAATAGAACATGGTTTGGTTTGGATTTGGAGAGAGAGGAACAAAGAAGGTTCCTTCTATATATGCAAGGAACTTCAAAACGATGTAGTTTTATGAATTTTTTTCAAACACCTTTTGGATAGGTTTTGAATTTGATCAGTTTGGGATAAATTTAAGCCCTAATACAATTATCATACTGATAATACACTAATTGAGTGAGGAGTTTCACCTCCATATCTCTTATTCAGTGTGAAGTTCTGCTAGAAATGGACCATATATCAGTCAATCGTAATTTGTGTACTTTTAAATGTTATGTTTAGAAATAAAGTCCATGAAAGTTAAAATTGTGTAATAGTCTAAAAATATTTAATTTATGCAATTTTTTCTTATAATTAAACATGTGGTTGGTTGTATCTTTTATAAAGATGTCTAATAATACATAAGTTGATAAAATACTCATATATACTAATCCTATCACAAAATACATTTTAGTTTGACAAAAATCCTTCTTTTATAGAAATTATAAGAAAACTCAAATTTTTCTTATTTCAAAAAAAATGATTTACTTAAAAGTTTCTTTAGTATCATAAATATTTATTTTTCACTTAAAAGTGATGTTTAGATACATAAGATTTAATAATTTATCTTTAGAGTTGAATTACAGTTAAAGGTTATTTATAAAAGAAAAAAAAAATTCAAAGATTCGTTGTTTCAATCTTTTGAAAAGGTTATTGTATGAATAATAAATTTAGTGTCATCACTTAAAAGAATTGACTTGTAAATAAAAAGAAAAACTTACACTTACTAATTAGGTTGACATTAAATATTAGATTTGATATATAATCTTTAATTATGTATAATAAGTTCAAGATTATCTTTTAAGAAATTATAAATTGATTTGTTATTAAAAATTGCTTATATCTTCTATTTTGATATTAGAGGACTATGGGATTTTAGATCAATATGTTGTTATAAAATGTTTTTAACATAAAAGAATGTTAATCTCTTCAGGGTGGATGAAGATGATTTATATTACAAGTCGAGTTATAACTTTTAAGAATGACTCGTCAAAATTCTTTTAAAATGAAGATTTATTTACAAAAGATTTATTTTTGCTTAAATTTGTAAGAATATGGGAGAGTGTAAACATGGAATAAGTATTGAAATTAATATCTATTATAGGCATTTTTTACCTATGTTGTGGTGTTGAAAATCTATATAAAATAAATAAGACATAAATTTGATTACAAGATACTTTACTCAATCATTTATTACTATATAATTATTGTGTTATGTGGTTGCATTTAATTTAATTGGATTATGTTCCCTTTTATTGGACTATATTTAATTTGATTGAATTTTTATATTATTATGTGTATCATTACATATTTTATACATAAGTCTTCCAAGTTGGAAAATTATAAAAACGTGTAGGTTGACCGATTTGAAAGATAAATGAGTTTATAGTTTTAACTCGTTTGAGTTGTTCAGAGATAATTGTTGATATTGACATTTCCATAACTCTCTTAAAGATCGAATTTTCTTTGACCTAGTTAAAATATAGTGACTCATAATATTGTATTTTTTAATATGTATTAATAAGGAATTTTTATTAGTAATGATAAGTTTTGTCTTTTCTCTGACATTTTTCAGCATTTTGACATTAGTAATATATATTGTATTTTTTAATATATATTAATAAAAAATTATATATTCTCAAAAGTTTTTTAAATACTTTGTCATTATTTTTAATTTTTTTTTATCAATATATTTTGTTAGAAATTAAAATTTTAACTATTATTAATATTTTTTATATATTTTATTTATTTATTTTATTTATTTTTTTCATTCATGAAGTAACATACCTTCATTTTCTGTTTTCTCGCTATTTTTTATTAATCTATTTTTTGTAGTTTTATTTCCATCATTCCATTTCATTATTTCTTATTTATTTCCTCTCAAATTTTCTTTTCATATAAAATAAACACAAAGACTTAAGCTTTTAGAGAAAATTTAATTTCACATCATGAATGTCAAGTATATAAAATCGATAATAGTAACTTCATTTTAAAAATAATTTAACCCTCTGGTTTTGAAATTAGACTGCAACTCATGGAAATAATCCAAATGGTGCATAATTTCTTTTAGATTAAAACAAACTTTTAGGTGTGCGTGTTTGTGCAATAGAAATGAAAGTTTCAAAATAAATAACATGAAAGAATAAGAAAATGTAGATTAACTTTTGTTAAACATAAAACCTGTAGAAAAATCAGATAACTGTGAATATATATATATATATATATATTTTTTT
>Ga0209489_101205_pt1 | contig 52742 bp, 25 predicted proteins | sample SiratrowhiteBW_FD_187527 | JGI IMG/M metagenome (GOLD analysis project Ga0209489, IMG submission 187527) | Root nodule microbial communities of legume samples collected from California, USA - Siratro white BW (SPAdes) (version 2) | ecosystem: Host-associated > Plants > Roots > Nodule | place...
ACATTTTTTAGTTTATTTTTTTTAAAAAAAAAAAAAAAAAACATTAATTTCTTTCTAGTATCTTGATGAAAGAAGAAATAAATCAACGAAACATTTTCATAATACCTTAAAAGAAGATACAACCTCCATAAAACATATATAATATCTTTTCCAAAGCCAAAGTCATGTAATTAATCACATAAAGTAAAATATTAACTTTAAAACAAGACATACTGAAAACTTTAAAACTCCTAACTTGATTCTGGACCACTTGAGATGCTGTTCTATAACGTTCGCGAATTAATTTTCCTGGCTCTCCTGTAAATGAAAACTTAGAAGGATGGGGTAAGAAGAACTAGTGTAAACAAAAATTGCAATAAAAACAACTTCCAAATAATGCCACCAATAATTTTTTGAGTGTTAGATGGAAGAACTGATTTGCATCAGTTAAATGGGCATTATTTTGTTCGTTTTCTCAATGACTTCGTAAAACTATCTATTTTTTTTAAGTATTAAAGCAATCAACTTACCAGCTCTCTCTGATTCTAGTTCCCCGGCAGACATAATTACAGGTTCAATTCCCATGGCCTGAAATATAAGTTCTGTTTGAAATGATTTCCCTTGTCCTTTTCCTCCCCAAATACCTGGAAGAAATTGAAAGTAAAGATTAAATTTTAAAATAGAACGCACAAAGCATTTCCACTTGAATGTATAGATTATACATGAAGCCTGAAGATTTCTTTGTGCGCTTAGCCATAGGTTTCACTTTTTCAGCCAGATTAAATTTAAAATGACAAGTGTGAAGTAATATTAGACTAAAAAGGGGCAGGGTACAGGTTTTCTGAGAGACCATCAATCTCACAATCACATTCGAGACAGAGACAAATACCGTTTTTAAATAGATATAGTAACAGCAGGAACCTAACAACAAGTAGGTATTTTTACTTTGTTTTGGGTTTTGGACAGACTACAGGAACATTCATTTGCAGTTTGATTTATACCTAGAATTAAAGGAACTTTAGTGTTGAGGATATGAGCTAGGTAGTTCTTGACAATGTGACATACTGCATTCACAGAAAAAGTTAAGTTACAGTAATGCGCATAAAATGTAAGCAGCATAGAGAATTATATAATAAGGAAATGAGAGATGGATGGAGTACATGTAAATTATGTGATTCTAAAAGAAATTGCGGGAAGATTGAATAGGTATGATAAGTAAGTGCATTAAAGTAAATAGGATAAGGAAGCAGGAGCTGATGACGAGATGAGCTATAATAAATATAATTTTTAACCAAGCCCTCATACTGCATCATAATGAGTTACTGTGACAGTTTCCTCAGAAGGTTCCATTTCGAGAGGACTTACCCACTTTGTCCTGTAAAAAGGAAGAGAAGAGAAGGTTGCAAAGGTTAAAGTGTAGCCGGAAGAATTGCGAGAAAGGGGAATAAAGAGTAAGAAATTACCATGAAGAGAGGAGCAATGTAATAATCGCCCTGAAGGTATTCAAAGGACCTCGTCACTTTTTGACGATAATCAAACACAATGTCCGCTGCACAACAAAAGAAGGGAAAATGCGGTATTTGGAATTATTGTTGAAAAAATGTTGAGCTCAAAAAGAGAGTGACAATAACATTAGACTAACAATCTTTGCCGAGAAAATTGCCGGCGAAAAGGGAATCAATGACGCCAGCACGCTGGCCGACGGCGATGTTCATGTTATCAGCCTCTTTGCCCAGTCTGTAGAGATAGTCTCTTCCCTCTGCGTCCTTGGCTTCCCACGACGACTGCTCTGACAATCGCTTCTCCTTCTTCTTCTCCTTCTTCTCCTCACCCTCATCACTGCATCGAACACGCAACTGAGCTCTGTATGCATGCTGATATTGTAGTAGCCTTGTCTTTGGATTTGAATTTGGAAATGGAACGCACAGTGCTGAATGTGATAACCACCTCGCCATCTCGATATCACAATTCCCCGCCACTCAATCGCATTTCCGTTTCTTATTACTATATATATCCCTTACCCAACATATATTAAATATTAATCATATTACTTTTTTTTTTTATCTAAAATTGTAAATATATTATCAACATCAATTTTTATTATTGTTAAAAAAAACTTATTTTATAAAATATACTGTACATAGAATGGAAAAAAAAAATATTCAGTTTTTTTTAATTGCCGTGTTACTAGTGCACGTGAGAGAAGAAAAAATATTTAAATAATCAATTTTAAAATAAAAATATGTTTAGTATACTATCGTATAAGAAATAATTGTCTAAAAATTAATTATTCACTGTATTATTCTGGTCTTATCATCATTAATTCAATTATTTGTTTTTTTTTTTCTCTATTAAATTTGGAGTATGTAAAGAGGTATAAATTTAGAAATGTTGAAGAGCAGTAATATTTGTTGCAGCAGATACATTTGTTTTGTTTGAGTAAAAGACTATAGTCCGTTGTAGTAGGGAACTCCGGTGTCGGGAATCCAAGAGTCAGCATCTAACAGATAGGAGGCAGTGAAAGGGGTTACTTGGGTCGGGTGCTGAACCATTGTGACGCCAGCCCACTTAACTCTCCCATCCGTGTTAGAGCCCGGCCCAAAATTCTCAAACTCCATGTATCTCACTTTATCAGTAGGCTCGTTGGGCATGGGCTCCCAACCTTTAGGATCCACGATGGAGTCAATGTAGGAGTGGACGATGACGACGGTGGAATAGGGCCTGAGGGGACGGCCCAAGGTGGCATGCACCTCTTTCTTTCTGTTCTGATCCTCCGGGGATATTCTGAATTGGCATTTTTGGAAGGTGAAGCCGGTCTTCTCATCCGGATGCTCTCGCGATTGAGCCGTGAACGTCACGTACTCTCTGTAGCGCGCGTATAGCATGCAGTCCTGGAAGACCGCGGCGGCGTTGCCGTAGATGAAGTCGACTGTGCCGAAGATCTGGCAGCCTTTGTATAACTGACGGCCAGAAACCGCCCAGAGTGTGTCCTGGAGTCCTTGGATGAAGCATTGGTAGAATATGCTCTTGTCTGCCTCGTTCCGAACTGTCACTGCACTGCTTGCGTTTAGCCCTGACCAGTTCGCAAACCCTATCTTGGCTGCCATGAACCCATTTCCACGAATGTCTGCAAACCAATTTTACTTGTAGTGTGATGTTTGTGTTGGCACCAAAATTAAAAGGCAGAAGAGTTAAAAGTATTAGTACCTATGATGATCCCGCTTTGGTAGCCTACTATTTTGGTGTGGTGAGGTCCATCTCCAAAGAGCCTAATATTAGTCTTACTAGGAGGAATGAAGAGATACTCTTTATAAGTGCCTGCTCGAACGTAAATGGTATAAGGTTTCTCACTCATGTCCGGAGCATTCATTATGGCTTCTCCCACCGTTCTGTAATCTCCATTCCCATCCTGGGATACCATGACATGGCTAATACCACACTGCACCCGCCACACTGAAACTGAAAGAAATATCACCAACACTGCACTTTTTCTCGACTCCATCGTCGAACCATGCAACGCTCCTACGTTTTCTTAATTTCAGTGCCTATCTATATATATAATACCCTCATCTAAATTTAATATTACTGTTCACTTCCGTTTGCCGTGAACGCTACTCTCAAACTACAGTTTTCCATATACATAACCGGTTCGGTAGAGAACACGTTGACTTCTCCACACTTCATCCATACCAGTTTTATCTACTTCAATATATATATAATATATTGTCAAATAACAGTTCTCTCTCTGTATATATAACAAAAGGAAAAGAAAACAGGATAATGTTATTTTAATACTGTTATTCACCTTTCACGTCCATTTAACACTGAAAGATATTATTATTTTATTAATATAATTCAGTGTGAAATTAATGTTTTTTAGGAACAGTAGATTATTCCTAAACCAATAATCTATTTCACCCTAAACTTCCAAAGAAGGGAAAGTCAAGAGAAGCATGGCCGTTTCAAATAATTTTGGCTTTCAAGTTCAATCATTTTAAATGTAAGAGAGAGGGTGTAAGGCAATTAATTTTAAAATTGATCTTGGGTTAAATAATTGAACTGTAATATCTAAAAGTAAGTGAAAACCACGTAAATTCAGTGCAATATTTTGGTGTTGGTGCAAGGAATGGAATAAATTTATGTAAGAACTATGGCATGAACTTTGTGGTGGTTAAAGTAATATTTGCATCCCATAAGAAGTGACGGGGTTGGTAAACCAAAAATATGGATTGGGTAGGAGCAGTTAGGCATCCGAGAGTTGATAAATAATTGGTGAATTGTTTTGTTGAGAATATATTTTTGATAATGAGTTGTTAAGTATCGTTGTTAGGGGCGAGAATGTGGAAGTGGAGGTGAATGAATGAAAAAGAGGTGAATGATTAATGGCGTGGGAAGGGTGAGTGAGGTAGGTGGAGGAGAAGAGAGGAGAGGTGGAGTGGGGTAGGTGGAAAAAGTCTTGTGGCGTAAGAAAAAGAGCCTTTGGTTGGGCCTCCGTCTCACCAACCCCATCCCCTCTCCTCCGTCGGATCATCCCTCCCACTGTTTCCTTTTCCATCCCTGCCCTTCACCAACCACCACCGTAACCCATTACTCATTACTCATCCTTTCTTATTACATTACAAATACACACACTATGACGCAGGCAGGGAAGGTGTGACTTCCTCTTCTCTTCTTCGCCCATCACCAACGCAAACACAAATCGTGTGTCTTCTTTTGCGCAGGTAGGTATCATCATTCAGGAATGGCCATTCAAACCGAACAGGGGAAGGACTTTATTTTCAGGTCCAAGCTTCCCGATATATACATCCCAAAAAACCTCCCCCTCCACGCTTATTGCTTCCAAAATTTGCAGGAGCACGGTTCACGCCCCTGCCTCATCAATGCCCCCACCGGAACAGTCTACAGCTACTCCGACGTCGACGCCACCGCCCGGAAAGTGGCGTCCGGCCTCAACAGATTGGGCGTGCGACAGGGCGAGGTCATCATGATCCTTCTCCCCAACTGCCCCGAATTCGTGTTCGCGTTTCTCGGGGCGTCTTATCGCGGCGCCGTGGCCACTGCGGCCAACCCCTTCTTCACTCCGGCGGAGATTGCAAAGCAGGCCAAGGCATCCAAGGCCAAGGTGCTCATCACGCAGGCCTCTTACTACGAAAAGGTGAAGGAGCTGGAGGAGGTGAAGCTGGTGTTCGTGGACTCGTGTCCGGCGGCGGAGGAAGACGGCGGTCACATCCATTTCTCAGAGGTGTGTGAGGGCGACGGCGAGATGGATGAGGTGGAGATAAGAGGGGATGACGTGGTGGCATTGCCGTATTCGTCGGGGACAACGGGGCTTCCGAAAGGTGTGATGTTGACGCACAAGGGGCTGGTGACGAGCATTGCTCAGCAGGTGGACGGCGACAATCCGAACCTCTACTACCACTCCGACGACACCATCCTCTGCGTGCTTCCCCTCTTCCACATCTACTCCCTCAACTCTGTTCTTCTCTGTGGCTTGCGTTCCAAGGCTGCCATTCTCCTCATGCCCAAGTTCGAAATCAAGGCCCTCCTCTCCCTCATTCACAAACACAATGTCACTGTTGCCCCCGTCGTTCCCCCCATCGTTCTCGCCGTTGCCAGATCACCGGATCTCGCCAACTACGACCTCTCTTCCATCAGGCTCTTCAAGTCCGGCGGAGCCCCTCTCAGTAAAGACCTCGAAGACACTGTCAGGGCCAAATTCCCCAACGCCAGACTCGGTCAGGGTTACGGTATGACTGAGGCAGGCCCCGTCCTCACAATGTCCTTAGCTTTCGCTAAAGAACCCATGCACGTAAAAGCAGGTGCTTGTGGAACCGTCGTGAGAAACGCAGAGATGAAGATTGTGGATCCTGAAACCGCCCAATCCCTACCTCGAAACCACGCCGGTGAAATCTGCATAAGAGGCGACCAGATCATGAAAGGTATCTGCCTACCTACCCTCATTACTTTTAGTTTGAAAATGATGTAGAGCATTGATTAGGGTTGTTGATGTTGGCGTGTGTTCCAAGAAAAAGCTGAATGAATGAATGAATCAGGTTATCTGAACGACAAAGAAGCTACAGAGAGGACGATAGACAAAGAGGGATGGTTGCACACAGGTGACATCGGTTACATCGACGATGACGATGAGTTATTCATCGTTGATAGGTTAAAGGAACTGATAAAGTACAAAGGGTTTCAGGTGGCTCCAGCTGAACTGGAAGCCCTTCTTCTCACTCATCCTAACATCTCTGACGCCGCCGTCGTTCCGTAACTCTCTCATCTCACCTTAATCTCTTTTACTAACCACTGTACTGTATTATCCTCTAAGCAATCATAAATTTCAGAATGAAGGATGAAGCGGCGGGAGAAGTACCTGTTGCGTTTGTGGTGAGATCAAATGCTTCCATCGACACAACCGAGGATGAAATCAAGAACTTTATCTCCAAACAGGTACCTCTTTTCCTCATCTATCCACTTTTAGTTTTCCTGCAATAACTTTACTATGACACACTTAGTTTATCTGAAATGTGCAGGTGGTGTTTTACAAAAGAATAAACACAGTATTCTTCGTGGATGCAATTCCCAAGTCACCGTCCGGCAAAATCTTGCGTAAGGATCTACGAGCAAAGCTAACAGCAGCACCACCAGCAGCATCGGCTGTATCAAAATGAGACAACATCAATGAATCCTACGATACCATGTTCTCGTTATTATACAATACAATGTCCCCAACAACACACAAGCAATACCCATTATACCCTCTTGCTTTCTTATGTAACAACAGTGTATAACTTACGAGTATGATTTTCTTACACAGTTTTCTTCTGTATAAATTTCATTCAGTCAACCATTTTCACCGTTTATAATACCAAAATATTTTTTAACCAACATCATTTCAGTTTTAATTTTGAAGTCAAGCAATCTAAATAAACTGGTGCTTTTATATTTTATTTATAAACAAACAATCGTTATCAGTTAATATTTTATCAACATTCAAAAATATTTCGACCATGTGGTAGGCTTATTAACGTCCCATAATTGGTTAGATATCAGGATCAACCCAATTGCATTTCACTCAGACTAATTTCAATTCATTGTCACATATTATGCAGCTATATTCCCGTGGGATGAATTATTTTGAAAAAAGATCATCAAGTTGTAATTAGAAAACTTAACGATATTCATAAAGAGCTGTAAAGAAATAGTGTTAAAAACTCTAACTGTTCCAAACTTTATTTAACCATACACTTTACAAACAAGTGTTTTAATCCATATGGCGTGTACTTTTTGCTCATTCGAAAACATTTTTATTCTCTTCAAAATGTAATTGGGTTTTCACAATAAAAGAAAATTCCAAATATCATATTTATAATAAGATTTAAACAAATTAATATATTTAATAAAGTAATTTTTGTAAAAAAAAATTATATACCCCGGAAATCTTAAATTTTCGGAAAACACATGTAAATATTTCAAAGAATGTTTTTGATTAATTAAATATATTTTAATTATTTACAATAAACATAATTCTCAAAAAATATGGTTCTTAAATAAAATTTCTCCATTATCAAGCGCAGCACTTGATAACCTCGGGAGTTATAGGTAAGGTGAAGCATTTTGTAAGATATATGGAGTAAAGCTTTTGATATTAATATAGGCTCGTAATATTGTTTTAAATGCATTTAAGATTTTTATCTTGTCTCGTGTTAGAATAATATAGTCTAATATAGAATAGATGTATGAATTTAACGGTCTCATAAAAATACCAGATTAAAACGGATGATTTTTAGTTGTGAACAATTTTGGTTTGTGTTTAAAAAAATTAATAAATATATATAAAATAAAAAATAATTTGACATATAAGTTACTATAAAATTTAAGTTATAAGTCAATATAAATCACCGTTTTTATACTTGAACCCACCGTTTTACTGACATTTTGGACTGAAAATCCATTTTAACAACTTCAGAGTATCCCAATTCAAATATTCTGCATCAGTGTTACACGCCAACCTATTAGGTATTGGACTGAGCATCATCAACTACCACCCAGCAAGTAAGCAAGCAAGCATTCAAAAGTCAATAAAATGGTAATGAAACCTTGGAAATCCTTTACCCAGTGAAGGAATCGGATGAACTACTTTCACCACTCAATAAAATGCTACCATCTCCATTCTCCCCTTCGTTCTCCTCTAACTTTTTTTTTGCTTTTTTTCATTTCACAGGCCCAGTGGTAGGTTTCCATGATTGTATTTCACATGAACATATTCGGCATCAAATATGAAAAGTTCGGTCACACTCCAAATTTCCAATACCCAATTCCAAAAAACTAAAGAAACAAAAAATGAACCCCTCCATAATCTCAAAAGGACACTGCAAACAAAAAAATGAAAGAGCTTGACAACGATTGGTTACTTTCAACGTGATTCATTGGAGATATGAAAGCCGACAGGCTACAAGATTTTATGGTGAATGAATTAAAACTATGAAAATAATACATGTAACATGCTTTCAAAATTCAATATATAATACAAGGCTGAAAATTTCCAGTACAACAAATTGCTCGTGGCCACTTCAGGGGTTTCCTGGTCATGTTGAAAGCAGGTCGAAGGTTTTCTTGAACCCTTTCGAAATCCATGCTTCCTACGTTTTTGGTACAGAAAGTGGAACATTGACAACTACCGCACCTACTCTAAATATTTAGTCATCACCTGTACCAGATTCCACAAACAGAGCATTAGAACAGGCCATAACCATATATGTCAAATAAACAGTCAAACATAATCCTAACTAAGTTTCACTTTCTTATTAGTCAAATAAATATAATTTTATCTTTTCAACAAAATCATTTCAAACTGATAAGTTTAGCAGAAATGTGGAACTGGCAAATCCCCTTTTGGTATAGCATGTTCTCACCAGAGAGATGATGACATGTTATAAATCTGGAAGGGACCGAGCCCCAACACCCAGAAGTTCATATCGTGTAACAAGATATATACTTATCTTGAGAAGAAGAGACAGGTAGGCAAATACATAAAAAAAAGTCAAAAAACAAATTAAGCAAGCTTGTTGTGCGAAGTTTATTAAGCACAAAGAAATAGAGGAAATTCATCTATACTCTTCCTCGTTATTAATTTTTGTGAAACTATGCAGTATACTCCAGGTAACTCACCACTTTTAGGGTCTACATGTACGAAAAAACTGGCAGCAACTATAAGATAGCACAGCATAAGCATCAAGCCTTTAAAATAATTGGAGGTTCCTTCCTGCAAGTAAAAACAAATTAAAATGGTTGTCAAACACATTGACAATAGCGGTAATAACATTCCATACAATGGAATGAAAAACTGATGCCTGACATGGATTCCAATGATATGTTTCTCTCTTTGTTGATGTCATCTTAAAATTCATACATTTATAAAAGATTATATTATTGAGGTTTAATTGAAATTTTAGTCCCCATATAATACAGGGTATTTTTCTTTTAGTTACTGTCATTAACTCTAACTGTGATGACATCCTCATGATTTCATCAAACAACAAGTTAGCAAAATTATCAACTCAACAATTATGACATCCTTAAAAGTGTCAAGTCAACATGATGTCATCCAGGACTACAATAAAAAAATGATATATTTAGAAACTAAATAAAAAAAAATCATAATTTTTTTTGTTTCAAAAGATGGATTTGTACTGGCTTGAAAGAATTATATGGAAGGATCGTTGACAACAAGTTGACCTCTCTATGGCCAGCAACTTGTTTCTTCACAAAATGTGAGAGGTTCAAGAATTTTGAGAATGGAGAGTGCCGTTTGCACGTATTTTAGATCTGTTTTTCTTTTTAGGAAGAGAAAGTAATTCAATTTTAAGACATTATTTCACACACAAAATTGCACAATTCAATTTAGACCTTAATTTTTTGTTCTAACTTTACTTGTTTACCAAGCTTTTAGGACCAGCTCATCGACTTATTTTGATACTTCTATTTCAAATAACTAAAAAATGACATTGGCAAAGACTAATAATTGCAAAAAAAAAAAATATTACATTTAGTTTACTATAGTGAATTTTTGTTAACAAAAATTATCACAATTGAAGAAAATGAAAAAAATGGTAAATTATGTTTAATGATACAAATTATTGATTTAATAATTTTTCAAACGAATTATTAAATCTCCATACTCTCTCTTCAGCCACTTTTTATTTTTTTCACTCTACAATAAATTAAAACATAGGATTTTAGGCTTGAGTAAAACACCTTTAAAGGAGATCTAGCTTCCGACCATTAATTGCTTATAAGTTGGGAAACATTAACAACCACTAGCGACACAAATTATAGGTAAGAAATCAATACCTGCATCATAAATGCAACTACCAACACGGTGATAAAAAGCGTGGCAGTCTCAAAGAGTTGAAAATTCAAATCCATTTCCTTTCCCATGCACCACCCAACAACCACACAGAAGGGGATCTGCAATTTTCAAGACAACAACAATCATTAACTTTGTGCAATGATATACTAATTTTAAAAAGATAATAAACTCTAGCCCATTTCTCTTAACAGGATAGTTTATTCACAAAAGGATACACTAAATGTATACTCCAAATAACCATTTAATAACAGTTCAAGGCCATACCACAAACATAGATATCTGTGTAGACGATCCAATGGCAACTCCAATAGTAATATCCTGAGGAGAGATTGAATCCGTTAACAGATCAACAATATTCAAAGAATGAAGAGCAGGCTTTGAAAGCCACTTACAAGCTTGTCCTTTACGGCAAACATGATGGCACTGGCATGTTCTGCAGCGTTGCCTACAATTGGAAGCAAGATGACAGAAATAAAAGCCACTGACATATTCAATGACTCAGATGCACCCTGTAAGAGACCAGAAACACAATAAGTTTATGAATCAACTTATAACAGTTTACAGACAATAAGAATATCAGCGTTTCTGTCTGTCAACAAGGACAGTAAAAACAGATATTTTGTACCAGTCCTTGATCCAGATAATTAGATTAGTACAAATTAAGGCTATAGGGGCAGTATTATATACCACCATTATTTAAAATCTTAATAGTGGATTGCAATATATCTCTTTTCACTTCTACCAAAATTTCAATGCAGAATCAAGGTTTTTATCCCTTACACCTGGCCTGATCCCATCACTGGTTCCACTGCATAATTCCAAAAATAAGTAACTCATTTTTTGTTAAATCTAATCAGTATTAAGCCATTGCTTTTACTCCCGTAACCTTTTAAGTTGTTATATTCTTAAATAGCATCATAGTACTTAATTATGTAAAAGTGTTGTTGAGATGGGCTTGCTCGTAACATGACCTAAATATTATTAGTATAAATAGGAGTTTTTTAATTTGATCTTTGGCTTTGACCAGGGTATTTCCATAAGAATTGTCTGGAAACAAATCCCGCGAGCACTGTCACAACTACTGAATAAGAAGGAGACCATCCCAACAATTACATGCTTTGGGGTTCAAACTTGTTGGCAATTAAGATTGTCATTTAATGATTTTGCAATTTTTCATTTGCTTGTAAGTTTGCTTAAAGTTTTCCTATGTTCAAAACAAGCTAGTTGTGGGTGTGGGCTCATGATGTCTCTTTTTAGCTTAGCTCATGTAATGTTGGCAAGATGCTGTCATTTTTAAAAAATCAATTAGTCCTAATTCTTTAAAGCCACCATTGGCAATGAAAAAAAATGTTGACGTCAAAAGAGAAGGAGTTGTTGAAAAGTTGAAAAAAAGTCAAAGTTTGTTGAGTATGGTACAAATGCTAGAAAGGAATAATTCCCTGTGTTTCAAATATATGAGTTGCATCATATTTGACCTTTCGGATGTGAGCTTATGTCCATTAAAATGAAAAACAAAAGTTTTCCAACAGAATGGAAGGAAAAAAGACATGCATTCTATTTTACATGAAGATGCAATTTTGGAAAAAAAAAAAAAAAATACCATGAGAACTCAAGCATCTTTGGCCAAAACAAATTTGAGGAGGAAGAAAAAAGAGACAAAGTCTTTGAAAATTTTAGGACTTATATTGAATATTTCTTTCAGGGATCAAGGAAGGTGCAACAATTATGGCCATCTCTTTGGCAAATACAGGACACAAATCCTTAAACGGGAAAATCTTTGTCGGGATTATCATATTTCTTCTTATCAAGTCAATTTCCAGAGTCAGGGTACAATGTTGAAAATGTTGTTGCAACTGTCATGGTTCATCTAATACCAAAAGCTACATTCTTCAACATAAAAAATAGATTAAGATGATTAGAAGTGTTTTGATCCAGGTGATACAAATTTTGTTAAGGGAACAAATGTAGATGATCATGTACTTGGAAGTGATCCAGCAAACAGATGAGAATGATGTAAAAGCTTGGATTATTGAAGAAAAATCTCAAGGAGTGCTGGCAATTAAAGATTTTCCAGTCGTCTTTTAATGTTTCAGTATTTTATTTTATTTTGCTTGTTAGTTTGGTTAAAGTTTGCTTCTGTTCAGAATAAAACTAGTTGTAGGTATGAGCTCGTGATGTCTACTTTGAGCTTAGCCATAATTTGTTGTTTGTTATGCCCAATTAGGAGTTTCAGCCTTTCTATCTGAGCTCTTCGCTGTAAAATTACAAAGTGTGTAAAATCAGAGTGCAAAGTTAATATATCAAGAGATCAATTCTACCTCTTTCAAGCTATGTTCTGTTTTTAACAAAACGTCAGTACTTCCTTAGGAAGAGAACTCACTTAGCAATGCACCTATCTCTTCTTCATTTAAATAAATAAATGTGCAAGATTAGTGTTCTATATAACTATTATTCTGAGTGCGTTTGTGTTACCGATGTTTGCATGTTCCATGATCAACCCAGAATCAAGACTAAATAAAATAACAAGTCTTTTGATTTCTTTAAGAGTTTCCTGTGATGTTATTGGGCTCAAATAAGACCCATATTCTCAGGGATATTCATCTGTATGATTTCTTTTGTTAATTGCCTGTAATACCCTTACTAATCTCCTTGTACCTCTTTATAGGGATAAAATCATCCAATTTTCTTTCTCACTTGTGTCTCCATTGGTCTTCTCACCTCAATCAATTTTCAATCATACTTTTCTTGATTAGTGCCACAGACACCAATATAATCTCATATTCAATCATTTTGTATCTTATCCTGTTCTGTGTCGTCGCGTATTCATCTTATTATACTCATCTCTTCTTTTTCTCTTGTTCATTTAAAGTCCAACAGTCTCACTACCATAAGGTAGTTGGAAGTATAAATACAATTTATTTTGAGCTGGGTAGGTACTTCGAAATCACAAACAATCATCAATATCTTCCAATTTAATCACCCAAGTTGTATCTCTAGGGTGATATCTTCTTCATTAATTTCTCCATCATTTTGCAACATTGATATAGTTAGAACCTAAGGTAGATCTCCGGTTTACCTAAGACATTTTCCTCATTTTTTTTCCTAAAAATTGCAATGCTTATATACACTATCATGTTGCTTAAGCAAAACCCTTTGGTTGCAATGTCTATATCCAATGATCATCTTTAGATTTAACCTCTTCTCTTGATTTCTCAGTCAAAACTATATCAAAAAATATAGAAAACCATGTATTTAGTGATAATCTTTCAAGTTCCCAAAAAGCATATTAAAACAAGGGCTCAAGGTTGAGACCTGATATAAACTTATCTTTACACGACAGTCCTAGTTTTGCCTCAACAAGTTTCCACACTAATAATTAACCCATAATTCATTTTCTTAAAAGCACAAAATGATTCATTAGCTTACTGAGTTAAATGATAACTCATTCTCATATTTCATTCCAAACTTCGAGAAGAATAACATCAAGATTAACACTTTACCATTATGTATCATCTAAAGTGTTGCAAGTGGCATCAATTGTCCTGTGGTAGATGCCATGTGAGTCAAATCACAATCAAATTGTGACATTTGGACTATTACACTCTTAAATAGAAAGAGTAGCACCCAGACTATAAGCTTTAGCTTTTGACCTAATGGTAAACGCTCGATCTACCATCCAAACAAACCTGCATCTCATACCTTCTCTCCATACGAGACTATCAAATGTAACATCTGGCCTCTTCAACCATATTCAACCTTCCAACCATCACCTGAATTCCTTAATTTTGTCTCCACGAGTTTCCACACTAATAATTACCCCATAATTCATTTTCTTAAAGCACAAAATGATTGATTAGCTTACTGAGTTAAATGATACCTCATTCTCATATTTCATTCCAAACTTTGAGAAGAATAACATCAAGATTAACAACTTTACCATTATCTATCATCTAAAGTGTTGTAGATGGCATCAATTGTCTTATTGGCCGATGCCAGATGGGCCAAATCACAATCAAATTGTAGTGTTTGGGCTATTACGTTCTTAAATAGATAGAGTTGCACCCACACTACAAGCTTTAGCTTTTTGCCTGGTGGTAAGCCCTGGATCTACCATCCAAACAAATCTGCATCTCATACCTTCTCTTCATACGAGACTATCACATGTAACATCTAGCCTCTTCAACCATATTCAACCTTCCAACCCTCACCTGAATTCCTTAGCCTACCAGACCATGCCATTGTCAAGTTAGACCCTCCAACATGGCAACGGCCAGTCTGTCTCCTAGACCTTCCTAGACTCCTTGGCCCAACCAAACCTCAACCAGCCACCTCAAGATTGATCAAGACAGGCAAGCCAGACAGTTCTTTGAGACTTTGGCCCATCGATTACGAGTTGAGATCTTTATCACCTTTGGTTGATGGATACAATGCTCCTCTGGACAACATGTTGAAGATTGACAACATTATGATTCAACCCTTTATCAAGAGTCACATGTTTGTCATTCCTCCTACCCTGAAGACATCTAAGGACATCGAGTTTTAAGTTTACCCTGACATCATATGCCCTCATCTGCCTGCACTCAACTTTAGGAAACTTATGGAGATTGCAACTCCCTCTCCCATGAAGCCCAAATCTGCTCCCAAGGTTACTCCTAGGGACTGGAGTTATGTTTACAAAGAAAAGCATGGTTTGATAGGATATTGTATGAAGATGAAACCATTGCAGTGTGGTATGGAAATCAGGAAGGCACTCTCTAAGTGCTTCTTCGTCTTATGAATATAATAGTGAAGTCCCTCACATTCAGAGCGAAAGGACGTTTGATGACCAACTTTACTTTCTTAGGCCAGTAGAGCAATATAATAGTTTTGCTTTTGTGAATCTTTGTTTATGTTGTTTCGTTTTTCTGTCTTGCATTTACATTAGTTGAACCACTTTGTTTTATTGTGCTTACTTGATTATATCTATACACAAAACACATGAACATAATACATGTTGCTTCCTGTTGTTCTTGACGCTTTTGGTAACTTATAGCTTTTGTTATCATCAAAAAGGGGAAGATTGTTGAGACACTAATAAGACCCCACTAGATGATCTTATGTATATAAATAGTTCATCAGATTTTGACAATGACAAACACTATAAGGTATGATATATATACTAACAAAGTGGTTTTATGTGCAGATGGAAATTAAGTTAAATAGAAGTTCATATCGTCCTGAACCGATAAACGATCTACGGTTCTATTGCAGTTTCTATCCTAAGTCTTTAATTACAAATGTAATTAAGCCGTAACAATCCTTTTATTTCTAGATAAAAATACTTAAATGTCTTTTTACTAAAGATTAGTTCTGACGAACACAAACCTATGTTTTGAAATGAATTCAATTTCAACGACCATAAGATATATCCTTAAGGAAACTCTTTATTGTATGATTAATGAGATATATTCTTTAATTGTTATATATTGTGAATATTTTTTGAAATGTTTCTAAAGGCAGAGGCTGATGCATAGAGCGTTGAAATCAATCAGATTAGAAGTTTCCTTTTCGAGTGTCTAATGCAATAAAGATGAAGATCTATTTTTAAGAAGATGCTGAAACAAAGCTTGGGATCAACATTCATCTTTAAAAGCACATATCAATAGAATTATAATAAGTAGAAACTATATATATATATATATATATACTATCCTGCTACAACCATTTTAAGGGTGGCCACTTCATGCCGCTATTGAGTAGTAGTAGTTGCACGAGTGTAAGAACTTTAAACACTCCATTTTGTTCCTTAGATTCTATTAAATACTCGCATTCCACCACCAAGAATCATTATCTATTGGTCCAAAGTCTTTTGATTCACCAATATTGCTTTAGCAATTTTTCTAATTTTATTAGACATCTTTTTCAGATGAGATTACACCTTTATTATCTGTTACCTTCCTCCAATATGTTACTTAAAGGTCAAATGTTTATCACCCTTGAGCTGTCACCAAATGATTCTTGGATTAGTAACTTAGTTTTCTATTTATGGCTCTAAAAATGAACATCAAACATCAAGGCGTTATATAGCATGGTAAGAATCTTTTTTGTAATCATCTTGCAAATTCTTGTATTAGAGCACCTTGCCGAAAGAAATTAACAAATAAAATGAAAGCATAATTAAGAAAAAAATATAAAGGCTCAAACTCAGGATTCCAAGAGAATATACAATAATAGTAACTAATGATCAAGAAGTTCCAAAATGATATAGCTATACCTGTATGGCATCCACAAGGTATCCAGACAATATAGATACCCATGCTGTCAAAATAGCAAGCCAGGTTATTGCCTCCCATTGACTTAATTCAAGTTCTTCTTCCTCATCAGAATTTTCACCATTCTCTCCTTCCTACATTATAAAGTAAGAAGATTATGTGCAAATGCAATGTTGAATCATATAGAAAAATGCATTCAATAGGAAACAATTTACTGAAGTAAATTCTTTGATATTTTGAAATATATGTAATCATCTAATATTCTAATCAACATTAGAAAAAAAAAATTAAACCCCCACCCGAGGGGTGAAAAACAGAAAAGACTGTAAATTTTACTGTAAATTACTACTATTACAGAAAATTTTACATTATATTTTACTGTAAATATTATCTTTTGATAGCATTAACTCTTTTTGAATGATTTTAAACATTAATAACACTTTTCCCATGTTAAGTATTTTATTAGTTAATTTCCTTTTCAAACCATTATTGCCTTGTCAAACTAATTTTTTGCAAAACCTTCATATCCTCGTCGTATACAAGGAAACTTACATAATGTGACTTAAACATATAAATATGTCTTGCATGTGGATTTTTCACACAATTTTTTTCAACACAGAATTTCAGAAAACTTTGCTAAGATTTTGGAGTAAAATTTGTTAAAAAAATCATAACATTTGTTTTTCTTATTCTCATACAAATTTTGTTTTGCATAAAATATTTAATACTTCTGACAATTTTCATAAGAAAATGATACAAAGAAGTTCTCTAATGTTTTTATCCAGTAGCAAACAAAGAAATAGAAGTCATAAAAAACAAAAATTGGAAAGTATTAATAATAATAATAAATTAAAAGATATTTTAATAACATAAAAAGAAATTGATAAGAAAATTGTTAATATTTGAATAGTATAATGAAATGCTTAAAATCACCCATAAGGTATGATATTATCATAACAGTTTCATTTAATTTCAACATTATAAAATTTATTATTTGACCCTTCCAATAATTTTAGACTTTATTATACAAGCTCTGCCACTGCATCGTGCAAGTTGCAAAGGAAGTTCGGTCACACCAATTAGATTTAACGAGTCTGCTTTGATGAAACAAAAATAATGGTTGTGGCTGTGTTTCCCATTTTCTTCGGGAGTCTACCAAAATTTGACTGAGGAGCTAAACTTCACACCATGGCAATGTAGTCATCTCTCCCAGTTCTTCATTTTTTAAAGTATTTTCCACACTTTTAGTAAAATGCTTAATTAAATAAAATATTTGGGTCTAGCAATTGAAACAAAACAATTTTCTTTCTTCACGTGTATATATCTTTCGTCCACTAAACTCAAACTCGTATGTATGTTGAAGGTTTTAAGACTTTAACCTGTATAATAAGGGTCTACCGGTAAATGTGTAATACTAGTTAACACAGGTAAATTACAATGACTGGATGATTAAGTAAACGACCATAGTTGTGACAATTAACAGGTGCCAAATACTTATTTATTTCCTTAAATAGTTGAAAACTCAAAATATCTAATCGCCACTACGCAGCGTATTCTCATAAGAAAGACAACGATAAAAAAACATAGACGGGTTTCACCCCAACCACATCACATGGTGCATGTCATGATAATTATACATCATAAACATGAGAGAAAAAGCAAAAAAGTTTTCAAAAATGGGGCAAAAGAACTAACCTCGTTAACTGGACTATAAACATTTTGCTGACTTCTAAGTTGAAAGAAAAGGTAGCCTGCATATGCCACCAGCATTATGCAGCTGCTAAATCTTGATAGAGACAACACTGACTTCCCTTGATGAACTTCTGAGTGAGTAAAGTAAAGCACAGCAGGAAACAGGATTCCCATTACAGCCATTAAGAGTAACCCAGAATTGACAACGGCAGCCGCCTGTTGCAAAGGCAAACTAAAATGTGAAGTCCGTGACGGCAGGAGGAGACAAAACACGAAGAAAAAATTACGTGCACTAATTTTCACTAAGGTCATGAAACGTACCTTATCAAAAACCTGTACTTTTTTGTAGTGGGCAATGCCACCAGTAAAGAAAGCACAGCCAAGAACTAGAAGCATATTCGACAGGATAGAACCAAGTAAAGATTGCTGAACAACCCTTATCATATTGCTTTTCAATGCGTAAATTGATATAATCATTTCAGTTGCATTGCCAAATGTGGCATTAAGCAGACCCCCAACTGCGCATACCAAAAGAAGTCAGTTCAATTGACACGTATTCATTCCATCTACTTCGATACAAGGCCTATACAGAAAAGGGAATAAATACGACAAAGGATGGTGTTACGTTAACGGCACGCGTTACTCGTTCTCAACAAATACCATTTTATGTCATCAATGAATGGTAAAGCATGATGCGTTATTGAACATAGTGAAAAGATGATGTAAGTAGCTAGGTCCTGTTGTATTTATGACTAAAATGCAACCTTAGCTTATAGATAATATATACAACACTAGTTACTTTTATAGAAGTTTACCTGTTGGTCCCGTGAAGAAGGCAAGCTGCCTGGATCAAGGATTAGGAGAGCGTGTTAGAGATTAGATTAGATAGGAGAGAGAATAAATGGGATTAGATTAGATTAGCATAGATTTGAGTGGAGGCGTGAAACTTACTCGGTGGCATAACCGAGACGTTCGGCCAAAGGAGTAATACCCAATAAGGTGAAGAAGAAGACCCATCCATGGTGACCGGTAAGATAGTGAAGTAAAATGGCGAATGGACCAAAGGGAAGCAAGATGTTGATCTTGGCCTTAATCAAGACGAAATATATACTCCTGCTGATGCGTCTAATGTTGAAGGCGGAGGAGGTCCGGAAATCGACGACGTTGGTCTCGAAATTGAAGGGACGGACCTTGGAGGCGGAAGGGGAAGAGGCGAAGGGAGTGTGGTCATCGTCGTCGAGGTTGTCGAAGGGATCGCGGTCTATCTTCTCCTCCACCGGACCCATGAGCTAAGCAGAGGAGAGGAGAGCACAGATCCAGCAAGAGGAGCAGTGAGAAAGAGAAGAGAGAGTGGTGGAATGCTTGAATCTAGGGATGTGATGATGAGTGAAGAAGAAGGAGCAAAGGACCAAACTCAGAAATGGCAACGACGATGTGATACCACACCATTCAAATCATTTCCTGTTCGCGTTCGATGGCCGGCACCTACGCTGTGCCTGGCAAGTCAGCAGTCACACCTCCGAACCTTCTGCGAAATATCCTTTCTCTCTCTTCTCTCTCTCTCTCTCTCATCGATCTCAATGTCTTTCTTTCTCCTTCCGCCTCCACGTGTCCTCTCCTATTCATTATATCATTCATTCATTCCTTAATTACATATCAAAACCACGTTCTAATACACTTCTTAACTAATCAGATTTACTAAACCTATTTCTTTATGTCACCGCTTTAGATCCAAAATAAATCATATTTTATAAGCTCATCACTCTATATATTATACATAACTTTTTTATTTTTCTAAAGTTTCAAATTTAAATAATAATTTAATATTTTACTGTCTACTCTCGATAAAGTTAGTTCATTAAAATTTCTTATGGCATGGTGGAAGTTTAAACAGGATTTAATTTTCAAAAACTCAGTTTCGTGAAGATATAAGTTTATTGACTTTCCTTACAAGCTTTTTTTTTTTTTCTTCGTGGACCATCTTTGTTTAAGATATAATAAGACAGTAGGTAGGATAATTCTCTCGAGAATTTAAACTTTCTGATGTATAATGTTATGAAAAAATGGTCACCTATACTTAACTCTGTAAAAATATTAAATCAAATGAGACATGTTTCTTTAAAGTAAAGTCTGACATTTGAACCTTGTCGATAAAAGTCAATATTACCATATTGTGTTCTTGAGTGAGACCGCAAATTAGACAATAAAAGATAATATTCATAATTCTGTATTTTTTATCTAATTCTTTTAAGAACACTTTTTTATATTGGCTTTTATTTCGGAAAGTTATAGAATTTTAAAGAAACATATTCCGAAACTAATCATGGGAGCAGTGATAGATGGGCCAAATTTTTGGATGGAACTAAAATAAGTTAAATGATATACTCGAAATTGTTGAGATTGTCTTGTCATATATATAAGCTTATAGATAGACACGCGGCACGTGCTTGAAGATTCCCCAAAGTGATAATTTGATTCGTGGGTGTGAGTAATTTCAAGATTTTGAATTTTTCATATAATATGTTAATCATATTTATATTATAATAACTAGCAAAAACATGTGTATTTACATTTTTTATTATATTAAATATAATTTATTACTTTTATAAGCACTAAATTAAAAAATTTAAAAAAATTAAATTTAATATATATATATACATATATTTTTATTATCTAGAAAATATTTATTTATTTTAAAATAAAGAGAAATGGCTCAATTGTTTATTTTATTAAATAAATAAAATATATTTTTTATTTATTTTAGCATAAATAATCTACACACTGTTATCATTGAAATAAAAATATATTATTAAATTGTAAAAGGACTTTTATTAAAGGTGATTATACAAATAAATAACTTTTCTAAGTAAGTAAATATTTTTATTGTGTATAAGGTTCTTTTATATTGAATATTTATTTAAATTTAAAATTATTTATTTATTGAGTAAAATTGTAAAAAATTGTATATAAAAAGAATATTCTTTTTATATGTTGTTATACATTATCGATTGTAGTTATAAAATCCAGCGTCGTTATTGTAGGAACATGTGATATTTAGTTAGATTGAATTTTATTTTTATTCTTGTAACTACTGAAGAAAGAATATCCTTGTATCGATTGAAATTGCAACGGCAGCGCACAGCCGAAATAATTAACTGTTAAAGATTGTTGAAGTTTTATATGTTTTCTTTAATTAGATATTTTTCCTTTCTTCTGGATTTGGTTTTGTAGAAAAAAGAAATCGTTTTATCTAATGCATACTATTCCACTTTTTAAGAAACCTTCACCTCCAATGTTCAAAGCAAGATTATTCAACAGAGAGAAATCGTCATGGACTCTTGAAAGGAATGATAATGCTAGGAAGCCCACATGAATAAAACGAGTTACTTGATTGGTACTTTAGCATATATAAGTTCTCTCACGTAAAGGACTAATATTTTCGGTTGGAACACGAAGCTAACAACTACATTACTGTAAATCATATAAACAAAAAACATAAAACTTTACCTACCGTCACAGCAGTACCTAATTCAATCAATTATGATATAATAAAATATTTTTTATAATTAATGATATTTTTACTATAATTATTTATATAAAAAATATTTGATTATTGATTATTATAATTCTTATTTATTAAAAAGAACTCAATTCCAAAAATATATATAGATATTGACAAACCACAGAAAATACACACATAAAATTTCATATCTATGGTCTACAAGTAGATTTGAATTCGATGCTTAGTAGAAAAAAAAAGACATAGTTTGATCAAAGGTTTAGGGTTTAATTACATTCCACTTCAGGAAATTCTAGGTCAATTCCATAAAGAACAAAAAATAATAAAAAAAATATTTCTCACTTATGATCATGTGCGATAAGGCATACACTTGTACGACCTCAAATATATCAATAATTAAATTATGACCCTACAAGTATAATCATCTTATTTTAGAAAATAAAAATATAAAGCAAACAATAATATTATTTTGTATATTATAAATAAAGTTTAATTTACCATAAAATTATGAATAGGACGGTGACAAACATTATAGCCGTTACTTCTGATTTTTATTTTATTTTCCAATTTCTCACGAAAACTTCAACTCGCATATGCATTATTATGCTAAAATGTTGTGATTACATCACAAAATAGTTACAATGATTGATTGCCTTTGGTCCCGCTAGGTGCCAATGTAAGGCCCACGGATGGAAACCGGTGGGCCATATGAATATCTCCATTCTCCACAACATAAGCATCTATCAACCTCAACCCCGTTTTCCAGAGTACAAAATTTGCAAGACCAAACTTTGAACTTGGAAACATCTTTCTGCATCTCTGTTCCACAGGCTTCGCATACCAATGCTAATGGCTGCAATACACCAAACCATCAGAAGTAATTTGTATTCAATGCATGCAAGAGCAGTTTTCCAATCAAATACAGAATTGTCAAATAATAATATTCTTATTAATAAGACAAAAGACCTCAGCAGACACAGATTTTGGTCCCTTTGCAGTGAGTTAACATAACCAACAAACACTAGATCAATGTGTTTTTGGGACGGTTGGGGATGCTACAAAGCATGGAAACTCCTCTATAACGCTCACGCATTTTTTCAGATAATCTCAACTTAATATGCTTTTCAAAGTTGGTCTAAGTACAATTTCTCCTACAAGTGTACAGGTTTAAACATTATTGACCCGATTCTTATATTATAGAAATCAAGTGATGGCACATTATTATACAATCTAGCAATGTCATTATTATACAAGCATAACAAATCGTACCTTATTTAACAAAGTGCAAGTGTTGCACTGCCATCTTGCTCCCTCAAATGTTTCCTTGGCTGTTGCAGATTGAATACCTGAAGTTCGAATAGATCTTGCAGAGGGTCCACTAGAACTTGCATTGTCCCTTATATAAGGCTCACTCCCTTGAGACTTTGACCCACACCACATGTCATCGTGCAGTCTCCTTTCAGCAGCCATGGCAGCAGCTTGTATTGGACTCAGAGAAGACTTAATATTTTTATCACCACCTAAATACTGAGGTCCAGAAGGCAGCAAAGCTCTATGACGTGCTCTGCTTTCAGCAGCTGCCAATGTAGTCTGGCGAAGTGATGACACATGTGGTTGCTGGGAGGACCCACCCAGACGTCTCCCATAAAGGTCAAATCCTTTCCCAGTGCCACTAATCCCTTTGACCATCAGTTCCTCACATTCCTACAGTAGAATAGGGTTTGAACTAAAAATACCAATTGTCTATGACCAGTGCCAATAAGGATGTGCGTAGATATACAAAGATAGCAAGTCAACAGAAACAATATCCTAATTCATAAACTATAATCAGCACATCATGTGAAAATAAGGATTCCACCTTTTATTTAGACAGTGTATCTGACGAGTCTTCATTTTAAATTTCATCAATACATGAAATATTCAATTATTTACCAGGATAACTTTGAAGCATAAGTTTATGCTAGATTTTAGGACTCGGGGTAACAATAGTCTCACAGTTCCCAAATTCTTTTGCTGCATGTGTATGTAGCTGTGCCTCCACTGAGACACTAATTCTAGCATCTACTAAACCACACATGCATTACGAATATAGTGTACTACACAAGGTGAATGTATACCATTACAAAGCACATGTGAAACAGTAAAAGTTTAAGGAGGTAGAAGAATGCATTCACAGTTAAGTGTAGACAACACTAGCAAATATAAATTGATAGAGAGCAACACAACATTACCCTTCTGATTTCATCCAAAAGGTTATAAAACTGAGCATTATGGGGACCATGTTCATTATGGCAAAGCTCGTGCAACATGGTATCAAGAATCTGCTCATAAGGGAAGAAATCCCACTCGCAGTTAGGCCTCCGCAGTCTTATCTTTATTTCTGCACCTGGTCCTATATTTAGCCCTAAAAGCGATGGATTGGCAGGGCTGCACACTAAAGTTTTAGAAAACTAATACTAACACGAGTACATAGCATTAAAAAAATGAAATGAAGGGAAGCATATAATCAAGTACCAGAATTCAGAAAGAACATTGACTTTCCATTTTCTTTTTCGCATTATTGGTTGAACCTGCTTAGCTACCTTTTCAAGAATCTTCCTAGCTTCATCTTCTCCAATTCTTCTTAGCGGCTTGATTTCCCAGACTTTGTTAAGATCACTAAGATCCATGCTAGCATAAGAAAAAGGTTCCTAAGCTTGCCTCTGTAACAAATTTGAAGCATATTCTCGATTTACGTTATTCGAAAACACAAGAATTATCAGATTTTTGTTGGCAGACCTTGCTTGTTTTGAAAGGCACAATAAAAACCAAATCTCCCCTTTTTAATGGTATGTGTATGTATTTCAGCTCGCAGCAAATGAAGCAAAAGAAATGAAAATTAAACGGTAGGAACGAACAACATCTGGTACTGATAAAAAGGTTATGCATTCTAAGATGTATACTTAAACTAACTAATATTTGATTTAAAAAAATGTGTAAAGGAAAATCTAACTAGAGACATGGAAGCAGTTGACATGTCACATGCTAGAGAATGGTTAAAGACAAAAAAATTGCCCTCTTCATCTAATCAGCTTTCCCAGATGACTCGGGTATCAGTTTGTTTGCTCCAGAGAAAAAGAAATGAGAAATTGACTTAAAAACTAACTGAATCAGGCAGCACGGAAAAATTCACAATTGAATCCACTAACAAGATCATAATTGATAATTGAAAGCATTCCTATTTCATACAAATTAGAAAGTAGGTGTGAAAGAGAAGAATTCCCAAAATCTGACCTTAATAACGGGTTACTTCGTATTTGGCAACAATAAAAACGAAGAATATAAGCGTGGAGGTTGATTCATGGAAACTAAGGTCTAAATTCTTACACTCTTTTGGTCTTTATTCATCTTGCGCTATGCGGGATTGAGGGGCGTGGAAAGAACGAAAACGCAATATGATTCGTCAATGCTGATTCCAAGGAAAAATATCTTACCTTTTTTAAATTTATTTTATAAAATCCAATACATAATTGATTAAAATTTCAATTTTAAAAAATTAGAATCCCACCAACCCAAACTATACTCACTTTGGCTTTGGCTTTGTCACAGAGAGGTTATTCCGTTCCGATTTTAACAAGTTTGGCTAAAGGTCATCACCTCGTGGCTCTTCATAATTATCATTTCTCTGGAAACCTCATATTATCAAATATAAGAAAATACCTTGATTTTATATTCATTTTTAATATACGCTGTAATTTTCCGAGATGTTTTGACCAAGTTAAAGGTTTGTTAAAGGTAATGTCACCTTCAAAAGATTCTTCTACTGGTCACTAGAACACGAAGATGTATTTATATTTAAAATATTAATAAGTGAATAAATATAAGATAAAATAGGTACTCTGTATAAAATGAAACTATAAGTTTTTGTGCTTATTCAAGTAATCACTGTATATGGAATCTTGAATCTAGTAACATAAGATAGTTATTTATGACTTAGATTCTATAGATGGTTGGTAAGTGGGATAATCCTAGATATCATATCCATCTTATCCGGTTCATACCAAATTTTTACAATTTTAAGTACAATAAAATTATTTTTTAATAATATTAAATTGGTTTCAGTTTTGTTTATATTTAATCCATCAAATTTAGGTATTTTTTGTTTATATTTAGATTCTAACTAATCATTAAACAACATACCTTACAATACTTCACACAAATCTAGGAAGTATACATCAAAATCCTAAACTTAAATCTCTTTCACATATGGTCTTGAGTTCGGAAACTTAACTTAAAACTCTTCACATACATGTTTGAGTCCAGAAGCTAGTAGACGAAATAAACAAATATATCTCAATTCATCATAGAACAAGTAATTATCGAGAACATTTTAGTAAAAAAAAAAAGTTAAAATTACTTCAAAAAACTCAAGACTCTCATAGGCAAGTCTATCGAATTTAGGGACTAGTTTACTATACATAATTGATATGTATTTAACTAAGATCATACACCTGCTAAAATAATATCAAAGTATTATGTCAAATACTTGAGAAAGGACAAATAAAATTAGTCTTAATTAATGTTTAATTAAATATCTTAAAAAATTCACTTAAAGAATTGCGACAATTCAAATAAATCCTAAATAATGTTTTGGCTCATTTATGTACATAAGGTGCTTCACTTGATAAAAGTACATTCGATACCAATATTTACTCCTTTGGATACTGAATTAAAAGAACCTATCGGAGAAATGACCACATATCGACAAAGAGACCGCAAGATTTACTATTTTTTCGATCCATATAAGAACAATAATAATATTAAATATATTTAAAGTCGATGAGGATTTAGCTTATATAAAAAATATGTTATCCATACATTACTAGCTGGCTAGCCAAAATGAAAAAAGAATATTATCATGGTTATTATTATATGAGTACGTGAATGTGAATACCATTCCACTTACCTGTGGCAAACACATCAGAGACCACTCCCGTTCTTCTCTTCTCTCTCTCATTCAGAGGTCAAAAGTTCAAACTCCAACATTCCAACACGTCAATGTGAAAGCTCGAATGCAACAGAGAGACCATTTATTTGTTTCTGACAACAATAAATGACCCTTGCTTTTGTCCTCCCACATTCAACCATTACTTCATTTCCCACTGCAGCGACGGTGCTTCACCAAGGTTAGGCCTTTATGCTTCTCTACCTCCAAACCAATGCATTCCACCATCTTCACCAGGTGGCTTCTTCTCTTCTCTTGCTTCCTTTATGCTGTCTCTGCACTCACCTCCGATGGGCTCACCCTGTTGTCACTCATGCGCCGTTGGACTTCCCTGCCACCTTCCATAAAGACCACCTGGCTTCCCTCTCACTCCACTCCATGTTCCTCTTGGGTAGGAGTTCAATGTGACCATGCCCACCATGTCCTCTACCTTAACCTCACAGGTTATCACATTTCTGGTCAATTGGGTCCTGAAATTGGAAATCTTTCTCGCCTACACTACTTAGACCTTACAGATAACAACCTTAATGGCCCAATACCTCACTCACTCAAAAACTTGCACAGCCTCCGGTTTCTCAGCCTTGCTCACAATCAGCTATCTGGTGAAATTCCACATTCCTTGACTCAAATCCCTAGACTGCATTTGGTTGATCTATCATTTAACATTTTAAACGGGTCCATCCCCACAAGTATTGGGAACATGTCTGAGCTCCTGCAGTTGTATCTTCAGAGTAACCAGCTGTCTGGGACAATTCCTTCATCCATTGGGAATTGCAGTAACTTACAAGAATTGTTTTTGGATAGGAATCAGTTGGAGGGTATCCTGCCTCAGACTCTAAATAATCTCAAGCATCTAGCTTATTTTGATGTCGCCAGCAATAGACTCACGGGTACAATTTCTTTGGATTCCAGTAGATGTAAAAATTTAGTAGTTTTGGATCTCTCATTCAATGACTTTAGTGGGGGCCTTCCCTCAAGCCTGGGGAACTGTAGTAGTTTATCGGAACTTGTTGCCGTGAACTGCAATTTGGTTGGGAATATTCCGCCCACCATTGGCCTACTGACCGAGCTTTCTATTCTATACCTTCCACAAAACCATTTATCTGGAAAAATACCTCCAGAAGTTGGCAACTGCAAGTCTCTGACAGAGTTACAACTGTATTCCAATCGACTTGAGGGACACATTCCAAGTGAATTGGGAAAACTAAGAAAACTGGTGGATTTGGAACTCTTTTCAAATCAATTGACTGGTGAAATTCCACTCAGCATCTGGAAGATTAAAGGTCTTCAGTATCTGCATCTGTATAATAACAGTCTTTCTGGAGAATTGCCATTGGAGATTGCAGAGCTCAGGCAGCTGAAAAACATCTCGTTGTTTAACAACCAGTTTTCTGGTGTCATACCTCAAAGCTTGGGAATTAACAGCAGCTTAGTTCTATTGGACTTCACAAGTAATAAATTCACTGGCAACATCCCACCAAATCTGTGTTTTGGAAAGAAGTTAAACATCCTGAATTTGGGCATCAATCAGCTTCAAGGTAGCATACCTCCTGATGTTGGGAGCTGTACAACCCTTACAAGATTAATCCTCAAACAGAATAATTTTACCGGGCCTCTTCCTCATTTTAAGAGCAGCCAAAATCTTGTTTATATGGATGTTGGCAACAACAAAATTCATGGAGCAATTCCATCAAGTTTGGGAAACTGCAGAGGTATAACTGACTTAATTTTGTCCATGAACAAATTTACAGGGCCCATACCCTCAGAGCTAGGGAACCTAGTGAATCTTCGGACTTTGAATCTCGCTCACAACAACCTAGAAGGTCCTTTGCCCTCTCAGCTATCAAAGTGCACCAAAATGGACAGCTTTGATGCCGGGTTCAATTTCCTAAATGGTTCATTGCCATCAAGTCTGCAGAGCTGGACAAGGCTAACCACATTAATTTTGAGCGAGAATCACTTTAGTGGGGGCCTCCCATCTTTTCTGTCGGAGTTTAAAATGATTTCTGAGCTACAACTTGGTGGCAATCTGTTTGGAGGCAAAATTCCCAAATCGATTGGAGCAATGCAGGAAATGATCTATGGTTTGAATCTAAGTTCAAATTTGTTGACAGGTGAAATTCCTGTAGAGATTAGGAACCTGAAAATGTTGCGAACACTGGATCTGTCTGAGAACAATTTGACAGGAAGCATAGAAGTTCTTGGTGATCTCATCTCCTTAGTGGAACTCAATATTTCATACAATTCTTTTCGTGGTCTTGTACCAAAGACGCTGATGAAGTTGCTTAATTCTCCCTCGTCATCATTCCAGGGCAATCCTGGCCTATGCATCAGATGTTCAGTGTCAGATGGCTTGGCTTGCCCCGAAAGAAGCTCTATAAAATCATGCGATGACAAATCTACTGAACAGAAAGGCTTGAGTAAAGTTCAAATTGTGATGATAGCTCTTGGATGCGCCATATTTGTTATTTTGTTGTTGCCGGGACTAGTTTGTATTGTTGTTTATAGCAGAACAGTCAAGCAGGAAAACTTTATCTCTTCTGAACAGGGTTCTTCATCCCTTCTTAACAAAGTCATGGAGGCTACAGAGAACCTAAATGATCGGTATATTATTGGTAGAGGAGCCCATGGAATTGTTTACAAAGCTCTGATAGGTCCAGACAAAGCTTTTGCTGTGAAAAAGATAGGATTTGCTGCGAGCAAAGGTAAGAACTTGAGCATGGTCAGAGAAATTAATACCCTCGGGAAAATTAGGCATAGAAATCTGGTGAAATTGGAAGACTTTTGGTTGAGAAAAGAGTGTGGTCTAATTTTGTACAGCTACATGGCAAATGGAAGTCTCCATGACGTTTTGCATGAAAGGACACCAGCACCAACGTTAGAGTGGAATGTCCGGTATAAGATAGCAGTTGGAATTGCTCATGGATTGGCTTATCTCCACTATGACTGTGACCCTCCCATAGTGCACCGAGACATCAAGCCCAGCAATATACTTCTAGACTCTGATATGGAGCCTCACATTGCTGACTTTGGAATTGCCAAACTTCTGGAACACTCTTCTCCTGCTTCAAATACTTCCGTTTTTGTGCCGGGTACAATTGGTTATATTGCTCCAGGTAAATTATTATTGATTGGATATTTGTTTCCTTTACAAATCAGATTTAACAAATGTTGTTATGGATTAAGTAACAAGTTTACATTGGCTTGTTTGTGACATGGACAGAGAATGCTTATACAACAACAAATAGTAGGGAGTCTGATGTGTACAGTTACGGGGTTGTTCTGCTTGAGCTGATAACCAGAAAGAAGGCAGCCGCAGATCCTTCGTACTTGGAGGGTGGTGTTGTGGTGGATTGGGTTAGGTCTGTGTGGAATGAAACAGGAGAAATTCGTCAAATTGTTGATTCTTTCCTTTCAGCGGAATGTGTAGATACCCATATAATGGAAAACGTTACCAAAGTGCTTATGGTTGCTTTGAGATGTACTGAGAAGGATCCACACAAGAGACCCAAAATGAGAGATGTTATTAATCAGTTATCAGATGCTAATCCACGGACAACAACCACAAAGGCCTAGTTATCGTATCATGCTATAGGTTTTGCAGCATGCATTTTGCTCCTTGTCTCACCACCAATCCAATGCAAAATTAGCTAATATTTAATAGTAACAACAATAGTAGCAGTGTTGTACTTGTTTTAATTATATTTGAATCTTTGCTGCTAAATAGGTTATGATGTTTGTACCTTAAATTTGGTTCATTTGGGTTGTTGAATGAATCAAAGTAATGTACTTTACGCCATCCACGAGATCCGAGAGCCTTGCACAAAGTATTAGCAGCAATAATAATAGTAATTAATACAATTACTGCTATGCTAATCATCATTTGATCTGACTGCTTACCCTCCTCCACCCTCCATTATCTTCTTCACTGATAATCATTAGACAAAATTTAGACTTCTTTTGATACTACCATCTGTTAATTAAAATTATAATGTTATTTCAATAATTTTGATTGCTATTTTTATTACGAAAATTATAAAAATAAAACTTGTTTTTAGTAAAAAGCAACACTAAAAATACCAAAAAATAAATAAATAGACAGATCTAGATTTTGATCTTTTAAATTAATGTATTATCACATTCCAGCCGCGGTTCAGGGCATAGTCAAATCCTTCCCTCTGTCTGTAGGTTAACATGATTACTTTATTTTCCTTTTCTATTTTTTGTTTTTAATAATAAATAAATGTATTTATCATATTATATGATTTTTTTTAATTTACAAAAAATCATGTGAGAATTTTTATTATTATTAAATAATAATAAAATTACGCATTTTAATTTGTAAAAAAGTTATTTTTTTATTATTAAATAATATTAAAATTACGCATATTATATTTTTTTTTATTATAATTATATCCTGTTCTCTAAAATTTTAAGAGGTATGTATCTTATTTTTATGTAGTCTTTTACTTATAGACAATATGACAAATTACCTCTTTCTTCCCATGTTTATTATATGTTTATTTGTTTCTTTTCTTCACACTGTGATTGTGTATATTGAAAATATTGAATAAGTTTTCTTTGTCAATATCCAAATTTAATTTCAGAAACAGATATACAATTGAATACAAAACATGCTCTATAATTTTTACCATTTTAGAAAAATCGAGTCCACTGTGTCCATTACGAGGCAATACCTAAATCTTTTAAAAAGAAAGAAATATTATTAATTAAAAGAATCAAAATCCTGGTGGAAGTAATTGCCTACACAACATTTTAACACAAATCTGTCACAATAAACAGCAATTAAGCATTATATTAGGACATGTCATCTAACCCCATCTCTTCACTGTTATTTCACCTTCACTCCAAATCATTACATTTATGAGGTTATAAGTATATACTTATTTTTGTATTGATACTCAATGATAAAATTATATGTTCAATTATAATGTCACATCTAGATTGAAAATTGAACTTCACACTTTAATTAAGGGATGCAGTGTACTTTTCTCAACAATTTTTATCATTTGATATCACATTTTATTCCTCTGCCCATTCAAAAAGTCTGTTTTTTCATTTTTTTATATATATAAAGAACCCAAGTTGTGATGATAAAAGGCAAATTGATTCTTTTCTTCCATAATGTATATCTATATTTGTAAAAGAAAAAGGCAACATGGTCTAAATCACTAATCAATTGAATGATTATGTGTTTGTTTCACTACTGTGTTGTTTGTAGGTTGCACTCATTCTCAATAACTCACTGCACATTGTTTACACCAAAAACAGTGCTCTTTATGATTTGCAGCAAACTCACTTTCTTACCTACCAATATGAAAATAACAAATACCAAATGCCTCTTCAGTAATCTGTGTACTAATGCTAACATCACATTTCAAAAAGGTTAAGACTTTAGAATGAACAAGTTGAGATGTCTTTGTAGATAGCTCAGAGTTTGAACTGAACAAGTTGTAATGTCCAATATCTTTGTACTAAGACATCTGACCACACCACATACACAGATAAATAATTATGCCATATTTAAATTGTTTACATGCATATATTTAGATTAAACTTATATATTTTTAGTTTTTTCCAATTAGATAGGTGTTTTTTTTTTTAAATCTACCATGATATGTAATAAAAGAGAATTAATCTACAAATAAATATGCAGTTCCAACCACCAATTTTAATGTAAATATAACTTACAACATCTAGTATATAATTTTTCCATATGTTAGTTAAAATATTTTCTATTATTATGAATATCCCTCGTCTCCTGTAAAAATTGATCTATATCTAAAGTTATATTTTTTTAAAATACATTTGTAAATAATTATCAATTCCATAACTATTTATACGTGTAAATGAAGTATAGGTATCAACCTAAATCTTTATAAAATTAAAATATAATAAATAAATATATTGTGTATGGAGGAAGAAGTTTAAAATAAAAGCATTTATGTATAAAATAACTGAGATTTACTTTTTGAAATTATATGCAATAATGTCTACATTTAATTAATTAGTTGATATTCATATATTTTAACAATACAGTGGAAGGCAGAATTAAAGGGTCAACAAAAGTTGTGCAGTGGTTGAAAAAAATAAGAAAAACATATTTGACCGAAAAAGAGAGTGGAGAGAGGAAAACTAAGGATGTTGGAGAAGATTTGATGTTTGCAGCGGAAGTGTCGGTGGTGTAAAAAGTAGAAGGCTTTGTTAATAAATATTAATTAGAAAGAGGAAGTTTGGTATAAGGCATTAGCATATTTGTATTTGTTCAGTGAATTTTCTTATCTTCCATGCTCTCAACCTTCCAACTTCATCTCTTTTGAGAGGGTTTATAGAAAAGGTGAGGGATTGAAGCAGAAGAGAGAAGAAAGAAGAGATGGGAGTGGATTTGAGACAAGTGGTGGCGGCTGTACTCACCCTTACAATGTTTGTCATGCTTGGAAATATGATCAAAAGAGACCATTTTGATTCACTTCAAGTAACCCCTTTTTCTCTCCATATTTTTCTTTCCCTTCCCCATTACTTGTTCATTTCCATTTCCATTTTCACACTTCACACACACCACAACATCCACACAACCCTTCTATTTTTTTGTCTCATATCTTATTTAGAGATCCCTTGTTTACACTCACAAACTTGAGCCTGGAGAGAAGTCCTTAATTGTTTTATAGATCATTTTCAATTAAATACTCACAGGAACGCTTTATATTTCAACCATTTCTTCTTCACTGCTCATCCATTCTCTTCAATTTCACCACGGAAACGTGTGTTGTACAATGATTGTCAAACTATTGTTAACTATTTAGCCCACATTTCAGTATCTGAATTTCCAGTTGGCTACGAGTGTCAATTCCTATTGTCAGACAATTAGTCTTCTCTAATGATAGAATTTTGGAAGAAAGTATGAACTCTGGCCAAATAGGTTAATTAGCTAAGTAAACAAATCCCAGACTCTCTGACTCTATTTCACTCTTCTCCCATCTACTCTATCTCTCTACCTTTTCTCATACGGTTCCGTGTATTTTCTAGAGCTGGCTTATTTCCACTTTTACTCTTCTCATTTTCAAAGACACTGATTTCTTATTTTTTTTTTTACTTTTTTACTTTACAAGGAAAAGCTACCGGGAGTATCGGAGGATTCCAACTTTGAGAGTGCTAAGTTTGATGCTACTCATGTGAGAAAGAATATAGGACTCTGGAAGGGAGACGTGGATGACCTAAAACCGTGTTGGGTTAAGCCATCTGCTGGTAAGTTTTTTGTTTTAAGACTCACAACAGTGTTGAACAACTTAAATCATACAAATGCTACCAAATAGTAAATATTAGACACTTGTGTTGTCATGGGTGGCAGATGATGTGGAGCAGACTGAAGGATTTGTTACTTTTGCATTAACCAATGGCCCGGAATACCATATTTCTCAGGTAACTTATTCAATCATTATGCTTAACTTATTGAGAAGTTGCTTATGTATATACAAGTACTTGCAGCAGTTATGCAAACGTCAAAAATACGTTCCCTTTCATAATGCCCATCCCCCTCCTACAAAAATAAATGGTGTTATTATTCGTCAGTGCTAACATTTATATTCGTCAGTGCTTTATTTGTTGCCCATAGCTTTAGATGTACTCAAACGATCAATAGAAAAATGTACCCAGATCCTGATAGATATGCCTCATTTCCTTATTCTCTAACATTCTAGTGATGGTTATCAGATAGCAGATGCAGTGATTGTTGCCAGAAGTCTGGGGGCAACGCTTGTGATACCTGACATCAGAGGAAGCCAACCTGGTGACAGGAGGTTAGTGCTGAATTTTATTCTATAAAAGACTATATACTTGGCCGAGGTGTCTATGGATGAGAGCATTGATTTTAATCCCGTGTCCATATTTTAACCTCTGCTTTGCTTAGTCTATATAGGATTCTCTCCTCCGGTAATTTTACAATAGTGGTTTGAAATGAGTTTGCGATGTTGCATGGTGTGTTTGATGTTGATCGTCATTTTTTGTTATCATATCAACCAATATGTGTAAGCTGTTCATTTAAATAATACGCTGATAATGAATTAGGTTATTTCTGAACTGCCAACTAAATTTTATTTTCCTGCCTTTTTGTTTCTAAACAATTGGAGTCTTGTTAGGATTCCGAGTGTGAGTTTGGTCTCTCGTTGAGTAGGATTAAGTCTAAAGAATGGTATATAAAGAAGAAGATTCACATACTCATTGTCTTGAGATTTTGGATTAGAAATGGTGTCTTGACTTTTCTTGTATGGGATGCTCATGACTCATTGGTGCGGAATTTTCCCATTGTTTTCTCTCTAGAAAACCCAACAGGTCTAAATTTTATCAGAAACCAATCTTGTTCTTTCTCTTAAAAACTTGGGCTTTTGGATCATTGGTCCTTGAAATAAGTAATGCTAGTTTATTTTAATTAATCATTCTCCAGACATCTTGCATTAATGATTTTTTTTGCTATTACGAAACATTGTAAAAGTGATGGAAGTAATTATCACGATGAAGAGTGTAGGTAGATTGTATCTGTTTGTGATATATATATATATATATATATATATATCAACCACATGATTGAAAAGCATGGTGAGAAAACTTCTCATATAATCTGTACTGTTATAAGGTTTACTTGCTAATACTTGTGACTCATTTTGATGACCCCCATCCTCACCCTTATTTAAAACATACTAATACGCTGTGGTTGTAGACTAAAAGTAAAATAGAAAATGGTTTAGTGCACTCCATTAAACAAGGGCCAATCTGAGCATACTTAATTGTAGATGTAGTTGATGAACAACTCTTGAGCTCAATTCTCAATTCAGTCTGATTTACTTTTGAGTGTAATGGTGTAGATGTTCCTAACTAATATAATTGAAATGTCAGGAATTTTGAGGACATTTATGATGTTGATGTGTTCATGAAAAGCATGCAAGGGGTGGTCAGAGTGGTAAAGGATCTTCCTGCTCGTATATCAACACGAAATATTGCTGCTGTGAAAGTCCCTAATCGGGTTACAGAAGATTACATAGCTGAACATGTGGAGCCAATATACAGAACAAAGGGAAGTGTAAGACTTGCAACTTACTTCCCTTCAATAAACATGAGAAAGGCCGGGAAAAAAGGCGACACTGATTCTGTTGCGTGCTTAGCAATGTTCGGAAGTTTAGAGTTGCAGCCAGAAATGCATGAAGTGGTTGACTCAATTGTTGAAAGACTAAGAACTTTAAGCCGAAATTCAGACGGGCAATTCATAGCTGTGGACTTAAGGGTTGAGATGTTGGATAAGAAGGGCTGCCAAAATAGTGATAACGATGGGGAGAAAAGCTGCTACAATGCACAAGAGATTGCAGTATTTTTGAGGCAGATTGGTTTTGACAAGGATACCACAGTTTATGTGACTGAATCTAGGTGGGATAGCAGCCTTGATTCTCTCAAGGATTTGTTCCCTAAGACGTATACAAAGGTGAGATAAGTTGTTTCCGTCTCTTATCATTCAAATTAGAATCATTGTTTTGTTTGTACTTGGAAGTATATATGAACTCCTTGTTGGTTGTTGGTTGGTGCAGGAAGCCATTATGCCAGCGGATAAGAAGAGAAAGTTCCTAGATTCTGAATTAGAGAAAGTGATTGACTTTTATGTTAGTGCAGAGAGTGACGTGTTCGTACCAGCAATTTCAGGTCTGTTCTACGCGAATGTAGTTGGAAAGAGAATAGGTTCTGGAAAAACACGCATACTGGTTCCAGCCTCATCTGCTTCAGCCTCCAATTTTCTCTCTCCTTATGTCTCCAACAAAAACCACTTTGCTTATTCTTGTTACTGTTAGCAACAACCTGCGCATTTATCTGTTATGCTCCGAGACAGTCACGGTTCCCTAAAACTACTCGCCTGTTATGGCTTTTTGCGTTCACCAAAAGGGTTGAACTATTCTATTCAAGTCAGGGTCAAATGTGTACAGAGCGTTTTCTGTTCATCACAGTTTGTTTGTAAAATTCCGGTTGCCTCATTTTTATTCATCATAATTAGTGGTGGTGGTGAAACTAAAGATAATGTATTTGTTTGATATCTCCATGATACAGTGGCATCGCATGTATTGGATTTTTGTGTGATAAAAGGTATATCACCTATTCTTGGGAGTAGGATAATTTTTATGCAAATTTCCATTTCAGATCAGCTTGCATATTAGCTAATCATTTATTAAAACATTTTGATTTGATTGTTAGTGAGATGATGAGGGACAATTTTAGATCTGGAGAGAAAGAAAAGGTGGAAGTGAACATGATTCGCTTGTCTGACTATGATGGATGAAGTGTAGGAATATGATGCATGTAATGTGCAGTATAGTATTGCAGAAGCAAATAGGGCTAATGCCCATTCTGCTGGACGCCCCCGAGTTCCCAATCACCATTCAATTCATCACTCCACTAAGGATGACTTTTTAAAATATATATATATATATATATTTTTAAATTTTAAATCTTTAGCTAACATTAAGGATGATGGCATATTAATAATCTTCTATACATTAAATTAGGATTTCATATTTTAAGGCAATGCTTTATTAATTAATTTATTACAAATATTATTTTAAAATTTTCAAAATGGTTTGAGATCCTCATGTGTTTCTTTGAAAGGACTATTAGTTGAAGTCATATTTATGTAGATAATATCGAAGCCTAAAAAATGTACATATTATTGTTTGATTCGACAAGTTGATCACATAATAAATTTGATTTGACAAGTTCCTTTAAGATATATTTGAGAAGAAAAAGATTATTAGATGTATATTGTGTTGAATAAAGGGTATATTCCACATTGCAGATGAAGAAGTAATTGGTATTGTTAGATTTGAGTTATGAAGTGCACGTGATCCTATAGTTTTGCATGGGACTTGGACTTCTTCAATCTGCTGAGGGATTTGGTGAAATATCGGGACAGTGGTGTTTTGGGAACTGGAATGAATTTTCCAACAATGGCAAGAGGCCAGCTGGCAGTTAAATGAATGAGTTAGTTAGCGAGCGAAGTCATAATTGCATATGAAATAAAGGTAGAACGTTAACTAACCTTAGAAACCCAATAGTAAGAGAGGCAAGCCACAACTTCCAGTCAAGCCTCACAGTGGTTGTGAATTTTCCAAGGAACTCGATGATTATTATCTGACAATTATTAACGTAAGTAGTCTCAGAAATATTGTAGCACATCATTTGACAAGAGGGATGGATGGATGCCTATATACTATTCATTCACCTGAAGCACAAAGGTCATTCCAACAATTCCCATGAAAAGACGGTTCTTGGTCACTCCCCGGAACACATTCATCTCTTCTGGTTTTCGAGCATTGAACTCGTTGAATATCTGTAAGTTGAAGCATTATAAAACTACTCTTCGATAAGAATTCAATTAATTAATCTAACGTTATTGCAATGGGGGAATAAAGAGGGGTTTCAATCCATCAATCACCGACAAGCCTTAAACCCCAGACAAGAAAACAATTACGTACTTGGCTAAAGACGAATGCGTTGAAAATTAAAGTATTCTTCACTTGTACGGTATGGACTGTAGAATCCTCATTACGTAGAATACTTTCACCACCGAAGTGAAGAATCAGAAGAACAAGGACTTGATAGAGGGCCTGCAATGGCAAACTATGTATAATTAAATGATAGGATCTAAACAGCCCTATGTTTCTCTGAAGAACTTGACAAGTCTCATAGAATATAAAATGTACATTTACCTGTACGAACAAGTTCCTCCACATGATATTTGTTATAAGAGGCTCCCTGAAAGCCAAACATAAGATCGTAGTAAACCAAGTGAGTATTTGCAAACTTGATTTCTTAATTTCAATTAAACTTTAGCATGAAAGCGAAGAAAATTTGTGATTTATACTTAAAAAATTTAGAAACTTCAATAAAAAGGAGTATAAAACGATAGAAATGTGAATAATGCATGTGACTATAATCCCAAGTAGTTTAGCTACAGGTTTAAAAGTATTGAATGCAGGTTAAGCTGTAAAGTAAGAGAGTGAATGAAACCAAACCTTCGGCCAACTGGTGATCTGTGCATAAGGCTGTCCGTTGGCGGTTCCGTAGCCAGTGCAAGAGCTCCAAGTGTGTCCATGATAAGGTTGACCCACAAAAGCTGTACCAAACCAAAAGCATTTACGTTGGAAACCAGTATCTGTGACTCTATCTGTAATTTGAATCATACAACTGTAATTCAACAAAATTAGAGAAGAAAGAGGGCACCATACCTGTACAGCATTTAAAGGAACATCACCAGAAGATATTGCTGCAACAACATTTATTACAAGAGCCGCAACATTAACAGTGAGCTGGAACTGAATAAATTTCTGAATATTTGCATATACAGAACGACCCCAACGAACAACCTATACAAAGTGAGCAACACATTATAAATCAGACCAATCCACTAATGCCTCTGTCTAAGTGAAATAAATTTATCACTTCTCAAGCCAAAATCAAATTACATCGAGTCCTCTACTCCAGCTTGGAAGATGGCATGTTGGTTGCCCATGGTAAATTAATTAGAGTCAATTATTTTTCTAGCGGAAAAGGTGAAATAAACACAGATGATAATGTAATGATAAAAATTAAGAATAGATAAGCGCAGTTTTATCAATTTTCAAATTATTTTTATATAATTTGGAGTTTTAAAGGGGTTTCTATATCTTAAAATGTTGTTAATTTCATTTCATTTTTCAATTAAGTTCTTCTTATAATTATAAATTTTATAAACACTTCAGAAAAAAATTATCAATAACACCAAATGACATATTGATGATTCATGATTGTATACATTAATTTAGTCTAATAAGCGTAGGCCAGTAAGAAACTATTAAATCATTTATAGGAATTGGTTAAAAATCCAATAAAACTTTAGGAAGCTATTGAACAATAAAAGCTAGAGAAACCAAGGCTAAAAAATGTATATAACAATTGTGAGTTCGAATTCTAATTGAGCGAGGAAGAAAATTCCACAACTCTATTATGTGGGTTGACTCATAGTTCACTTGTGACAGTGTCTCACCAGTGTCACTCTACTTACAAGACAACGTAGATAAAGAATTCTAAGTTGCGGATTCCTACTATCCGTGATATTGTTGATGTTTGAGTGTCACATATAAGAGAGGAAAAAACACTACGACATCTTTACCAATAGATTACAAGTTAATAATATAAGAGATTTTAGCAACATCTTCAATGTAAAACTTTAAAACAATACGATTTTGTGTTTTTTCTAGTGATCATGATGTCACTCAATTTTCCATTTTTACATAGAACTCCAACTCACACCAACTCCAACACAAGCTTTAAAATAAATAATAAATTTTAATAAGTTTACCTTTACTACTGATGCAAAGTTATCATCCAAGATAATAATATCAGAACTTTCTTTTGCAACTTCTGTTCCTTGGATGCCCATAGAAAGGCCGATATCTGCCTAAATTACAAAATAGTAAAACACAATATCAACTATAATAAAGAAATTAACATAATTGATGGACGCCGGGTTTTAATGATGAGTTTTAAATTTCAACGTGCATGAATTAAGTTATTTAATGATTCTTTTCAGTATGACTCTCATTTTAATTTGAATATAGAGAGATATGCATAGGTGTTTTATTGTTTATGTGAAAATTCCTTGATTATAGCTGTATACAGGGATCAACATGTTTTATTAATTAATATATGAAAATTTCATGAGTGAAGTTTTCGAAATAACTTATGAAATCTCTTCAACCATGTATTTCATTTGCTCGACCTTGATATAGTTATATCTCTCTCTAATTAGAACAAGCAATTATAGCGACAACAGAAAACAACTCCTATGAACAAAAGCAAATTGCGATAGACGTATCCTCACTCTACATGAGTCAAATCCATCTTAAAGTTCATTTTTATGAAAATAGCTGAAAACAAAAACATAAAAGCTTCAATTTATTTTCAGCCTCGAGACCTGTATATATCCAAGAAGTATACAGACCTCATGAAGTGCAGGAGCATCATTGGTGCCATCTCCTGTGACAGCAACAACTTCACCACCTTTACGTAGTGCTTGCACAAGCAACAACTTGTCAGTAGGAGAAGACCTCCCCATCACCTATATACATAAACACTCGTATATCAAAAGTATATATTAAACATGTGCGCAACTTAAAAGCTTGGTAGGTAATTAATAGTATTCTCGAATATTTTTAGGGAATGAATATCATAAGAAATCACAATGAAAGAACAATACCGTTATTCTTTTTGCAACTTGTTCCCTTTCGATTTCAGGTAGTTCACGGAATGCCTTTCCTTCAATTATATTTGGATCAACAGCCTCTTCAACAGACCTCAGTATTCCACACTCCAAAGCTATTGCTTTTGCTGTCTGAAGATTGTCACCGGTAACCATGCGTACCTGTTAGTTCACATACAATGTTGGATTGCCTTGGTTAAACACCCACAAAAGTTATAAAAGCAGAATCCAAATTCCATTACTGTCATTATCATTTCAATGAACAGAAAATCTAAATATGAAAATACCTTGCTAATTAATCAATATGAAAACTATACTCGAACATAAAATTATGCAATACCTTAACGCCAGCTTCAGTGCATAATTTCACAGCTTCCTTGACTCCAGGACGACAAGGATCCTGAAATCATTCACATTAATGTAGTTAGATGAAGGATTATAAAGGCTTGATTTGAAAGTCTTACGGACAAAAGTAAGCTCCAAAGCATACAGTTCATATAAAAACAATATAACAATACCATGTTAAAATGTTTATATAAGAATACTTCCACCATAAAATTTGCAATCTTCATTAAACATGTGATATTTAAGCAGAGAACATATCAAGTGAGAATATGAGAACAACTAATCTTGATAATTTAATCTTACTTGATGCCCAAGAATACTTTCTTTCACAATTTACACTCTGACTCTAAATTATAATCTTTTTATGAAAAGCATAGGAGATCATCAACTAGAAAGTGTCTAGAAGTATAAGTTTAGTTAGATTGTTTACCATCTACCACTTGTTTTGTCTTAATTTTATTAATAACTTTTTTTATCCCTTTTATTCTGTATATAGAGAACATATGAAACTTTCAAATGTGTGCAATATACATTGTGTTGACATGTATTTGTTTGTGTATAGAACCTTCTGTTATAATATAATTATTTTCTTTTATTCTTGCTCTTGTGTTTTTCTTGTTATTGGTGTACGTATCCAACAATGTGTTATGAGCATATTGATCCGGGAACAAGTCTTTCTTGTTGTCCTACTTATCCACACAAATGCAAGCTACAGGGCACACACAAATTTCATCAACTATAACATATCTTAACAGTGAAAAAAATTGTGTAGTACCTTTATTCCAACGATAGCAAGCAAGACCAGCTGGTGTTCTGGCAAGGACCACAGATCTAATTCCTCCTCATTAGATGGAACTTTTTCGACATCATACAATCTGTATGCAATGGCAACACAGCGCAAGCTCTGAGCAGCCATGTCTTCGATACCTTTCTTGAAGAATAGCTGGTAATTTTTAAATAAATATAAATTTATATCCATTGGAAAATACTCCGAATACTATCAACTTGCCAGTGGCTAAATTTTTGGAAAAATGATGGTACCCAATGTATAACTGCGTAAGTTGGCATTGGAGTAACTTTAAAAAGACTCGTTGATATGGATAAAGTGATTTGGTAGTAGCCTTATGTATGATTTAAAACTTTGGTTAGCTATCAGGCAAAAGAAAATGTTTTTCTTTTTAATCTCCACTGGTTCAGTTTAATAATTTTAATTCCCTCACTAAAGTTTCTATCACATGAAGCTGTTGTTACAAACCTTCTCTTCTTCAATAGATTTCAAGTGACCTTCAGAATCAAGATATTGAGTACATGCTCCTAGAACTATCTCTGCAGCTCCTTTCCAATGTATATGTACTGAATTGTCCGGCTGCATAGCAAATTACATTCAGTATTTCTGATGATCAAATTAAAGATAATGAAAAATACTCAACTGATATGATTCAACACTAGAAAAGTAAATAAAGATTAAATAGATTCGAAATGAGAAGTAAAGATTGAAAGCACGGGATCGATTTGTTATACATCACAATGGCTATAAGATACAATAAAAGAGCGATGATTTGGAAAATAATTGTATCAAATGATTACCAATTTCACAGCAACACCACCTCGCTTTTTCTCAGAATTGAAGGGGAAGACATGGAGAATTGTCGAATTTGATCTAATAAAATCAAATTTCATTCCCAACTGCTACGAGGATTCAAAAGATAAGTTGATCACCTTCAAAAACATTACCAATAAAAAGAAAATCAAAAAATGGGGGAAAAACATTGAGGGTACCTTCACTGCCCAAGAAAGAATTGCCTTTTCTGTAGGAGATCCTGACACCTCCATCTCTCCACCATCCTACCAAAGGAAATACATACACAGAATATAACAATAAATAGTTATCAATGCCATGATTTTCATGAAATGAGAACCACAGATGCAAAGCTAGTTAATTAAAAGTAGAAGAGCAAGTTAGTAAATAACCATCAATCAACTTGTACTTTATTACCATTCACAGGAAGACCAGTACGATCTCAGAGTAGTGAACACAAATCAGTAAATCAAGCTTTTCTTATTCTTTTAGCTTATAAAAGGTGTTTGGTTCCTATTGGTCAATGCAAAAGAAACTGGCCACAATCACACTACAATACCCTACTAGTCATAGTCATACAGTCCAGTTTTTAGAGTAACTTAAGAAGGCTTTATCTGCTTCAGCTGATATGTCATAGGAAGAAAGATAATTTAGGCTCACAGGAGAAGATATGTTAATGCTTGCAAACGAACGGTCTTATAGCAGTTATTTTTTGCACCCAATTCTAAACCTTCAAACCCTACATTTAAATTCGTAGAATTTTGCTTCTAGTCTTGCTATGTTATCTAAATTCAACGAGTGTGATGGAAAATGTAATAACGAGATTTGATTTAATATGTAAACCAAATCTTTTGCTTAAAATTTCAAACAAAATTACGTGGATTTCATTGTTTTTGTTCTTTTAAATCTGATTATATATATTACAAACTGAAATCAATAATAATCTGTTTCAGTTTGTGAATACTCCTCAATGAATATAAATTCTTGTGAAGTATTACAGGATTTGTTCCAGGTCTTCTAGAAGACAACTAAATACATCCAAGTATGTAGTATGCAATTGTGTATTTGAAGAGTCACATGCAAGATAGTGTTCAACAATAATCTAATCAAACCTCGAGAAACTGTTAGAATTAGATTTATGAGAAGATTTTGAGAAAATCTAATACTAAATATCACATCATAAAAGGGAATTCTAGACATTATTGTCAGGTAAAAAGGCAGACCTTAGGCACAAAAACATTGCCAGTCGTATTTTGTGCAATGCCCTCGTTTATCAGAGAGAGAACTTTCGGATGGAATTCTGTCAAGTCATCTGGTTTATTTAGTTTCTTCCTCCCAACATATGCCTCAACTACAGTCATCTATAATCCAAAAAGTAAGTTAATCAAATACTGATAATTCAAGGATTTCAGGTAAAATGAACTAGGGAAATGAAGATACAGGTGTTAGGAAGAATCAGCAAACAACGCGTAATATATCATGTCTATAAAAAATTAGGAATATATTGCCAGCAAGCTTTGGTCTCAATTGGCATTGGGTGAGGTTGAACCCTGTAAAGGTCATGATTCTTCTTTCATATCCATGTTTTTGCTCTAAGGCGATGCAACGGGTCTATCAAACAATTGAAGCCATTTATTGAACTGCTGATATGTTTTACGAATTCTTTCTCTAGTTATCCATATAAACCAAGCGTTTTTCCCGAGTCTCTATTTCTCCAAAGTAGCTCTAAATAGCACGCTAGCATATGGAAGGAAAGCACAAACAAAACAAAAAATAATTCTAATGGTATTAATTTTCATGGAATTAGATTATTTGAATTTCTAGAAACCTAGTACCAAATAACATACAGTGGAGCGCAAGAAAGCTGGATTTCTTTTGGGAAAATGCAATGGCCAAACTCTTATGAGCCCAATACCAACAGCAATGCATCAATTACATAACTCTTGGGAGCTTTTATTAATATGCATAAATGTTAATTTTGGACATAACTCCACTCGGACTATCCAATCCTCTGGCCACAGAACCCACCTGATTCAAGGTCAAAGTTCCAGTCTTATCACTGCAAATTGTTGTAGCAGATCCCATAGTTTCGCACGCTGACAGCCTCCGCACCTGCATAATAGTTATAAAATACGTTTCAAAACTGAAAATATATTAGCAAATTATTGCAAAATTTAGAAGATAATGAGTGGTGACTCTTGGAGCACAAAAAGATACTTGCCAAAGCTTTGTCTGCCATCATTTTCCGCATCGAGTATGCCAAACTATCATGATTTTGGTAAAGGAAGAAAATTACACAGATTAGAATGAAGCATCATGTAGCTTAGTTTTGGCTACATCTGGTGTTGTACAATGAAATAGCTAGCAACATTTACTTACGTTAACGTAACTGCTAAAGGTAGACCTTCGGGCACTGCAACCACCACAATCGTTACCTGCATGGCTGTATATTTAGTTGAAAAAACTATTACAAAAGATGTTTCTAAACAATTCAGAATTCAAACTTACTGCAATGGTAAAAATTTTGATAACTCCATCTACTGTTTCACTAATACTAGTCTCTCCAGGAACAAATTGTACTTTTCCATTTAAATCTTTCGTATAGCCAGCGAAGTATCTAGCATTCCAAAATCATCACACAACTAGTCAAAGTTGGCACCGATCTTGTATTAATAAGTTCATAACAGCAAAAGAACAGCCGATGTTTACCTTCCCAACAGGACTGCAAGGACACAAACAGCTACAGTAAGCCCCACTATGCCAATAAAAGTTGCCACTCCATTCAAACGAACCTATTAAACGTCCCTAAAAGTATGTTAAAAGTTTAAATGTGACACCTATCTTTCTTTAAGTTCAAGCTAAAAAGGAACAGTTATTGGTTTTGGATATGGGTAGGGGGAACCTGTAATGGAGTCTCTTCTCCAGTATCCTCTGAGATACTTGCCATCAACAGTCCCCACTCGGTATTTATACCAACACCAGTTACCTACAGATGACAGTATAGAATGAATCAGGGTAGTAGAATTCAGAAAATTTTTGTTTCATGTGCTTAAAAATATGCCACTAGAATCGTCAAATAGATGTACACCAAACTTCTTCATATCCATAAGGAGCATGAGTGGCAAAATAACAATTAAATTTGAAGCAATAAATAATTGATACGAAAGAATTAAATTTGTTGCATCAGAAAGACGCAAGCTAATACAATAATAATTAAAAACAAAAAATAGGAAAAAGTTGAATCCAATGAAAAATTATTTTTATATTTTAACAAGCACACAAAAATGTTACCAATTAAACTTTTATTGATAAATGTAATTGTTAAAATTATGAAAACTAAGGTATTGAGGGAGGAAAGGAGAGAATAAAATTAATTTGCAGTTATTCAATGTTAAATAAAGACAAAAAACTAATCCCTATTTAAAGTGGTACGACAATTTTAATCGTCAAAAAATAAGAAAATAAATCTATGAAAATAAGGATAAATAAAAACTAATCCTAAAAGATAAGAAGGAAAAGAAAATTTTGGCAACCAAAACAATTAGTGATGAAGATTATGCCAAAATTGCCCCTCAAACTCAAGTACGAGCTAATGGAACCAACTTGAGTTTGAAAACCAATGTACGGAAGCATGCAAGGTCAAATATGATTGGTAGAGATGCCATCAGACCGCTTGAAGGATCAAGAGAAGTCTAACTACATTTGGAAGTAGAGACAGGGCCATACTATACATGAGAGGGTTAGACTTATTGGGTCAGAGAGAAGAACGAAGCCAGTCTACAAATCATATAAGCTAAAAAAGCTGAGCCAATCTACTAAAAGATGGGCTAGAACAAAGCAAGTTTTTAAAACGCAAAGCTCAAAACAGACCCAATCTACAAAAGAGTGTAATATCAGAATCATACCAGCATAGCACCAACTCCATCTGCTACTTTGCAACCAGACATCAAAAATGGTGCTTTGTGATCCTTGTGAATCTGCAGAATATTCATTGCTTAAAAATAATAAGGATTAAAAACTAATAGTTAGGTCAATAGAAGGTATGAACAACATACAATCTTGCTTTCACCAGTCATACTGGATTCATCAATGGCAAGAGAGTGACCAGTGATTACAACTCCATCGGCGGGAACCTGAAGACATCCGTAGAGTAGTTACATAGGAAACTATTCAGTGTGCATGTTTGGTTAAACTCTAAAATCAATTTTTTCCACTTGTAAAACTTATGGCTGGGATCAATTAAAACGCACGTCTCAATTATATTCAACGATTCAAAATCAATTCTACACTCACACTTTAAAACAAACAGACCTTAAATTTAGAGAGAAACAAAATGAAATATTTTGTAAAATCACCTGATCACCTATTTTCAGGGGCACTAGATCACCAACAACGATATCAAATATCGATATTTGTATTGTTCTGCCACCTCTAATGACCTATAATGAGTTTAAGATTACATGCTCAGTTTAACTTTCACAGAAATTAATGTTTAGTAGTATAATGTGGCATACCTCTAATTTTATATTCTGTTTTTCTGCATTCAAGTTCTGAAATTGCAGGGATTGTCGATAATCACTGACAGCTGGCAGAAAAACAAAGCAAGTAAAAACACAAAGTTATCTTTTTAAGATGTAAACCAAACTAAACAAACAAACAAGAATAAAAAGTGAAACTGACTAAGTTCTAAGATATCTGAGTAAATTAGGAACCTTCCTGACCTCTGTCTTCAGGGATTCTAATGACCTTTTAATAAATCATACTAATAATTATTTAATAAAACATGTTAAATATTTTAAATTCTCTAAGTATTAAATATTTCCATTTCACATTAATAGTGTTTATTTTAATTATTTAATCAATGCCCTGCAAGGATGTTTTTGAAAAAAAAAAAAACACAGATAGCCAGTGCGAAGACATTGGCATTGGTTCTCAATTAGATGTAACTGTTTACTGACATTGGCATATTAAAAGAAAGTGCTAAACACGTCTTATTCATCCAAGCCAAAAAGAACCTGTTAATTAAATTACCTGTAACTATGATGACAAGAAAAACAGCGAAGGCAATGCTTCCTCCGTCATACCACCCTTCTTCCAGGCCCTTTTGATTACACAAAAAGAAAAGGGAAAAAGATAAACATTCTTCAACTAAAATATCAATATCAACCATAATGAGAAATATTACGGTGCACCAACCATGTGGAGAAACATAAGTCTCCTAATAACATTTAAAATGTTTTCCTTTAATAATTATATAATATAATTTATACTTAATACTGATAAGACCTAACATGATCAACTTTGGTTCTCTACGAAGCTACAGAGATATTGATTGCCATCATACCACCACTAACACATAAACACTATTAAAGTACTAAGACCCTTCATGGAAAGCTTTTTACTTCTCTTGTGTTTTTCAAAGTGAAGGTCAATTGTTTTAGAAAGAACTAACAAAATAGGTATAAATATGTGAAAGTATATTGGAAGAAAGAAGAGTATGAATTTTAGAAAGAGAAAATATAATAATATTAATTGCATATGCTTATTACCATAAATAGTGTGAATATATATACAAAATGAAATAATAGAAAAAAAAGCATAAAATTTAAAAAAAAAAAAAACAGATAAACAAAATATTATAGAAAAAATAGATAAATAAAACACTGAATATTGTTGACGTTAAATTGATTATGGTTAAGACTCCTTTTAAGGTGGGAATGTATATTTAGCATGTCTAGTTTCGATTGAAGATCTTAGAACAATAGAGATGATAAAGCTTTGTTAAAGATGTTTGGGAGCTAATGAGAAGAAGCCATTAGATGGAGTTTGAGTAAACCAGAATTAGCCTTTTCATGAATACTGTGACAATCGATCTCAATATGTGTTTAATGCGTTCATAGAAAACTTGACCAACAGCTATTTGGAGAGCAAATTCATTATCACAGTAGAGGAGAACCGGACGTTGAAACGGAATATGTGGATCGTCAATGAAATAGGTGAGTCATTGTATCACTTAAGGTACGATATCCAGCTTCTCGTGAACTACGAGAAAATGTGAGTTGCTTCTCAGAGTGCCAAGAAATGAGAGAGTTACAAAGGTAAACGGATAATCCCATAATTGACATTGAGTATGGGTAACCTACCCAATTCGAATCATTAAAGGCTTTCAGTTGGAAAGAGTTGGTTGCTGATAGAAAAATACCTGAGCTGGGTGCTTGTTTTAAGTAACGAAGAATCCAAAAGATAACTTATGAATGAGTTTTGGTAGGAGCAGATATAAATTGGCTAAGATGATGAAAAACACGAGTGATGTCAGGACAATTAATGGTTAAATAATTAATCTACTGATGAGGTGACGATAAGCTGACGCATCTGGGAGAGGTTTGCTAGTAGTGACACAGAGAGGCAAGTGGAATAGTTTATGGGTGCAGAAATTGGACAAGAGTATATTTGAGTTGAGAAATGTTAATACCAGACTTATTCTGAGCAATTTCAAGGTTAAAAAGATATTTGAGGTTACCAAGGTACAAGTGATTACGAATGTTGAGGGAAAGATCAACATCTTCCTCGTGGCTGCAGAACAAAACAAAACCAAGAGTAGAAGAGTGTGGTGGATTCGGGGGTGGATTAAGCTCTTGATACTATAACAAAACAAGCAGGCGCAAAAAGATATTGAAAGAAAGGAACCAACCCTAGAGATTCAAAACATAATAATAATGACTTGCATACTTTTAGTGTTGTGAATATATACAAAATGAATTAACTAAAATAGATGTAATAGAAAAAAAAATTTATAAAAAAATAGATAAACAAAAAAATTAAAAAAATAAGCAAAATACTGACTATAGCTAACATAAAACTAATTATGATTTAGAAACCAATTTTTACAGTTATTGTTGTGTTCAAATTTCTTTTCTAGAACTTTACCTTCCTTCTTAAAATGTTTTTTTTTTTTTTTTTTTTTTTTTTTGGAAAAATGTTTTTTTTTTTTTTTTACTTCTTTTATGGAAAAATGCTGTTGTTGTTTTTATTTTGATGATTGTCTTTGGTAAGAAAAAGAATTAGACACACAAGCATAATTAAGAATCAACCCTATTCTACTTTTATATTCAATATTTGTTTATCTCTGAAGACATGTAAGAAAATATTTTGAAGCGAAATAATATATATATATATATATATATATATATATATATATATATATATATATATATAGTGTATCATTCAAAATAAAGTAAATTATGAATGAAAATATGATGAATTCAGGCTATCTTGCTATCTCTCTCTCTGCAATATGTCCGAATCAAGTGTGGCAGTTTATATTAGATTTACTTGTGATCGTAATTATTTAAACCAGACAAAACTTGGTTAAATTTGTTAAATTCTTTTGGTAAATCTATCTCCTATCAAGAGAGAGAAAGCCTGTCTTGATAATTGAGCAGGATTGAAATCACATGTGGCTGTTCATAGATATCTCTTTCCTTGTCCCTCCACTTACGAAGTAATCGGTTCTTAAAAAGTAATATTTAATTATATTTCTCACTTGTTACTATTTCATTGGGGTGATTTAAACCAATCAAGCTTCATATGTTTCCATTGAACAAGGAACCTATTAACCAGCGCTGAAATTACTGTTGTGAAATATGAGAATTAGAAAACGAGGGTGTTAGTTGCACCTCTGTTTTTATTCCGAGTACCAATGACACCACAGCTGCTATAATCAAGATTATAAGAGTAAGATCTTGCCAAGATTCCCATAGAAATCTCTGTAAAACAAGCAGGGAGAATTAATAACAGCACAGCAACTGATTGATCAATTGGAAATAAAAATGGATAGTAAAGAATGTACCCAGAAACTTTTGCCCCTTTTCCGAGGATATGTATTGGTTCCAAATGCATTTTTCCTCTTTGATAGATCAACTTCATCTCCACTAATCCCTTTATCGGGAATTGATTTGAGTAAGCTTGCCAAGCCTTTAACCTGAATAAGACAGCAGTAGAGTATATTAGCAAAGCAGATGGGTTCCTCAAAATGTATAAGGTGACTGACTCGGGAAACAGAAAACATTGAAGTAGACTTGCCCCTCCATATTGTTGTAAAGCAGAAAAATTCTGATTCTTAGTCATTGAAACAAGTTGTTCCAGCCCAATTGTGTACTCACCAACTGGAGTTGGGGCTGCCGCTGCTGCTGCTGTACTTGTCACTATATATGAAATCCAAAATATTAATTAATAAGTATGTGATTATATGAAATTAAAATTGTGGATTATGATAGATACCTAGTTCCCGTTCACCAGCCAACCTGAAAAGCAAAGCTGCCTAATACAAGAACTGAATTGATTAGAAAAGGCATAGAGAGAGTGAGTTGGCAATGGGAATGGCATTAGTTGATAAACATTGTAACCTACTCTGATGACTTGAGCGTGGGATCTAATCATGCTTTTCTTCTGCTCTTTCTCCTCTTGCTTTTTCAAGTCAAGAGTGTATCTAAAGCGCCTGGAGGCATTGAGCACGAAGGATGCTTGCTGAAATGAACAATTGAATAGATTAAGAATGAAGGATGGAATAGAACGTGTCAGATAGGAGGAGATAGATGCGTACTCTCCAGCGCTTCAGGGCCTCGGGAGGCGCATTTTTGGTACGCCTAATATCGAAAGGATCGTCGGGATCAACCACCAAGTCGTCATCGTCGCCGTTGTTGGCGGCCACAGGGTCGTCAGACCCAATGGCGACGGTGAGAAGGCTACGCGAGGTGGAGTTGGTGTTGTTCATGTTGCTCATGCTACTCATCTCTCGCTCTATTACATATATATGGCTATGCCTTCAGAATCACACTTCAATTCAATCCAATTTGCTTTGGAATGATGAATGCAGGTTTGCTAGGCTTGGTACCGTTCTTCCTTCCACCTTCTCTGCTTCTAACCCAATGCAATGCCGTGCAATCGAATCCATTCCAATGCCACTCTCTCTCTCTCTCTTCCCGATTCCTATTGTTGGCCAATGCTAATTGTTCTCGCTGCACCATCTCCATCGATTCACATTCGTACATTACCTCTCCATTTTCTTCTAAATATAGAATCATCAATACAATTTTATCCATTCATTAATTGCAACTGCACTAACATGTATATTATATACTACTATTGTGGAATGGGAAAGAAGATTAAACATCTTCCCAGTTCCGATCATATTACTTCCTCAACACTGGTGATATCAGAGCAGGTATCCATTTTGAAACAAAAGAGAATATGCGCCCTTTCATTCTACCAAAATTGTCAACACACGAAAATTAAATAATTATTCTTTTCAAAATTACGCTTCATATTTATTTGGTGTTCTTAATTTTAAGAGATAAGTGGAAGTGATCTTTATTCATGAGGTAAACTATTAATAATTGAAAATATGTGAAAGTAAAGTAATGTAACATTTCGTCCAACTTATTAATTTTAAATATTATAATTTGGTATTGTGGACAGGGACCATTTGATATTTGATATTGTGGATAATAACCCTTAATATTGGAATTTTAGGTATTATTTTAAATATATATATATATATATATATATATATATATATATTGATTTAATACGAAAGAGGGAAATAAATTTTACAATACAGATACTTTGTATTTCAAAAAGTATTTTTTAAATTATTTATAGGTATCCATATATATATATATATATATATATATATATATATATATATATATATATATATATATATATATAT